>Ga0210031_1000577_pt1 | contig 21747 bp, 28 predicted proteins | sample CryGeyCG2014_080_FD_185455 | JGI IMG/M metagenome (GOLD analysis project Ga0210031, IMG submission 185455) | Groundwater microbial communities from aquifer - Crystal Geyser CG03_land_8/20/14_0.80 (SPAdes) (version 2) | ecosystem: Environmental > Aquatic > Deep subsurface > Groundwater | place... | reverse complement strand
TACTGGTAGGATTTTGGGAAAAATTGTGTAATGAAATGGATAAAGACAAATAACTGCATCCTATCTGTTTCTACCACATAAGCATTTTGTTCCTGTTATAGAAACATTTCCATCTCCTCAGACTCTGTCAATGTGTCGGCACCTTTAACACAATCTCATTTTCCTTTGTGCTTATTATCAGCTTGGATTTTGGTTTCAAACGGAAAAGATTAACTATGGCTTTTGGCAAACGCACAGCAATGCTATTCCCAGATTCGAACACAGATGCTTCTGCTCCCTTCCTGCTAAGTTTAAAGAGTTTAACAATGTTGTTCACATCCTCTGGGTTGCTGTGTTCATTTCCGCATTTGCATCTCCATCCTTTGATCTTGAACCCATACAATTCTATATCGCTTACCTCTTTCATCTCTTTTCTGCAAACATTACATTTGTGTTTCATGTTTTCTCACCTCTTAGAATTTTTAATTTTCTTCTTGAAGCCTTTATCATACCCACATGTCTGATAAGCCAGTAGTCATCCATATCCTCCACAGCAACAATATATATCCTTTTTCCTTGCCGATACCACTTTTCAACAATGTTTTTCTTCCTTTTTCGTATTTGTTTACCTTTCTCCAGGATTTCTATGATATCTGATGTTTCCAATCCTAGTTTAACCATTTCTCTATCAGCATTTCTTTTATGGTCAGGGATCAGTGGCTTACCAGCCCACATGGTCATATACATATCCCCAATATTGTATATACATATACTTTAGAATATATAAACATTTTCATTTCACATCTCCTCAGGCGCATCTATCCCAAGAAGATTCAGAGCATTCCTGAGAACAATCCTGAAGCAGTCAACAAGCGCAAGACGTGCGTTTCTCTCGTTTTCCTCTGCTTTCAAAACAGGCATATCCCTGTAAAACTGGTTGAAGCATGTTGCAAGCTCAAAAACATAGGATGCAATTTTGTATGGTTTTCTTGAAACAGCAGATTCTTCAACCATGTTTGGAAATCCTGCAAGTGTTTTTATTAACCTGATTTCTGTTTCATCGTTTAAAAACTTAACATCAAAAGAATTGTAACCACCTGATTTTGATAGTATTGAGCATGCCCTTGCATGCGCATACTGTATGAACGGCGCTGAGTTTCCCTCAAAATTCAATGCGTCCTCCCATTTAAATATTATCTGTTTTTCATTCTGAACCCTTATGATGTTATACCTGACTGCGCCCGTACCGATTGTTTTTGCGATTCTTTCCATTTCTTTTTCAGATATTTTTTTGAACTCATGTTCTGAGAATTCCTTCCTTCTTTTCTTCACTTCATTGTACGCCCTTTCCACTGCTTCATCAATCAAATCATCAATATAAACCACCGCGCCTTTTCTTGTTGACATCTTTCCTTCAGGAAGTGAAACAAAAGAATAGAAAACAATTTCGGGTTTCTTTTTTACGCCGAGTAGGGACAAGGCAATTCCCAGCTGTTCTGTTTCAAGTTTATGATCCTCACCAAGGACGTTAATTGCTATATCAGAGTTTTTGAATTTATGCAGATGGTATGCTAAATCACGTGTAGGGTAAAGAGATGTTCCATCCTTCCTTGTGAAAAAGAATCTGGTGTCCCTTCCATGTATCCCAAATTTTTCCAAGTCAAGATAACAAGCCCCATTTTCGTTTTTGCAGTATTCAGATTTCTTTAGTTTCTCTATGATTTCATCAACACTTCTGTTTTTTGTGAATGTTGATTCATAAACATAATCATCAACACTAACGTTTATTTTTTTTAGTGTTTCCTCATTTGCTGATAAAACATTTTTGCAGACATCTTTAACAAGTTTCTCAACATCCTTATCACCATGTTCGTATTTTATCAACATCTGGTTTATATGCTTCTCAATTTCAGAGTCGCTTTCCATCATTTTGTTTACTTTTTGATAAATCTTCACAAGACGATAGTTCTCCCTTTTTTCATCATTTTTTTCCTTAATGTTTTCAGCACCCCATGCAAGTATCGCAGTCTGCTTTCCCATGTCATTCACATAATACTCTGTTTTCACATTATAACCATAAGCCTTCAAAAGCCTTGCAAGACTGTCACCAATTATAGGGTTTCTTGCCCTGCCAACATGTACTGGTCCTGTAGGATTTGCTGATGTGTGCTCAAGAATAATTTTAGCATTTTTTTGAGGAAAACACCCATATTTTTCTTTTTCATCAAGTATTGATTTAACAGTGTTTTCTTTCAACCTTTCCTCATCAATATAAAAATTAACATATCCGCCAATGTTTTCAACCTTTTCCATACTCTCTGTTTTGCCAATGTTTTTTACAATATCCCCTGCGATTTTATCAGGCGCCTTTTTCGCAATTTTTGATAAAGGAAAGCATGCAAACGCAAAATCACCCTTTCCCTCAGGGGGTGTTTCAAGAACAATTTCAGTTTTCAGGTTGAGTTTTTCTAATGCATTATTCAATAGGTTTTTTGCTTCTTCCTCAAAGATTTTTAATGGATTGGTCATTTTCTACCTCCTGAACCTGAGAATTGCCGCTACACCGCCAAACGCTTTTAATAATGTTTCACCTTCCGCGGAATCAGTTGATACAAGTTCAACCTTTGCCCCTGTTTTCTCAGCCTTTTTTGAAAGTTCCTCAACAACATCCAAAGGCTCATCTACAATAAGAGGAGCAGAACATTTTTTGCAGTTGTCAGGCTCAAAATTTTTATCATCAACTGTTTTTTCTTCTGTGTACCCACAGCTGGGACATCTTATTTTTATCCTGTATTTTCTAAGACCTTCTGATAGCAGCAGTATTTCAACAGCGCCCATAGCAAGCGATTTTCTTATTTCATCCTCACCGTATGTGGATAAACCTTGTTCCTTGATTATCTCTCTCATTAATCTTTGCATCAGCCTTTTTTCCCTCATCAGATCAATGTTTGAAAGTGCAGAGGACGCGTTTTCCACAAGCTCCCTTAAACCATACTCATCTGTATAACCAACATCAAACGTCTCAATAACCTTCTTTTTCAACTCATGATGCAGATAGTCTTTTCCAACAAAGAAATCCTTCGTAGCGCCTGGACCGCCGACAATTATGCCTTTAACGTTTTCATTTAGGAATGCGTCAGTAACTATATCCCCTATTTTTTTAAAATATTCATGTGCTGCAATTTCTATTAGTCTTTCAAACCTGCGCTGTGACTGTCCCCCCATCCCATGCTTGCTTGGAACCCTTGACTGAACATTTTTTATTGTTTCAATCCTCTTACCCCTGAGCATGCCTATGGTCGCTTCCTTTCTGTCTATTACAATGAGACCGTAGCATTCCTTTTCCTTTGTCATCTCTTCCAGAGGCTCAAGATAAAATGAAGAATCACACCTGTAAAGAAATGTTGTAATCGGCTCAGGCGGCTCAATAACATATGATACTGCCTCAGTCTTATCCCCTGCTGCTGATTTATGCCCAACAAAAAGCACAACACCGTTTTCCGGTGGTTTCCTGAAACATTTCAGTTTGCCCATCAGTGAATCAATTGCCCACATCACATTCTTCCTGGTACTTTTTGATTTTATGTTTGATGACTGCGCATACTCATTCCTTAGATATGCTACTGCATCAGAAATCTGCTTGCTTGGCGGAATATGAAGTGAAACAAGCTCTGTTGCCCTGCCTTTGGCTGAGCGCAGTTCCTCAAGTTTTCTTTTGAACTCGTATTTTGCAAGTTGCGATGCCATAATAATCGTATAGAGAAGATAATATTTAAATGTGGTGGAGTAATGCTGCAGTTATCTATTTTCTATTTTTTCTTTATACTGAAGAAATCTTTTAGTTCCATAAACAAATAATCCCATTCCAAAAATTATTGAGATAATAGCTATGATTATAAAGGATATTGAAGGAAGAAATTTTATGAGGAATGCTCCTAAAACAAAAAAAAGCAAGAGAAGTTCTCCAGTATGCCAAAAGGGTTCTTTCATTGGCAAGGTATGTTCTATCTTGTGCTAAATAATCTCTTCTCGTATATCCTTCTTTCATACATTTTATTTATGTCTTTATGTCATTATATATTTTTTCCCTATCATTCATTTCCTACAAAACATATTTACATCCCAACACTGTTTTCAAATACAGATGAGTGAAGAATCAAAAGAACCCTGGGAAAGGAAAAAAGAAACTGAGAAGCAGCTCAAAAAACTCAGATACGCCTATGACAAAATAATGAGGCTTGAATCTCTCAAAAACATGAAAGAGGTTTACAGGCATCCAGCATGTGATACTGTTAAAGGTCTTCATGAGAAATACAAGAAGCAGATGAAGCTGTCTAACAGTGAACTATGGGCAATGATAAGAACTTCAAAGATGAATAAAAGAATCTTCAGGTATGATGTTGCATATTACAGACAGATTGCTGAGGATTTTATCAGATATGTTGAAGGGTATGATGAATTGAAATCAATTGAAAAGGAGGAGAAGCAGAGGATTGAGGAAAGGAAAAAAATGAAAAAGGCGAAAATGCAGGATATGATAAAGGAAATAGATGAAGAAATTTCTGCTTTGAATTTAAAAAAAGCAGAGTTTGAGGAATACAAAAAGAAAGGATTGGAGGAGACAAGGAAAATAGCTGGGCAGAGAGAAACGGCAGTGGATGTGGAAAGGAAAATGCTCCTGAGGCTCAGGGATGAATACAGAAAATATGAAAACCTGATAGAGTTGTTTTCTGATGAAAAACTTGCGGAGTTTCTGAACCCAAAGATCGGGAGGCTTAAGATAGACATGTTCAGGGTTAAAGAAATTGGGAACATGAAATATATAGATGAAAAAGAGTTCAGGATTTTTTATGAAGCATTTGAAAAAGTGACAGAGAACGAGATGGAAAAGGTTTCGCGTCAGGTTAAGCATGTGGATGAGTTAATGACTCTGAAACCTGATTTGAAAAATCTTTTCAATGCTGTGGAGAATGCGGATAATATAAAAAAAGAAAGGATGGAATGCGAAAAAGAGATTAAGAAAATCAGGGACGAAATGGATTACAGGGAAAAATTGATTGATGATGAGGAAAAGAAATTGGTTAAGAGGAAAATGAGGTACTATTCTGCATGACCAAGCAATTTGAATGTAATCTATTTATATTATAAAATAGATTGCTAATACAATGAGAAAAATGTACATCAACGAAAAATATATGGAGGCATTGCTATGACCGAGGAAACAGCAAAAGGGCTTGAAGTTCGACTCTCGTGTATTCTAAAGGAATGTGAATTAGATGGGTTTGTAAATGTAGAAAAAATAAAGAATTGGATATCCTGTATTGAGGTGTCGCATGAAAAACCTGCTGATTTTTCCTGTATGATGATGATTGCTGGGCTCTTAGATGAAAAACGCCTTGCGAATAAAAAACTCGCTACCGAGCTTTTTAATACGATAGGAGAATTGTATAGATGTACCCCGATAAAAGCACTCCAACATAAAACTTCTATTGCAAAGTTAAAAGAAACTAAAGAAGATGTTGTCTTATATTTAACGGATGTGAAACTTCCACCGGATGATTGGCAGGGTGTTTACTGGGATGCAATGGACCTAATGCGCCGAAAAAAATTTTCAGCTGCCACCAAAAAATTTGATGAAGTATATACAACATTGCTAAATGATAGAACAACAACCCGAGAAATATATCGTATTTATTCGAATGCAGGAATATCAAACTTATTTGCAGGTAACTATTTCCTCGGTGTAGGGTGTTTGTGGATTGCAACTGAACTGAATCCAAAGTATAAATTTGCTCAGGAGCAGTTAAAAAAGGTTGAGTGTGGTGAATTCAAATCGGTCATCCAACTTGGATATATGAAAAGAACAATGGAGGGACTGAAAGAATTGACTTCGCCCCTCAAACTGAGCCCAAATGAAGTTAATCGGTGGGGCGAAAGTAAAATTTTGAGAAGATTGTCAAAACTTGGTATAAAGGTCAATAAACGGGAGTTTATTGAGTGTGCAAAAAGGGTTTATTCTACAGATACTCTCGCAAAAGAACTTTTTTATTCACAGATTGAAGAGGAGAACATCAAGGACGGGAAGAACAAAGATTCCGACTTCATCTGGATGGCTGCTACGGCTTTATGGAATATCTATTGTCCAGATGAGCCAGTGTTTCAGAATTTTGATGATACAATAATAAAAGCGTTCAATTTCGTTTCAGAACACACTAATCAAGAAACATGTTTAGATCAAAAAAATATATCAATGTATCAGCAATATCTTGAAAAAATTAAAAAATTTATCGTTTCAGATAAAAAAGATTTTCTCAAGAACTGGTCTGAAACATTTGAGTATTCTAATGAATGTAGAGATGACCTGATTTTTATATTGAGCAGGTTTGTTGTCTGTCATGGGCTTAAAGAATCTGTGTTTGAACATGTGTCGCGTCTAAAAAATGAGATACCTACCTGGCATTGGGATATTATAGAAATTGCAGATTTGATTTATAAAAACGACCCTGCATGGAAGACATTGTATGAGCAAATAAGAAATCGTGAACCTTATTTCTGTTATATTGCGTATGATATCTCAAGATTCTTTGAGAGTATAAGCAATATTGAGACTACTGAGCGGTATCTTCTTGAATCTTTGCAAATAGTTGATGAGAGGGCGAAGAGGAAAGTGTTTGATCTACAAAATGATACCACAACGATCTACAATGATTACAAATTTATTTTAGATGAGATAAGAAATTTCTATGAACGAAACAAATACGATAAAACAAAACTCCAGTTTGTAGACAACAAACAAAAAGAAATTGATAAAAAATTTGACGAGTATTCATATTCACCCGCGATGACTGAATCTGACAGAGCTTTTAGTGAATTGATTACAAAAACAGTGATAGAAAACACTAAGCTATCACCACCTATCAAATATTACGAATATCTTAAGAAATATGAGATAAATTTTGCTACTGAAGAAGAGGTTGGCGCGGATATTACACACATACTGATAAATGAAAGCGACTACAAAATTGAAGATGTTACAGAAAAACCACAAAAAAAGCATAAACGTAAAATTGGGCGAAATGAACCGTGTCCCTGTGGCTCAGGTAAAAAGTATAAAAAATGCTGTGGAAAAATGGTGTAAGGATATAAGTTGAGTAAATGAAAATAATGGCAACAGGATAATCTGAATATAAAAATCCCACAATCACCAGCGTTGGCTCAAAATTAATATTCTATACCCGACTTTCGCACTATTAAAACCTTACCGTCGCTAAAATACAATTTTTTCGTATGACACTAAAATTCTTCTGTCCAGATGAGGTTCCCCTTTTCAGTGGTTATATCGTAGGAAAAAAATTTCCAGTATCTCCTCAAGTTTATCTCTCCCAAATTCTTTTTCAATTATGTGTTTTATAAGCAATGTTTAGAATATACTTTGAGAGAGAGTGTATGATAAAATTCCGGATGCCTCGCCGTTCAGAGAGTGTCCAGCAATTCAAATTTTTCATTGGAAAAAACGCTGATGCCTTTATTAAATGAATGTTCTACATCTATCATATTAATGTACCCTGTTTATTGATTTTTGTTTTTCTTAATTGTCGGACAGCCTCTTCAAAGGTTGTCTCACATTTGAGAAAAAACGAGGCAGTATTCATTCCAAAAAGATGTAATCTTGGCGTCTTAAATACATACAGAAGATGCGGTTAAATGGAGAAATGTCAGATATGCAATGAAGGGAAACGCAGAATAGTAATAACACCGTTATGACTTTCCCAAAAACTTTATCAACTCATTCGTGAATATATAATTGAAAGAAAAATATAATTGATTGATAGAGAGACATAATGGTGCTATTATGAAAGGCAAATATTCTAAGGAAAATACAGCATTGCATCAAGCAATCCATGAAGCAGTTGAAAATCAGATAAAAGAGAATAATCCCAAAGAAACCAAAATCACTTTCGAGAGATTGATGAATTTAGGATACAACAGACATGAAGTCATACATAAGATCGGCGCCGTAGTAGTGGATAAAATATATGATGCAATGAAGCAGAAAAAACCTTACAACGAAAATAGATTTACAGCAAGGTTGAAACGACTAAAATAATAACCAGCAAAGGTCTCGTAAAAAACAATCCCAAAAACCTGCGATGACGAACGGGGGACAGGGTTCAGGTACGTGAGAACGGGCTGAGAAACGGGAGTGTTTGACCACATGGAACACTTTATGTGGACACAAGCAATCACTTTATCTCTTACATTTTTATAGATAGAAAGATATATCGATATCCATGAAGAAATCAAGATATTATCTCTTCTTAAATGAATATACAGACAGTGCATTTACTCGCTGTCCAAAGTGTGAAACGAAAACAAAAATCAGAAAAATCCCTTTAGTGGTTCATGTAGAGCCACATCATATCCTTTTGCTGAATAAAAACTGTCGCTTTTGTCCTTATTGTGAGTTAATTATTGTAAAAAAAGATAGTTTAGAAGCGCTCCTTTATGAAGCTTGTAAAGATCGTTATCCAGAAATTATTGGAAATGAATACTTTGTATATGGAACTATTGATAGAAAATATTGGCGTCTTGGAACCCAAAACAAATTTGATGCAAAAGGCATCATAGAATGTGCGTATCCTTTCAAAAATCACTGGCGTTTTGAGATAATACCTGGTGGATGGTGTCTAAATAATGAAAATAAAAAGACCACAAAAAAATGAAGATAAAGTTTATCAATCCAAAAATCCATACTAAAAACTACGGGATATCTCACTCTTTCAGCATGGTGTGTGTCACTTGAAAAATTGAGATATGCTATAAATGTGGTAGTAGGGTATTATGAAACAATATCAGTTCAACCAAAAATTAGCGCAAAGTGATGGGAGAGGCGGATGGAAGCTTCGAGTATGGCATAGAAAAGGGAAAGAAAAAATATGTGATCGTTATCTTGTTAAATGTGGCTGTTGTAATAATCATGTCGAGATTTACTATGACGATGAATCCCTTGAGATTAATGGTGTGAACGCAAACTTGAACGAGTGGCGTGCCATCCTTTTGCCGCTGCTCAAATCAAAAAGGAGGTTACAGAAACACAAATAAATACCTAAGTTTCGATTGGGGAGATGAAAAACAATCCTAAAAGAGCTGGTACTCCAGCATAAAAATAGTGGAGGGATTTTCCATGGCATTAGACAAAAAAACATCTGAAGAACTTTGGGGTGAAGAAGGACCGTATTCACAAGTTCAAGTGTTAAAGGAGATTAGGATACTGGATGACAAAGTTACCAGAGAATTTTATTATGTATATGCAAATATTAATCCTGCTACACATAAAATACTAAAAAAGAATAAAAAGAAAATCAAAGAAGATTTTATTCACGAATTTTTAAGGGATGCAAAATTTAAATCCAAGAAAGAGGGATATGTCTGGTGGTTATATGGTCAAGAAGTATACAATTCAAGAGGCGCTAATCAGATGGCAAAGAAAATGAGCGAAATGGTTATTAAAATGCATAATCTCGTTATGGAATTGTTAGGAATCGAATCTAAGTATAATCCTATAAGAGATAAATCAGGATATAGTGGGTATGTATAAATTACATTTATCTATCTGGAAATACAAAGTCAGCGGTTACTTTCCCCTGTCATGTGAAATAAAGGGAGGGTGAATAAAAGATGAAAAATACAATTAGAATCCGAGAATTGTCAGATTTGGAGATAGAAGAACTGGAGAAGAGAAAAGGGTTCAAGCTTATTCAACCAGTGGAATGCATGGATTGCGGAGCAAAAGGCACATTTCAGAGAAGACTATTTCACATCGAAGGGCTCAAGGATGATAAATCTGACAAAGGGATACTAGCCATTCACATGAAACGACAATATGGTATAGAAGGATATATCTTCAGAACCGATGGGTATCGAACATTTATAGAAGCAGCTTTCTGCCCAGAGTGTAAATCAATGAATATCATATTTGATCTTGTGATATGAAAGATATGAGAAAAATTATATTTTCTAAAGATGTAAAATCAAGCGCTTGAGAGATTACAAAGACATGTTCAAGAAAAATATGTTGGAAAGTATGGAGTGATAGATGTAATTGCAAAGTTCAAAGGGCGTTATCTATAATATTGAGTGGGTGGAAGGAATCACCAGAAAGAAGAGAAAAGAAATTGAAAAATTTAGAAAGTTCATATCTAAAACCCTACCTAAAGTTGAGGTATCTGAGTTAGATTTTATTATACAACCAGATCAACGCTCCTCAAAGCTATGTCGTCTTAAGTATGCAGGCGATATTAATTATTGGGATTTTGAGATATATAAGTATACCGACGAATGGTATGATGAAGAAGGGGATTTCCCATTCGCTGGCGGTACTGTTGAAGAATGCTTTGATGCTGCGGCAAGCCTGTATGTCACACATACATTTCCATAATCGAAAAAACCAGCATAGATAAACCCAGTTTATCCATCCAAAAAATTAAGATAAAAATTACAGGATACCTCGGGCTTCAGCCCGAAGTTGGTCACGAAAGTTTATTATCCTCCAATGTTTTACATGTTATGATGAGCAAAATAGCATTGTCAGTTGGCGGTTCAGTACTTGATGACCCGGATTATATAAGGAGGCTTGCATCTGTTTTGAAAAAAACATCTGAGAAAAACAAGCTGTATATTGTTGCTGGCGGCGGGAAAACAGCAAGAAAGTATATTGATGCATGCAGAAAGTTTGGTGCGGATGAATCATTCCTGGATGATGTTGGCATAGATGCAACAAGACTTAATGCAAAAATCCTCATTGCTGCACTGGGAAGCGCTTATCCAAAACCTGCAAAAGATTTTGATGAGGCAATAGTTGCAGGGGAAAGTTTTCCCATGGTTGTGATGGGCGGCACGCATCCTGGACATACAACAGATGCTGTGACAGCAATGCTTGCTGAAAGAATAAAAGCCGACAAACTCATAATAGCAACAAATGTTGACTATGTTTACACCGCTGACCCAAAAAAACACAGGAATGCGAGAGCACTTAAGAAACTCACAGCAGATGAGCTGATTAAGATAACTTCTGTTACCAGCAGCAGGGCAGGCTCAAAAAGTGTCATTGACCCTTTGGGTGCAAAAATCATAGCAAGATCAAAAATCAAGGCGTTTGTGGTTAATGGAAAAAATCTGAATGCGTTGAAAAATGCTTTGGAGAACAAAAGATTTGTTGGGAGCGTGATAGTATGACAGAAAAAATTTTGCAGCACAAACACTGTAGTATATGTGGAAAGGCAGTACCTGTAGAGGAAACATTCTGCTCTGATGAATGCAGGGAAAAATGGGATGCAATGGTGAAAAAAAGAAAAATGATGATGTACATAATGTATGGTATGATTGTTGTGTTCATTGTTCTCATACTTTACGCCCAAAGATACGCCCAAAGATGAGAGTGGCAGATTATGAAAAACCTGAAAAACATAACAGAGAAAATAATGTGCAGGTTGGAGGAAAAAGATAGGGTTAGGGAGGAGGCACTAAAAACATCAAGAAATATTATCAGGAAATGCAGTGAGGCAATCCAGGCAATGCACAGGGGGGAAAAAACTGATTTTTCAGACATAAAAAATGAAACCAAAAAACTGATTAAAACTGTCAGGAATCATCCTGACCTCTATTACTCAGGGTTTGTGGAAAACGCATTTCAGGAATTATGCGAAGCAAGCATTATTGCCTTTGTAATTGAAAATAAAAACCTGCCTGATCCTGACAGACTAGGCGTAACATACACATCATACCTGCTTGGTATGGGGGATGCAATAGGGGAGTTCAGGAGATGCGCACTGGATGCACTGATAGATGGAAATATTGAAAAAACAAAATGGTGTATAGATGTCATGGAAGGGCTCTATTCTGCGCTTATGAAATTTGACCTGCCAACCGGTGTTGTTTCAATAAGAAAAAAAAGGGATGTTGCACGAAGTCTTATAGAGAAAACAAGGGGTGAGCTTGTCATTGCAATGAGGGAAAAAGGCTTAGAGGAAAAGATGGATATGATGACAAAAAAATACCGTAAACTTTTTATGCAATGAAATGCATACCGTCTCACTCTGTAGGGCCTGTAGCTCAGATAGGTAGGATGTCCCAGTGCATAATTTGCAATATAGGGTATCCCTAGAAAGAGCATCTGGCTTTTACGATAAAAAAACAATGTTATTGTCTGCTTGCGCAGACAACCCGGGGAAACCAGGTGGTCAGGGGTTCGAATCCCCTCAGGCCCGTAGGTCTGAGGGTTTTCAGGGGGGAAAATGAAAATTGATGTAACAAAACATAAACTCGTGCCTGAGCATGTCCTTCTTTCAGATACTGAATCAAAGGATGTTTTAAAAAAATATAATGTAAACCAAAATAATCTTCCAAAAATACTTGTTACAGACCCCTGTGCAAGGATGCTGGGTGCAAAACCAGGTCAGATTGTGAAAATTATAAGAAGAAGTCAGACCGCTGGTAGTTTCACATCTTATAGAGTGGTGGTGGAGGCATGAAAGTAGTCAGTAGTCAGGGGTCAGGGGTCAGGGATTTAGGGGAATACCGTTCCCTATCTACTGGCTACTTGCCCCTAACTACTATCTTTGGGGTGGAGGCATGAAAGAACTGGTAGAGGCATTTTTCAGGGATAGGAGTATTGTAAACCATCAGATTGCTTCCTACAATGATTTCATTCCAACATCAGACAACAAACGCAGCGGAATGCAGAGGGTTATTGATAGCATAAAGGTTGGGGAAGGCGTTGTGGAGGGGGGAATCATAAAACTGGATACAGGGAATATAACAGTTAAACTTGGGAATATCAGTATAGGTGACCCTGAAATGGGTGATGCAATAGTGAAAGAAGCAGATGGTTCAACGCATCCACTCACACCCATGGAAGCCCGTCTGAGAAACCTGACATACAATGCACCAATATACCTTGAGATATCACTTATAGTAGATGATGTTGAAAAAAACCAGGAAAGGGTGCATATAGGTAATTTGCCAATAATGGTTAAATCAAAAAAATGCAATCTGCATCAAAATAATATAAATGGATTGCTGAAACACTGCCGTAAGGATATAGATGAAAAAAAGATAAAAGAGATGACTTATGAGGAAAAACTTATACTTATCGGAGAGGACCCGTTAGACCTGGGCGGATACTTTATTATTGCTGGAAGCGAAAGGGTGTTAATATCCCTGGAGGAACTTGCACCAAACAGGGTTATGGTTGAATATTCTGAAAAATATGGTATAAAAACAGAGAAGGCGAAGGTGTTTTCACAGAAGGAGGGTTACAGGGCGTTAACAATTGTTGAAAAAAGAAAAGATGGAATATTAAATGTTATTGTGCCTGGAACCTCAGGCTCTGTACCGCTTGTGATACTGATGAAGGCGTTGGGGATGACGTCTGATGAGGAAGTGATAAATGCCATAATCAGTGACCCTGCAATGAGAAGTATCGCCCTGGCGAATATTGAGGAAAGCGGTGAAGAGCATGACGTGCATTCTACAGAGGATGCATTAAATTTTTTGGAGAAAAAATTTGCTTCTGGTCAGGCTAAGGATTACAGGGTGAAAAAAGTTGATTCAATCCTTAACGCATCTCTACTTCCACATCTGGGTGATACAGCAAATGACAGGCTTAAAAAAGCGATATTCCTTGGCAGAATTGCACGAGAGGTACTGGAACTGGCGCTGGAAAAAAGAAAGGAGGATGACAAGGACCATTATGCAAATAAAAGGCTGAGACTGGCAGGAAATTTAATGGAAGACCTGTTCAGGGTCGGAATGATAAATCTTGTCAAGGACCTGAAATACCAGATTGAGAGAGGATACATAAAGAAAAAAGAACTGAAGGTAAAATCTGCCATAAGGCCTGATGTTTTAACGCAAAGAATGTTTCATGCGATGGCTACAGGGGAATGGGTTGGTGGAAGAGCAGGTATCTCGCAACTACTTGACAGAACATGCAATATGAGTGCGTTAAGCCATCTTAGAAGGGTCACATCCCCCTTAACACGCTCCCAGCCGCATTTTGAGGCAAGGGACCTGCATCCAACGCAATGGGGGAGACTGTGTCCAAATGAAACACCAGAGGGGCAAAACTGTGGTCTGGTAAAAAATCTTGCGTTAATGGTTGAGATATCCGAAGTCATTGATGAAAAAATGGTTAAAAAACTCTTGAGTGAGCTGGGGGTTAAACCTGTTGGAGAAATGGGCAAAAGCAGGGTTTATGTGAACGGTGACCTTGTAGGACTGCACGACAACATTTCCCGACTTGTTAAGGAAATCAGGCGGAGAAGAAGAAAGGGTGAAATCCCCCATGAGGTGAACATCAGGCTGGATGAAGATATGAATGATGTAATTATAAACTGCGATGAAGGCAGGGTTAGAAGACCCCTGCTTGTTGTGGAAAATGGGAAGCTTAAGCTTACAAATAAACATTTGGAAAATCTTAGGAAAAAAAAGATGAGATGGGATGAACTGATAAAGGAGGGAATAGCTGAGTATATTGATGCTGAGGAGGAGGAGAACGCACTTATCGCTTTAACAGAGAAGGAGCTCACAAAGAATCATACCCATATGGAAATCGACCCGACTGTAATCCTTGGGGCGTGTACTGGTCTTGTACCTTACCCTGAGCATAACTCGTCTCCAAGGAATACAATGGGTTCAGGCATGGCAAAACAATCCCTTGGTTTAGGCACTGCAAACTACAGGATCAGACCTGATACAAGAGGGCATCTGCTGCATTATCCTCAAATCCCTATTGTTGGAACACATCACATGAAATTCGTGAATTTTGAAAGAAGACCTGGAGGACAAAACTTTGTTGTTGCAGTACTGTCATATTGTGGATATAACATGGAGGATGCACTGATTATGAGCAAGTCCTCAATTGAAAGAGGGCTTGGCAGGTCAACCTTTTTCAGAACCTATAAAGCTGAGGAGAAAAGATATCCTGGCGGGCAGGAGGAAAGGTTCAAGATACCAGATCCTGAGGTAATAGGTGTAAGGGCTGATGATGCGTACAACAACTTAAGCGATGACGGTTTAATTTCACCAGAATTAATGGTTAGGGGCGGGGATGTATTGATAGGAAAAACATCTCCTCCACGATTCCTTGAGGAACCTACAGATTTTCTCACACCGCAGAGAAGAAGGGAAACATCCGTAACAATGCGGCATGGTGAGGAAGGATATGTTGATACGGTTACATTAACAGAATCCGAGAATGGATGCAGGCTGGTTAAAGTAAAAATCAGGGATGAAAGAATACCTGAGCTTGGGGATAAGTTTGCATCACGTCATGGGCAGAAAGGTGTTGTAGGTATGATTGTGTCCCAGGAGGACATGCCGTTCAACGAAGATGGAATCGCACCCGATTTGATTATTAACCCACATGCAATACCTTCAAGGATGACTGTAGCACACGTTCTTGAGATGATTGGCGGTAAAGTCGGCTCCATGGAAGGCAGGGTGGTAGATGGAACAGCGTTCTCTGGTGAAAATGAGAAAGATTTAAGAACTGCCCTCATGAAAAATGGTTTCAAATCCTCTGGTAAAGAGGTTTTGTATGATGGTAAAACAGGAAAAAAGATAGAGGCTGAAATATTCATGGGTGTTATATATTATCAGAAACTGCACCATATGGTTGCAGGCAAAATGCATGCAAGATCCAGGGGGCCTGTTCAGATTCTCACGCGCCAGCCAACCGAAGGCAGGTCCAGACAGGGGGGGCTGAGGTTTGGTGAGATGGAAAGAGACTGTTTAATAGGGCATGGTGCATCCATGGTTATTAAGGACAGACTGCTTGACGAATCTGATGGTACTACTGAGTACGTATGCGGCAACTGCGGACATATTGCAATGCTTGACAGAAGAGGATTTTTGCGTTGTCAGAACTGCAAAGGAAGCAGTGATATTCATCCTGTACATATGAGCTACGCATTTAAACTTTTAGTGAATGAACTTAAATCGCTGGGCGTTGTATCCAGACTGAGATTGGGTGATTTAACATGATAGGCATACCTAAAAGGATTAAAAGTATTGATTTTAATCTTCTGTCCCCGAAAGAGATAAGGGCGATGTCCGCCACAAAAATCATAACTGCGGATACATATGATGATGATGGTTTTCCAATAGACATGGGGCTGATGGACCCAAAACTTGGTGTTATAGAGCCTGGATTAAGATGTAAGACATGCGGCGGAAGGGTTGACGACTGTTCCGGGCATTTTGGTCACATTGACCTGGCGATGCCAATAATACATGTGGGTTATGCAAAGATAATTACACAAATCCTGCAGTCAACCTGCAGAAAATGTGGCGGGCTGTTGTTTTTAAAGGAAAAGGCTAAGAAAATACAGTCAAGGAAAGGACACACAAGAGTATCATCATCCTGCCCGCATTGCGGTGAGGAGCAGAAAAAGATTGTTCTGGATAAACCAACCACCTACAGGGAGGAAGGACATAAACTAACACCGAAAGAGATTAGAGGAAGGCTTGAAAGGATTAAGGATGAGGATTTATCGCTCCTAGGTTTGAACCCGAAGGCTGCACGTCCTGAATGGATGATTTTAACTGCGCTTCCTGTGCCGCCAGTTAACGTCAGGCCGTCAATTACGCTGGAGTCAGGTGAAAGAAGCGAGGATGATTTAACACATAAATTGGTTGATGTTCTGAGAATCAATCAGAGACTGCAGGAAAACAGGGATGCGGGCGCACCCCAGCTCATTGTTGAGGACCTGTGGGAACTGCTTCAGTATCATGTAACAACCTATTTTGATAATCAAACTGCTGGCATACCACCCGCGCGTCACAGATCTGGAAGGGCACTGAAAACATTAACCCAGAGATTAAAGGGTAAGGAGGGTAGGTTCAGATCAAACCTTTCTGGCAAAAGGGTGAATTTCTCGTCAAGAACTGTTATTTCACCAGACCCAAATATCTCAATAAACGAGGTTGGTGTTCCAGTGGATGCTGCAAAGGAACTTACAGTACCAGTGACTGTTACATCGTATAACATTGAAAGTGTAAAGCAGATTGTTGCAAACGGCCCGGGTTATCCTGGTGCAAACTATATTATCAGAGCTGATGGGCGAAGGATAAAGGTCACTGAGAAAAATGCAAAAGAGTTTGCTGAAAAACTGGAGCCAGGTTTTACTGTAGAAAGGCATCTAATAGATGGAGACATTGTTTTGTTTAACAGGCAGCCATCATTGCACAGAATGGGTATGATGGCTCATGAGGTAAGGGTTATGCCTTACAGGACATTCAGGCTGAATCTGGCGGTATGCCCTCCTTACAATGCAGATTTTGATGGGGATGAAATGAACCTGCATGTTTTACAGAGTGAGGAGGCAAGGGCAGAAGCAAAAATTTTGATGATGGTGCAGGAGCATATTCTGTCACCGCGATTCGGCGGCTCTGTCATAGGGGCACTGCATGATCACATTACCGGTGCATTCCTCCTAACATACAAAGACACAAAATTCACGAAGGATGAGGCATTAACAATGTTATCCGCAATAGACTTTGCAGATAAACTTCCAAAACCGGCAAAAGACAAGTACTGGACTGGAAAACAAATACTTTCACTCCTTTTACCAAAAGACCTTAATATGGAGTTCAGGGCATCAATATGTAACCTCTGTGATAAATGTAAAAAACAGCAATGTAACGATGATGCATATGTTGTGATTAAAAACGGTGAAGTTGTAACAGGTACAATTGATGGCAGGGCAATAGGGGCATTCAAAGGAAAAATACTGGACAAGATTGTGAGAGACTATGGGAAGGATGCAGGCAGGGAATTTATTGACAAAGTCACAAAACTTGCGATAGCAGCAATAACGATTAGAGGGTTCACAACAGGTATAGATGATGAGGACATACCTGAGGAGGCAAAAAAGCAGATTGAGGAAAAAATGAAAAATGCTGAAAAGGACGTGAATGATTTCATTGCTGCATATAAAAAAGGGACTCTGGAACAGATGCCAGGGAGGAGTCTCCAGGAAACACTTGAAGTAGAAATCATGAAAGTTCTTGGAAAGGCAAGGGACGATGCTGGCAAAATCGCAGGTAATCATCTTGGTATGGACAACCCTGCGGTTATCATGGCCGTGTCAGGTGCAAGAGGTTCTATGTTAAACCTGAGCCAGATGGCAGGCTCCATAGGCCAGCAGTCTGTCAGGGGTGAAAGAATCAAAAGAGGGTATCAGAACAGGACATTACCACACTTTCAAAAAGAGGATTTGAGTTCTGAGGCAAGGGGTTTTGTTAAATCATCATATAAATCAGGGTTAACGCCTACAGAATATTTTTTCCACAGCATGGGAGGCAGAGAAGGACTGGTTGATACAGCAGTGAGAACCTCCAGATCAGGTTATATGCAGAGGAGGATGATTAATGCATTGGAGGATTTAAAGGTCAAATATGATGGTTCTGTCAGAAATACCACAGGTACAATAATCCAATTCTGCTATGGTGAAGATAATATTGATCCTACAAAAAGCGTTAGAGGAGAGGCGGTGGATTTTGATGAGATTATCAGGAATATCCTGCATTTTGAGGCTGGGTCTGAAGAGGGAATTGAAGAAATTAAGGTAGCAGGAGAGGAAGAAATGGGTCTGCCAAAAGAAGTAGAGCCCTCTGCGGAAGATGAGATTGAGGTGGAATAAATGGAAAAGACAACTGAAAAACTGAAAGAAACCATTCAGAAAGAAATTAGGGAAATGAAACTAAACATCACAGAATCGGTTGTAGATAAACTGGTGGAAAGAATTGGCAGAAAAAAAGCCTCCATCAAAGATTTAAGAACCATGTTGAAACAGGTTGCTGAAAGATTCGCCCAGCACATGATTGAACCCGGTGAAGCAGTTGGCATTGTTACTGCCCAGTCAATAGGTGAGCCTGGTACACAGATGACCATGAGAACATTCCACTATGCCGGTGTGGCTGAAATGAACGTCACGTTAGGGCTGCCGCGTTTGATAGAGATTGTTGATGCGCGAAAAACACCGTCCACGCCAATGATGGAAATACATCTGCTTCCAAAAGTCAGGAATGATAGAAAAGAGGTTGGAAGGATTGCCTCAAAAATTGAGATTACAAGAATTATTGATGTCGCAGAAATTGAGACCGACATAACAAACATGCAGATGATTATTAAACCCGACCCAAAAAAAATAAGGAAAAAAGAAATTACAATGGATGATATTGGAGAAAAACTGGAAGAAATGCTGAAAGAAAAGAAAAAAAAACTGAAAGAAAAAGAGGAAAAAGGATATGAATTTGATACTGACAAAAATACCATTAGGATAAAATCTGAGCCTTCATACAGAAAACTCCATGCCCTTGCGACTGAGGTTAAGGATATGGAAATAAAAGGGGTGGATGGTATCAGCAGAGCACTTATCAAGAAAGAACCTGAAGGATATGTAATCTATACAGAAGGTTCAAACTTTGCAAAAGTTCTGGAAATAGATGGTACTGATCAGACAACTACAACAACAAACAGTATTTACGAAATATTTGAGGTCCTGGGCGTTGAGGCAGCAAGAAATGCTATAATAGACGAGGCAAGCAAAACACTGCAGGAGCAGGGATTAAGCGTGGATATTAGACATATCATGTTAATCGCTGATCTTGTAACAAACAATGGTCATGTTGAATCCATTGGCAGACATGGTGTCTCAGGAAAGAAGAGTTCAGTGTTGGCAAGGGCAGCATTTGAAATCACAGCCGCACATCTTCTCAATGCAGGGGTAATAGGTGAGAGTGACCCGCTATCAGGTGTAACAGAAAATATAATTGTAGGTCAGCCCATATCCCTGGGAACAGGTGCAGTTCAACTTATTTACAAATCAAAGAGGTGAAAAATATGGACATAAACAGGGCGCTGAGAAACGCAGTATCAACAGGAAAGGTTTACATAGGATTTGAGCAGACAAAAAAATACCTGGAAAAAGGTGTTGTAAAGATGGTTGTTGTTTCCTCAAACTGCCCCTACACAGAACATATTGAAAAACATTCTGTGCCTGTGCATAAATACAGCGGTTCAAACATGGAACTTGGCGCAGCCTGCAGCAAACCATTTCCTATTTCAATTCTCTCTATAGTAGATCCTGGTGAATCAGATATATTACTCGTTTCCAAGTGAGAAAAATGGACCTTAAATTTGATACATCAACCATGCAGTACATCACCCTGTTTGAAAATTTAACTAAGGCAAGAGTAAAAGACTGCCTTGGGCTGGAAGAAAAAATTGTTTTCATTGTCAACAAAGGACATCTTGGGCTGGCAATAGGAAAAAACAGTGTGAACCTGAAAAAATTAAAGTTTGTCCTGAAAAAAAACATAGATATTATAGAATACTCGGATGATGTTGTTGTTTTCATAAAAAATATTTTCCACAACTACAAGGTCATTAATGTAGTAATAGAAAACAATAATGCAACCGTGATTGTTGAGCCGAAGGACAAAGGAAAAGCAATAGGAAAAAATGGAAGGAATCTCAGGGCTGCGAGGGAGATAGCACACAGGCATTACGGCATTCAGAGCATGGTGGTGAGATAAACATTGATTCATCAATTTGATCAAAACTTTTTTAACAAATTTCCATCTTCCTGTTTTATTATTTTATTTTCAACCAGTTTTTCTATGTTTGAATAGTCATCCTCCACAATCATGCCGGTTTTCAAACAGATTGGAGAGAATGTTTCTTGTAACTTCCTCAAAACCCTCTGCTTTACTTATGATATCAGATAGTGTATGTTTTAGCAGTGTCTCAGTCGTGTAGGATACTATCAACTCTCTATGATGATTAATATAAACAGTTGGCTCTCTGGACACAACAACCTGCATTTAAATCTCCTCAATTTTCTTTTTTAATGTTATTTTAATTTCTCCGTTCTTGTTGCAGAATCCTATAAGCAACCCTTTTTTCTCATCATACATGAGACCGCATTCGTTCGGCTTTAGGACTTTGAGTTTCTCGCTTTTTAACAGTTTTTCAATTTCTTTACTTTTCTTGACCATATTCTTCCTCCAATTTAGATATATGTTTTAGCCCTATTTGATATTTTGTCCAACGTCCTCATACCCCTTTATCTCAATTTCCATTTCTTCACCCTTAACAGATGTTTAATGCCTTGCTGGATTATAATCTTTTCTGAAAACGATTTGATTTCTGGTTGAATCATTTTTTGTTTTTTATCTTATTTCACCCATGATGTTATCTGCCAGTTTCAATGCCGTTTCTCCAGCATCTGTTTTTACATTGATTTTTGTATCAACATGCATATTTAGTTTTATTTAGCTTTGCTCATTTTCATCTTGTTTTCATCCACACTGCATCCATTATAACTTTTCCAGAATATCCAGCATTTCTTTATCCCTTCGTAATAGTTCGTCTATCTGTTTCATTACCACTTTCTGCGGAATCTTTATTTCTTTTACTCGTCCATCTTCATATATCTCATGTCTTATAAAATATTTCATTTTTTCACCTCCAGTCTGTCATATGTCCATTTAACAACATCGCTGAAAGAAACATCATTATTTGCTATTTTCATGGACATATAAATTAAACCACCCATTAATGCTTCCAGTTTAAACCCTAACTCCATCTAATTTACGTAATATGTTCTTTTTTTTGAGGTTTTTTTAGTCTATAGTTAGAGTACCGAAAGGCTTATATTGGATATTACGTATATACGTAATATGAAATATCCTAAGTGGGTG
>Ga0210031_1000574_pt1 | contig 21760 bp, 19 predicted proteins | sample CryGeyCG2014_080_FD_185455 | JGI IMG/M metagenome (GOLD analysis project Ga0210031, IMG submission 185455) | Groundwater microbial communities from aquifer - Crystal Geyser CG03_land_8/20/14_0.80 (SPAdes) (version 2) | ecosystem: Environmental > Aquatic > Deep subsurface > Groundwater | place... | reverse complement strand
CCGTAGATTTCTTGTTCCTTTTGTTGTACTGTTTTTTCATGGCGGCTCCTTTGTCTATGATTGATTAGTTACCAACCTTAGGCTAACTGGGCCGCCTCTTAATTTCAACTAGGCCAGGGACAAGCTCGAAATCTTTGGTCGAGGTTATATGTACTCATGATGGTAAACCATTTGTCGTGTCTTGCTGATCATTGATCCAAGCGGTCCCAAGTAGACGATTATTTTTTGATCTGTAAAACTATCCTCTGGCCCTAGTCCCCGAAAAAACGGAGAGAGTGTTACTGTAGCAAGTTATCCGAATTCCTTCTAATAACAAGCCGTAAAATTCTAAGCAATCAAACTGGCAATTTCTGTATATAGTTTGAATAAATGAGAATCCGGGGATGCGTTTCAAGACTTTTTAAAAACCGCTTTGTAGAGCGGTTTTTCTTAAATCTGCCGATCGTTACGGGAAAGCGCTATTCCCTGATGCTTAAGGAGACTTGAAGGACTGCAGAATTTCACTCCACATTCACTGAAAATTACCGTTGTATTATGTGTAGCAATATGTGTAGAATAATGTGTGAGGTGATGATTATGGCTACAAATTTGGCAATCGACCAGCAACTACTAGAAGAAGCTCAAAAACTCGGCGGCAAGAAAACAAAGAAAGACACCGTAAATGAGGCTTTAGTCGAATACATACAGCGCAGAAAACAAAAAAAGATTGTTTCTCTTTTTGGCCAGGTGGAGTATGAGCCGGATTATGATTACAAAAGAGAAAGAGAAGCAAGGTGAGAATCTTAGTCGATACGTCGGTATGGTCGCTGGCCTTAAGGAGGAAGAAAGACGCAAACTCTAAAGCAGCCGATCTTCTTAAGGATTATATTGAAACCGGTGAGTATATATGCTTGATCGGGATTATATTGCAAGAGATTCTGTCGGGAGTTGCGAGTGAGGAGCTCTTTGGTCAGCTAAAGGATCATCTAGCGGCATTTCCCATGGTGCCGGTTGAGCGAGAAGACTATATTGGGGCAGCACGGCTCAGGAATGACTGCAAAAAGAAAGGCGTGCAGGTTGGAACAATCGATGCTTTAATTGCTGCGGTTTGTGTTAAGAATGAGCTTCTCTTGCTTAGCACCGATAAAGATTTTCAGTTAATTGCAAATAATTCACAGTTGAAACTAATTGACGTTTGCTGCTAATCCCCTTTATTTTCCGGTTTTCTGTTTCAGCTCGGTTAGAACTTTATCAAGCCTCTTCATATCATCGCCGTATCCCGCCCAATCGCCGTTTCGCTGCTTTTGCTGGGCGTCGGCGAAGAGCCTCGACGCCTGGTTTACCAGATCCTTAACCGATCCCGGTATTGCTGCGGTTGACGGTGCGTTTACCGTGCCGGTAGCGCTCGTGCCCTGGTTATTCCCCTCATCTTGGCCGGGTTCGTTACCCTGGCCGAAGATGGCGTCAAGCGCCGATCCAAGATCCTCTTTCATCACGATCTTGGAGCCGTAGGAGACGATCACCCGTTTAAGCTCGGGCAGCTCCGTTTGATCGGACTGCAGGTAAAGCGGCTCGACATAGAGGATGGAGTTCTCGATTGGAATAACGAATATATTGCCCCTGACGACACGCGAGCCTTTCTGGCTCCACAGGGTTAGCTCTTGCGAAATGTCGGGCGTCTGGTCGATGCGTGCCTCGATCTGCATCGGCCCGTAGATGAGCTTCTGCTTGGGGAACATATAGACCAGCATCTGTCCGTATTGCTTGGGATCACAGTTGACCGCCATCCACGAGATCATGTTGTTCTTGGTGCCCGGCGTAAACGTGTTCATGATCAGGTACGTTGTCTTATCCTCGCCCGGCAGGCGCATTTCCATATAGTACGGGGCGATGCTCTTTTGCTCGCCGTCGACCGCCTCTTTCGAGATATTCCACAGATCCTCCTTATTATAAAAGACCTGCGGGTCGTTCATGTGGAAGGTCGCAAACATGTTGCTCTGGATGCTAAAAAGCGATTCCGGATAGCGAATATGCGCCATCAAACCGGCGGGCATCTGCGAGCCGTCTTTGAACAGCTTTGGAAACGCCTTCTCGTAGGTCCTGATAATCGGGTCTTTCTTGTCGAAGACGTAATAGTTGGTATCGCCGTTATAGGCATCGATGACTACTTTGACGGAGTTGCGAATGTAGTTGTTCCCCGCTTCGTCATAGGGGTGCGAGTACGGGTAATGGTTGTCCGTTGTAAACGCGTCGAGCATCCAATAGAGCCTGCCGTTGTCGATTACGATATAGGGATCGCCCTCGTATTCGAGAAACGGCGCGATGAGTTGGGCGCGCTCGATGATGTTGCGATTAAACACAACCCGGCTTTTATCTGTTAGGGAATCCGACAGAAGCAATTGCAGGTCGCCAAAACGCCAGGCGGTAGCCAGTTTTTTGCCCAGGCTGTCGAGCGTGATGCCGCCCGCGCCCGCATACTTGGCGTACTGGTTTTCGTTACCCTTCGGATAGTCGAACTCGCGCGTTTTAGTATCGACGATAATGTAATCGTTTGTCGCCTCCCCGAAGTAGATCTCGGGTCTGGTGACTTTAAGGACCGGGATATCCGTTTTCGGCGGAATGTCTTTTACAATCAGTTTCGGCAGACCTTCCTCTGTAAACTCATTTACCTTGTTTGCGACCACACCGTACCCGTGTGTGTAGACAAGGTGCTGGTTAAGCCAGGTCTTTGCGTTGTCGGGCAGGTTATCCGTGTTGAGTTCGCGCGCCGAGATCGCCACCTGGCGGCGGTCGCCGTCGATGAGGTAGCGGTCGATGTCCACGTCAGAAAAATCATAGTAGAGTCGTATGCTCTGAATCTGCTTATATGTTTTGCCGAGCGGCTGCCAATCCCAGAGCCTGACATTGTCGATGGTCTGCTTGTTCCTATCAAGCCCCGACCGATCGAGGCCCTGGTCCGCATTAAACTGTTGCTCTTTTATCGTATCGAGGCCGTAAGCCCGGTTCGTAAACTTAATCCCCTGTTTGATGTAAGGCGTTTCTTTTACGATCTCGTTCGGTGAGACGCTATATTGTTGCACCAAGGCGGGATAAACGCCGTTTGCAACGATCGATACCGCGATGATAAAGAGGATGCCTGCGGCGGGGAGTTTCCATCCCTTGAAGTGGATGTTAACCATGAACATGATGCCCGCGATAATCGAGGAGTAAAAGAGGATGTTTAGCGCCGGCAGTTTCGCATGTATGTCCGTGTATCCGGCCCCGAATACCACCCCGACACTGGAAAGCAATAGGTCATATGAGCTAAGCTTAAATGATATCCCGAGCAGTATCATTATCAGCCCGAGCAGCACCGAGAGGTGTGCTTTGGTGCGGGGGGCAAATGTTTTGCCCCCGGGTCGAAACGATATGTTGCCGTTAATCCAGTGCACCAGGGCGGTTAAAATCACCGCCAGGATGAGTGCCTGGGAACCTATCCCAATAATTCCCTTATAAAAGGGAACCGAAAATACGTGAAACGCGATGTCCCGGCTAAATACCGGGTCCTTAATTCCAAACGCTGTTTGGTTCATGAACCGCAGGACAAGGTTCCAGTCGGCCGATGCAAGCACCCCTACGCCGAAAGCGACGACAGCGGCGACCGCGAGCAGAATCAGGTTGAAAAACCTCATAAACATCGGTGATTTAAAGAACCTCAGGATTTGGTAGAGCGGGTCGTCCGGCGAGCCGCGCCACATGGGAAATACCGGCGCCATCCTCTTAGCGATGAGCATGTTGATGTAGAGGAACACGAAAAACACGAACCCGGCGATAGCCCCTATTGTGAATTTTAGCTTGAGGATGTCCAAAAAGACCGAGGTATAGCCCACCTCTTTAAACCACAACCAATCCGTATAAAGAACAACGAGTGATTTTGAGAAGGTCGCGAGTAAGAAGACTACGACAAATGCAAAGAACGTAATGAGTTTGATTCTGCTAGTGTTCAAGATATCCTCCCGAGCGAATAATTTGGAAGCGGGCGGCAACGCATTGCCTGTGTTCGTCGGTAATTTGCCGGTGCAATCGACGCAATAGCTTGGGTGATCTATTTGCTAACGCCAACATCCATATTCATTTAACTAGAGGCGCGAGTAAAAAGCAAATGCCGGAGAACAGAAACCAGAAGTCAGAAGCCGGAATCCAGGAGAAATTGGTGAATCGGTGAATGGGGTGTGGGTTGAGGAAGTGTGTTTTAGTAGGTAGTAGGCGGTATGCAGTAGGCAGTGTGTGGGTTGAGAGTGTGGGTTTAAAGGAAGAGTATTGCTAGGTGTCATTCTGAGCGATAGCGAAGAATCTCGAGTGCACTAGCTGTGATTGTCACTTAGTAGCGTCTAGGCGTAGTTTAGCTACTGTAAGAAGAAGGTTTTATTCTGCCTACTGCTTACTGCTCTTCTGGCTTCTAGAAGAAGGTTTCATTCTGAATAAGTGGATAGCGATTGGTAAAATATGGTATTTTACAGGGGTATGTATATGGTAAAGTTTTGCCGCTTGTTGGGTATCTGACACGAGCAACGAAAAACTGCCCGTAAACGCACAGAAACCCCCATACCGGGGAGCTTCTGTGCCTTGATGGCCTTAGTAAATATAATATACCACTACCCCCTAGGGTATGCAATACCTAATTCGTAATTTTTTCAAAAATTATTTGGGGCTCATGTTGGAGTTTTGTTGAAGGCTTTTCTTCATCAGAAAAGGCACAGCCCCTCATTTTCCATGCGCCTTTTAGTTCGTAGAACCGCAGGGTGATCTCCTCGAGCCCCAATCCTTTTGGGATATCAGCCTTAACCACCGCGAAGTAATCGTTCACGGCTATTGATTTCAGCCTGATGCCGCGTATCCTGCCCGGTCACAAGCTCGCTGATCGAGAGGATGTCGCGCATGGTCTTATCCATTCTGCATGTTTTTGGATTAACGATAATCTGAACCGATTGGCATTGAGCCGACCTGCCGCCGTCGTTTCCGATGCCGGTTCTTCTTGTTCTTGCCATAATAATCTTCCCCCCCCAGATATGTAGACTTTGGCGTGTGCGGGCGCGCCTCGCAACCCACCCCAAATTTATAGACCCCGGGGCTAGACTTTGGCGTGTGCGTGCGCGCCTCCCTCGAACTATTAATTTGCGAGAGATACCCTGTTTTTCTTTGGCGCGCCCTCCCTCTCTTGGATGCCGTTATTGTAAAGTCTACGGGCCAAGATCATTGGCGTCTGTTGGTAGAAATGCTAGGCAAGCGAATTCAAACAGGTAAGGTGGGTGGATATACGCAGAAATAACTAGATAAAAGCAGACGGAACTAGAATAAAAGCAGACGGCTTTCGGGCTTTGATAAACGTTCGCTTCGCTACCTGTCATTCTGAGCTCATGAGCTCGCTACCTGTCATTCTGAGCCTACTATTTGTCATTCTGAGCGAAGCGAAGAATCTAGATACTGTAAAGCGTTATTAGGGCTCAATCGTCTATGATAGATAATGCGCTTTATCTAGCGTCCTATAAGTATAGCTAAAATTCTAGCTAGCTTGTTAATTAATAAGAGGACTCGAGAGTACATTGACGAACTATAACTACTATGAACCAGTATTACGTCTACATTATGACCAATAGATCTAAAACCCTATATATTGGCGTTACTAATAATCTCGAGCGGAGAGTTTTTGAGCATAAAAGAAAACTCGTCGAGGGATTTACTGAGAAGTATAATGTTAATCGGCTTGTCTATTATGAGATTACCGAGGATATAAAAAGTGCTATTGAAAGGGAAAAGCAGCTTAAAGGTTGGATACGGAAAAGGAAGACCGACCTTATTGAATCAATGAATCCTATATGGAGAGATTTAAGTGAAGGTTGGTTTTCGTAGGTATCTGTTCCAGCACATCGCTATAAAAGCTTAGACGGTTAATAACTTGCTGGGCCGGTGCTCTCTAGATTCTTCGCTTCGCTCAGAATGACAAACAGTGAGGTCAGAATGACAAACAGTAAGGTCAGAATGACAAACAGTAGGGTCAGAATGACAGGTAGTGAGAGTTGTAAGTTTACCGGTGTCCGTTTCCGTTGATATCGAGCGAGTCGAACCAGTCGAGGAGGTCGTCTTTGGTGAGGAGGCCGGTTACTACGCAGTATATGGCGCAGTCGGCTTTGTCGCGGGAGCCGATGCGGGTTTTGATGTCCTCGATGTGTTTGCGAACCGTGGGTAGTTTTATGTCGAGGGTGTCGGCGATTTGCTTATCTGAGAGACCTTTCGCCCGTAACGTGATTATCTCGCGCTGGCGCGGGGTGAGCAGATCGAGGAGCCGGTCAACCGACGCATCACCGTCGTCAAAGAGGTCGATTGCCGGCTCTTGTTGCCGGTTGACCTTTGAAGCTTCGCTGTAAAAGTGCTTCATCTTATCGACTTCGGTTTCGGTGAAGAGGCCCAACCTCGTTCCGATAAATCGGCTGAACCAGATTCTGAGGGCGTCGGCAAGCATGTGGCTGCTAAGGGCGAGCGCAGTTACCAGCGCGACAATTGCTACGGGAACATCAAGAATACTGCCTTCTCCGATAAAGACGGCCCCTACATACACGAGAGTGATTGCGAGTGCGCCGATAGAGACGTAAATCGCGTCCTTCTGCAGCGCTTCTTTTTTAAGCAACGCGTTATATTTAAGTATTGCGATCGCAACGATTACAATTCCTATCGCCATAATTCTGTTGCCTGTAATAAAGCCCGCCGTGGCTCCGGTTATGCCGGTAATCAACAAACCGGTCGAGGCCATCCAGAACAGGAGGCTTCCGAGGCTAAGCCACAAGAACTGCGAGTGCTTTCTATCCTGCCACCAGGCGGCAAGGAAGTTTGCCAGGGCGATGGATATCATAAGGAAGATGAATGCGGTGAACAGGATGTAACCCGGCCCGGTTGGGATACTATGGTATCTAAGCGGTAGGTCGGTATTTGTTAGTGCGCTGAACTTAAAGAGGCTATCGGTAAAGGCGCCGGCCAGCAGAAAGAGGGCGGCAATTCCATAAAAGGCCCCCGTCACGGCGCTTGACCGGGCCGCGTTCAAAATGGTTCCCAGCGGGCGACCAACGGCGCCGCCCGCCTGAAGCGGCCGCGTTGCTTTTTGCGAGAGATGAAGCCATAGAACCGGGGCGAAGGGTAGCCACCAGAGTGATTTTTGATAGAGGATGAGCTGGGATTTCGATGCGGCCGTACCCACCATGAACGTGCTGAAGAGGTAGAAGAAGACCGTCACCATAGCGCCGGAAGCCAGTTTTGATACGGTGTCTTCGGGATTGACGCGGAAGACGTACAGCGCAAGCCATAAAAAGGCGAACGCCGTACCGACCGTAATAAAACTCGATGGATATTGGGTTAAAACATCGCCAAGTGTCATAAAACCCCTGGAGCGCGGTTGCTATCTACTCCCTTAATTTAACGACATATGCGTTTTACTTGCAAGCCGATTCTATGGCTTGTATTAAATTCACCGCAACATTGAGTGCTGCGCGCACATAGTGGTCCTGCGGACACTTTACGCCGTTACTCCTCGAAAAGATACCGTACGGTTGCTTTTATCTCGGCCACTATTGGAGATAGTGATAGCCTTACCCCCTTGTAGTTACCAAGCAGCTAAATAGGGTAATTAATGAAAGAAGGCTAGAAAGGGGGTGGCGGGTGGCTTGGATTATTCCGCAGATCGGCCGGTTGGCTGTTTCGCGAAGATATAGAAATCGGTATCGGGAGATTACAAGCGCCCTGCTTAGGCACGGTTTTGGGTTCTTGGTGACCCAGCTTGGTCTGACCCGGTTTGTTCCGTTTCAGTTGGGGCTCCTTGGGCATCCCCGGCGGGTTGAGCCGTATACGCAGGCCGAGCACGTACGGATGGTATTTGAGGAACTCGGGACCACCTTTATTAAACTCGGGCAGGTATTAAGTACCAGGGTGGACTTGCTGCCGCCCGAATACATCCATGAGCTGGAGAAACTGCTGGATAGTGTGCCGCCGGTAGACTTTGAGCCTATCCGCTTGCAGATCGAGATGGAGCTGGGTCGCGACGTAGACCAGATATTTGAACGCATCGACGCGACGCCGCTTGCCAGCGCATCGATCGGCCAGGTACATGCCGCGACGCTTATGACCGGCGAACAAGTAGTTATCAAGGTCAAGCGGCCGGGGGTTGAGGAGCAGGTCAATATCGATGTTGCTATCATCCATGAGCTGGCGAACCTTGCGAGTAGGCGACTTCCGGTTGTAAAAAACTATGATGTCGAGGGAATAGCCAGGGAGTTTACTCAAACACTTCTTAATGAGCTGGATTATCTGCAGGAAGGCCGCAACGCCGACCGTTTTCGCAGGAACTTCGAGGCGGACGAGCACGTCTATATCCCGCGGATTTCCTGGGATTATACGACCTCAAGCGTAATTGTAATGGAGCGTATATCCGGCCTGCGCATCAACGACCGGGACGCCCTCATCAGGGCGGGTTTCGAGCCATCGATAATCGCGACGCGAAGCACCGATCTGCTTATGGAACAAATATTCATCCACGGTTTCTTTCACGCCGACCCGCATCCGGCCAACTTTTTCGTTATGGAAGGCGGGGTAATCGGCCTGGTTGATTTCGGTATGGTGGGCTATGTCGACCAGGATACGAAAGGGAACCTCGTCGACCTTTTTATTGCGATTTTCGACCAGGACCCCGACGGCATCATCGATGCCTATATCGATCTCGGGGTAGCAGGGCGTGTCGAGCGCTATGCAGAGTTGAGAAGCGAAATCAGTTCCATCATCGTTAAGTATTTTGGGCTATCGCTCAGGGAGATTAACGTCCGCAGCGTGCTCAACGATGTAACCTCGCTTATCCGGCGCCACAACCTGCGGATGCCGGCAAACCTTGCGCTCCTGGTCAAGACAATTTCCATGGAAGAAGGCCTTGTTATGCACCTCGACCCTAATTTTAAGTTCGCCGAGGCCATGACCCCGTTCGCCAGGAGGGTTTGGGAAGAAACGCGCTCTCCGTTTGCGCTCGCTAAAAAGTCGGCCCGCGCACTGCTCGATTATGCGGATATCGGCGTCAATGCCCCGCGACAGCTCCGCAGGATTTTAGGGCAGCTTTCAAGGGGCGAGCTTTCGGTTGTTACGAACCAACCCCGGCTGGATGAAGAGCTAATCCGCGTAAACTCAATGGTCAACCGCCTTATTTTTGGTATTTTGACCGCCGCCACGCTTGTATCGGTAAGCCTTGTACTCCCGTTTTTCAGCGCGTTATTTGGTAGACGGAGAAAGCGTGCACCAGGGGAAAAGCCGGGAGGGTAGCCGGCGTGATAGCGTGGAAAAGAATTGGCGTTGAGCGTGACATTTACCGTATAGTCAAAGATGGGTGCTCTGGTTATTATGTAAGGAGAATAGGCTTTTTATGAGCGAGCAGTTAACCATATTTTGGAGCGTTTCCGCAGAGCAAGCGCTCAGGAACCTTAATACGACCCCCGACGGTCTCATGACCCCCGAAGCGTCCGAGCGGCTCGAGCGCTACGGCCCGAACCTGCTCAAATCGCGACGCCGGATGGGGTCGTTTACATTGTTTTTATCCCAGTTCAAAAGCCCGATAATCATCATTTTGCTGTTTGCGGCCGTTCTCTCATTTTTCCTCGAGGACCGTGTGACCGCCCTTATCATCATGACGATTATCTTTATCAGCGGTTCCTTAGGGTTCTGGCAGGAGAAAGGTGCGACCGACGCTGTTGAGAAGCTGCTTGCAATCGTCGAAGTGAAAACAACGGTTTTACGTGGCGGTAAACAGGTGGATATCCCGATCGACGAGGCGGTTCCCGGTGATATCACGATTTTAACGGCGGGGGACAGTATCCCGGGGGACTGCCTGATACTTGAATCGAGCGATCTGTATGTAGATGAGGCGACGTTAACCGGTGAGACCTACCCCGTGGAAAAAGAGCCGGGGGTCGTGCCCGCGGATACGCCCCTTGCCAGGCGCAAAAACACCCTGTTTATGGGAGCGCATGTGGTCAGCAGAAGCGCAAAGGCGGTTATCGTGCGCACGGGCAGGGAAACGGAATTCGGTAAGGTTTCAGAGAGCCTGAAGCTTAAGGCCCCCGAGACCGAATTTGAGCATGGGGTAAAGTACTTCGGATACTTTTTGCTGGAAGTGACGCTCATGCTGGTTGTCGCGATTTTTGCCATTAACGTGTACCTGAACCGCCCGGTGCTCGACTCGTTTTTGTTTTCGCTCGCGTTGGCCGTGGGGCTTACGCCGCAGCTTTTGCCCGCGATTATCAGTATAAACCTGGCCCACGGCGCAAAACGAATGGCGCAGAACAAGGTAATCGTCAAGCGCCTTGCGGCAATCGAGAATTTCGGCAGCATGAACGTTCTCTGCTCGGACAAGACGGGTACGCTAACCGAGGGCGTGGTGCGTGTGCGTGGGGCGCTTGCTATCGACGGCAATGACAGCGAGAAGGTATTTCTCTATTCGTACCTCAATGCGTTTTACGAGACCAGCTTTATGGACCCGATCGACGAGGCGATCCGCACGCATAAAAAGCTTGATGTATCTGCCTATCGAAAGATCGATGAGGTCCCCTACGATTTTATTCGGAAACGCCTGAGCGTGCTGGTTGAAAAGGACGACGCACACCTGATGGTGACGAAAGGCGCGCTGGCACGTATTCTTGACGTGTGTTCTCAGGCAGAGCTGCCAAATGGACTGGTTGTCGATATCCATAAGGTCGACGGGCAGATTAGAGAACATTTTAAGCAGTTCAGTGCAGAGGGCTTCCGCACGCTCGGGGTGTGCTGCAAGGATGTGGGGTCGACCATCGATATTACCAAAGACTCTGAGGTCGGTATGACCTTCATCGGGTTTATTCTGCTGTACGACCCGCCGAAGAAGGGCATTATCGAAACAATCGGCCGCATGAAGGATTTGGGGGTTGACCTAAAGATTATCACCGGGGATAACGCGCTGGTCGCGGCAAGTGTGAGCAAGCAGGTCGGGTTAACTAACCCGCACATTGTCACCGGCAGCGAGCTAAACCACATGAGCGATAACGCCCTGCGAAGGAGGGTCAACCACACCGAGGTCTTTGCGGAGGTCGAGCCAAACCAGAAGGAGCGCATCCTATTTGCTTTAAGGAAGGCCGGGAACGTGGTCGGCTACATAGGCGACGGTATCAACGACGGCCCGGCGCTTCATGCCTCAGACGTGGGGATTTCGGTTGATACTGCGGCGGATGTTGCTAAAGAGGCGGCCGATATCGTCTTGCTGGAAAAGGACTTGAGCGTGCTTTCGAAAGGCGTTCAGGAGGGGAGAACGACGTTTGCCAATACGCTTAAATACGTGTTCATGGCGACAAGCGCCAACTTTGGCAACATGTTCAGCATGGCCGGGGCTTCATTGTTTTTACCATTCTTGCCGCTTTTGCCGACGCAGATTTTACTTACCAATCTTCTGACCGATTTTCCCGAAACGACCATCTCGACGGATCTTGTCGACCGCGAACTGATCGACCGTCCCAGGCGCTGGAATATCGATTTCATCCGCAAGTTTATGCTGACGTTCGGTCTTTTAAGCTCTGTGTTTGACTACCTTACATTTGGGGCGCTCCTCTTCATCCTGCACGCCGGGCCGACCGAGTTCAGGACCGGTTGGTTTATTGAATCGGTTGTCTCGGCATCGCTCATCGTCCTCGTAATCCGCACGAGAAAGCCGTTCTTTGCCAGCAGGCCGAGCAAGTATCTGGCCGCGGCCACGTTGCTCGTCTTCGGTGTAACGATACTACTTCCCTTCACCTCCCTCTCAAAGCTCTTCTCATTTACAGCTATACCCCCGGTGTTCTTGCCGGTCCTGGGAGGTATCCTTGTCCTCTATATCGCAGGGGCCGAGCTGGCAAAAAGGATATTTTATAAGCACGTTATGTTCTAACCAATCACGCATAGATGTGAAATTCCCGATGATCGTGATGGGTGCGACAGTGGGCGCGCTCTTCGGTGAGGGAATTTCGGCTTTTACCGGGCAATAGGGTCGAGGTTATCTACCTGCTAAAAGCTCGGAATAAACCCTGAACGTCTTATCCGCCATGGATTTGATGGTGAAGTCTGCGGTAACCATCTGCAAAGAATGCCGGGCAAGCTTTTCCCGCAAATCCTTATCGGCAAGCATTCTCTCAATCGCATCGGCAAGCGATTCAGCGTCTTCAGGTTCCGCGAGTAGCCCGGATACGCTGTCCTCTATAATATCTGGTACGCCGCCGCCGCGTGTTGCTACCACCGGCAGGCCGAGCGCCATTGCCTCCAGGATAACGATCCCAAACGGTTCTTTAATCGATGGAAGAACAAATATATCGAGCGCCGCCATGTAACGCCCCGGTTCATCGACGAATCCCAAGAACTTTACATGGTCTAGAATCCCAAGTTCGCCCGCCTGGGTCTCAAGCTCACCGCGTAGCGGGCCGTCCCCGATAATTATAAGATAAGCGCCGGGATGATTCGCTATCACACGCGCCATGCTTTGCAGCAAAACAGCATGCCCCTTGAACGGCACAAGCCGCCCTACGGCCCCAAGCAAAACCGCACCCTCAGGTAACCCCAGCATTTTCTTACTGTCAGCGCCAGTTCCCCTATCGCCCATATTTACGTTGCCTGCGTCCTTATCTTCGGCCCTATAAACTTCCCAATACTTCATATCGATCCCGTTTGGGATCACGTCGATTTTGCGCGGCGCTATCCCAATTTCGTCCTCCAGGCAGCGCCTTATCTCGCTTGATACCGCAATCAGGCGGTCCGCCCTGTTGAGTATCATCTTATTCACCCGCTTGGCCACGACATAATACTTCAACGAGGGGTTTAAGTTACTGGGGAAATTATGCACCGTGGTAATCATGTACTTTACCTTGTGCATATACGAAGCCATCCATCCGACAACCGCCGCTTTGTTGCCGTGCATGTGGATGATATCCGGTCTCACCCGGCGCAGCACGTCGGCAACCGAGCGCGCCGAAAGGTAATCGGCTTTCGGGGAGATAGAATCCGCCATCTCGACCTCAAAAGAGGATATCCCGAGGTCGCTCAAGAAGGAAAAAAGCTTTGGCGCTGCTGGCGAGAGTACGATGGGCTCGAACTTCGAGCGGTCCAGCTCCGAGAGTAGCCCGCAGATGTGTGTTTGCATTCCGCCGCTGGTTTTACGGATCAGGTACGCGATACGGGGCATTCGGACACCTCTGGCAGAACTACCGGGATGATCTCCCCTATACTGTCGATGACATAATCCGGGTTGCTATCCGCGATTCGCACGCCATGAAAGCCGTAGGTAACCCCAACGGTCGCCGTCCCCGCGTTTTTGCCCGCAAAGATATCGACATCGCTATCCCCGGTCATGATGGCATCGACCGGTTGCACGTTTAAGTATGCAAGTGCTTTTAGCACCGGCTCGGGGTCGGGCTTCAGGTGCGTTACATCCTCAAGCGCCACCACAAAATCAATGAATTCGCTTATCCCCGCAAGCTCAAGCGTTTTTACCGATGACGACCTCTGCCGTGTCGTAACGGCGGCTATCTTGATCCCGGCGATTTTTAGCGCCTCAAGGGCTGTAGCGGTTCCCGGATATGGTTTTGAGAGGTCGAGGTGCTCGCCTTGGAAGTACCGGTGGGTTTTCGCCAGCTCTTTCGCCAGCTCTCTTATATCTTTTATATCTTTTATATCTGCTATGCCTGCGATATGCACGCCCGGCGCAAGCAACTCGTAACACGTTTCAAGGGGTTTGCCGATCAGGGTGGCCATCTCGCTTCGCGTCTTCGGAGCCAGCCCGAACTTATCGAGCGTGTACTCATACGCTTGAAATATAAACTCGGACGTATCGAGAAGCGTCCCATCAACATCAAATAAAGCTGCTTTAAGTTCCTGCATGTGAGGTATTATATCACAGATAGAACAACCGTAATCGTGGCCTTAGCTTCAACCTTAGTTCTGACAGATACTCTCGAACCCGGCGCCCGCGTAAGCGATATCAAGCTGACATACCAGGTGGATAGGGGCCCCTCGCTCTAACCTATCCCTGGGCTGGGTACCCCAACTCGGCAAGTTTTGCTTTAATATCGTCAAGGCTGATCTTGTCATCCTCGAACTCCACAGTAACCTCTTTAGTCTCCGCGTTGGCCTCTACGCTATCCACACCATCCACATGACCCAGGCCATTCTTTACGGTCATCACGCAATGCATACAAGAAATATCCGGCGAAACCAGTTTCGCAATTGTCTTCGACATGCAGAATACCACCTTTCCGGCTGAGCTTTTCTACAGTGTATCATAACAAAGTTAAAATCATCCGGCATTTCGGGTGGCAACGTCACAGCGGTTAACGGTCCGATGTTCCCACACCACTAAAGGTTCCACACTCAGGAGATAAGCAACCCATAGCTCAAACATATAGCCATACCTAATATTAAGAGCATATCCGACAAAAAGGGAATAAAAACCTTACGGTTTAGGTTTATTTTTGATTTCTAAAACTCGAAACCATACATCGATCCATAAAACGCAGTTTAACTACCGCTCCGCGTGGCAAAAAGGATTTATGACTATGAAACTTATTTATTCTTACAACGAGGTTAAGCGTGATGAAATCTCCCTGGTCGGGGGCAAGGGGCTTAATGTTGCGATCATGCACCGGGCGGGTTTTCGCGTGCCCGATGGCCTCATCCTATCCGCCGAGGCCTTCTATACGGTTCTGGACGATATCAGCGCCGGTACCAATATCGCTGTGCTGCTCTCAGACTTTCTCTCATCCCAGACGCCATCCGAAACTCTCGAAGATATATGTAACGATTTTCGTGAAGCGATTTTGACGACGCCTCTTACTAACAACATACAAGCCGCGCTCCAACAAATCTACGAAGATTTAACGCCGCAAGCGCAAGCCGGTTTCATCGTGCGAAGCTCGGCAACCATCGAGGACACCCCGAAGGCAAGCTTTGCCGGGATACTCTCATCGTACCCCGACATTCATGGTCTCGAAGATATGATCGATGCGGTACGCAGGTGCTGGGCCTCTATTTTTACGCCCGAGGCGCACATTTACCTCAAAGAACAGGGCATGCTCACAGAGCAGCCCCAGCAAGCCGAACAGACCACACAAACCCAACAAATCCGGCAAACCCGTCGAACCAAGCAAACCCCACAAATCCGGCAAACCGGGATCGGGGTCGCGGTGTTAATCCAGGCGATGATACCGGCCGAGCGCTCGGGCATCGTGTTTTCAATGGATACCGTGACCGGTGACACCGACAAGATCATCGTGGACGCCATCTTCGGTTTCGGCGAGGAAATCGTATCGGGCGAGGTAACCCCCGAGCGCTATGTTTACTCGCGTAAGCGGCAGATGATAGTGAGCCGCAGGATGGGCAGGCAGACCGAATTCATCACCCCAACCGGCGAGCGAAAGCCGATCTTTGAAAAATTGCTGCGCTTACCGAAGCTCAGCGACCGCGAGGTGTGCGAGCTTGCCGAGATCGGGATACGTCTTGAGCAATTGTTCGGAAGCCCTCAGGATATCGAGTGGGCTTTTAGCAACGGCCGGTTCTACGTTCTGCAATCACGACCCATTGTTGTTGGTGAGCGCTATGAAAAGCTATTCCCCCAGGTGGGTGAGCAGACCGTTCTCTTGCGGGGTGTTGGCGTAAGCCCTGCCGTGGGCTCGGGGTACGTCCATATGATCAGCCCGGAAGAAGTACCCGAGGTTGCGCCGAACACCGTCATCGTTGCGCGCCGGATAACCAACGACCTCGCCGTCCACCTGCGACGGGCCGCCGCGGTAGTGACCGATGAGGGGGGAAGCACCAGCCATGGCGCCAACATCCTGCGCGAGTTCGGCGTATCCTGCGTTCTTGGAACGGGCAACGCTACCGAAAAGCTTAGAGAGGATGAAGTGGTAACCGTCGATGGCTTTCGCGGCGTGGTTTACGAGGGCGATCTTGGTATTACGGTAAAAGAAATACCCGCTGTGCCGCCGACCGAAACGCGGGTGTTCGTTTCGATCCTCATCCCCGAAAAAGCCCGCAGCATCGCCCCGCTTGCCGATGGCGTCTCGTCGCTTCGGGACGACTATTTCATGCTTGAATCCGGCGTTCATCCTATCAAGATGATCAAAGAGGGGCTTGGGCCGTATCTCGAGGACAACATAACCAACGGCATCATCCAGACGCTTTCGATGTTCGGGGATAAGCCCGTATGGTACAAAACCATGGATGCCCCAACCGATGAGTCCGGCAGGCTAAAAGGCTCCGAAGACGTTGAGGAGCGAAACCCCCTCTTTGGCTGGCGTGGAATCGGGCGCGAGCTTGAAGAGCCCGAGATGCTTAAACTCGAACTCAGAGCGATGAAGCGGGCCCTTCATAAAGCCGGTGGAAACCTCGGCATTAAGCTTCCCTTTATCCGTTTTGTCGATGAACTGGTCAAGGCAAAGCAGATCATGCGTGAAGTCGGGCTGAAACCCCATGAGGATGTCCAAGTCGGCATCTCTGTTGAAAACCCGGCGGTTGTATTTACGCTCGGCGATTTTATCAACGAGGGCATCGATTTTATCAGTATCGGCTTGAGCGACCTCGTGATGTGCACGCTGGCCGTCGACCGCGAGAGCCAGAAGGTTGCCGATCTGTTCAGGCCCGACCATCCGGCGGTGCTTCATCTGCTCGGCGAGATAGCCGGTGCTGCCCGAAGAAACGGCATATTCACGTGCGTTGCAGGCGAGAGCGCAAGAAGCCCGGAGGTGCTGCCGTTTCTCATAAAATCCGGGTTCGACGCCATCGGCGTATCGCTTTCCTTCTTTGCCGAGACCAAGCGTGAAGTCGCACGGCTTGAGCACGAAGTACAAGAAGGTGGTCGCTATACCGCCGAACTATAAAATAGTACCCCACCCGGCCCTACTCTAACCCCTTCCATATCCAGGCATTTTAGCCAGAAGAGTTCATACGTTTCTCCGAACGCTTTAATTACATAAAATATCCTGTTAGAACACGCTAGATCGGGGAAATTAAATACGTAGACCGGCGAATCCGGCTCGGTGTATTAGAGCCGGGTTTTATCACCGGTACTAGTGAACGATTTTAGGAGGTGAAATCGATGGCAGTAATGAACAGACCTAGGCTTAACTGGCTAGATTGGACCGCCCTTGCTATCACCGTTATCGGTGCACTTAACTGGGGTTTGGTCGGATTCTTCAACTACGACCTGGTTAGAGCGATCTTTAGCGGAAACGGATCACCGACTGCGACAATTACTCTATTCTCCAACGTTATATTCGCGATTGTCGGGTTAGCCGGTTTATACTCTATCTATTCACTCTACAAAGTAGGCCAGATGCAATCCCGCGCGATGCCGGCTGAAGAGCGCATGAGAAAGGCCGCTTAAGTTATTCGGTCCAGTTATAATGTCTTGAGTATATGCCTTAAGTAATGAGGTGGGTGACGATGTTCACCCACCTTTCTTAGTTTTAAGCACCCCAGGTATGGGTATAAACACTACAGTATAAGGTAAACGCCTGCATGATCGGCAAGGATAAGAACTTGAGAGGAAACGAAAGGAGGCATCCCAATGCCTGACTTTGTAAATCCGTTTAGCGGCATGGTGCCCAGAAAAATGACGAAAGAAGAACTGATACGTGCGATACGGTTGGATATTAGTGCAGAAGAGGAGGCCGTTCATCTGTATATGACGCATGCCGATGCGACGGATGATCCGCTCTCAAAGAAAGTCCTTATCGATATCGCAAACGAGGAGCGAGTCCATGTCGGCGAATTCCAACGCCTCCTCAGCATACTCGCCCCCGACGAAGGTAAGCTGTTAGCGGATGGCGCCCGCGAGGTAAACGAAATGAACGCTGAAGTCTCTTAGCTCCTGACTCCTGTTTATGTTAAGCTTAAGCCGTAAAAATGATAACGGTGACGTTCCGTAAAGTTTTTGTAAAGGAAGATCACAATGTCTGCCAAGTGCCCCGGTTCTGATATGAGAAACATAACCGCGGGAGTGTATGCGTGCCCCAACTGCGGTTATGCCGTTGAGATATTTTCAGATGAGATGAGAAGAAGATGCCCTAAATGCAAGGAGTGGGTCGAGAAGAAAGAGACCCCATCCTGCGTCCAATGGTGCCAGTCCGCCCGCTCGTGTCTGGGCGAAGAACGCTGGAAAGCCGTCATGGATGCCCTCGGTAAAGATACCAAGTCGTAACTATTTAGCTACGCGACTCTGGTCTCGCCCTCGATAGCGCCTATAAGTTTTTCCCTGAACCAGTCAACGGTGAATGACAGCACCATCCTGTAATCTTACATCTGATACCCTAGACAAATTTTAAACTTACCACTGAAGTGCCGGTTTCACTTGCCGATACAACCTTTGAAGAAAATCCACATCCGGGCGATAGGGAGGCAAAATGGGAAGACCAGAGAAATCCAAAACATCTATTAGAACATCTGATATTACACCTGCGGAACTCGCCGACGCAAAGCGCTACATCAGGCTATCCGGCGGCGGCTCAATTATACGATCATATTTTAAAGAAACCCATTGTGCGGTCGAGAATACAGAGATCGACAGCAAAGGCCTTTACTGTTTTGAAAAGCTTATCCGCCTGGCGTTCATTCAGTCGATGACAGACGACTTCGTCCTGGGTCGGCAGGAGGGCTTTATCAGGTATATCACCGGTTTAAACGAGAATTTCGAATCGCCAAACGTAAGCGATTGGCGCCCTGAGCAGTCCGCCGCACGAATCGCCGATTTCATACTGAGCTTCTATAACCTCTACGTCTACCAGTGGAAAAAGCACGGTCGCCTCACCGAAAAATCGCTTGCGAAGTTTATGGAAATCGCCCGCGAGTGCCTCGATTTCAGTTATCTCAATCTCACCGACAAGTTTGAGAACTTACCCAAAGATGTTAAAGAGACCGTAAATAAAGCCTTTTTCTTAACTAATAGTAGGATTGATGGGTGGCATGAAGAAAGAACTATGGAGATTTCGGCAGCATAGCCTTATCTGCCGGTTTCTCTTTTACGTCATGCAAAAACAGGGTATATCAAGCTCGAAGATAGCATAGACGGGGCTGTCTTCGATGCCGTTGGTACCGCTATTAGAAATTGAGATACCATGGAAAGTACTAAAAACACGAAAGACTCCGGAAACTTCTTAAATACTGCGGTCGAGCTTGCGCTTCATGCCGGTCAACTCATCAAGAGAATGGCGAAACAATCCCATACGATAACCTTTAAAGGGGCGGTCGACCTTGTGACTGAAGCCGATGTTGCATCCGAGGCGCTGGTCATCGCCGGGATAAAAGAGCGTTTCCCCGACCACGGTATTTTAGCTGAGGAAAAGGGCATCGAGCAGGGTGAATCAGAGTATCTCTGGATTATCGATCCGCTTGACGGCACCACCAACTACGCGCACGGCTTTCCGGTTTACGGCGTGTCCATCGCGCTTGAATACCGGGGAGAGATAACCGTCGGCGTGGTTTACGAACCCAACCTTGACGAACTCTTTACAGCCGAAAAGGGGAAAGGCGCGTTTCTAAACGGCGCACCGATTCGGGTCTCCGAGACCCGCGAACTCGATAGATCGCTTCTTGCAACCGGTTTTCCCTATAACTTCAGGACCGATCCCGATCGCATAATTAAACTTTTCACCGGCTTTTCTCTCAACGCCCAGGGGATTCGAAGGGCGGGGGCCGCTACAATCGACCTGATTTCCCTTGCCTGCGGCCGTTTTGACGGCTTCTGGGAATTTGGCCTGAAGCCCTGGGATATGGCCGCCGGCGGCTTAATTGCCGCCGAGGCCGGAGCCAGGATTACCAGGATGGAAGGCCGGTCCTACGACATACGTGTCCCCGAAATCGTTGCCAGCAACGGGTTTATCCATGACCAGATGTTAGCAGTTATCCTTCGTTCATTTTCTTGAGAATGCGGATGAGTTCTTCTTGCTCTCCCCTTGAGAGGCGCTCGACGTAAGGCGTCAATATCATGCGGTGCGCTTCTTTTGACCGTTCAACCACATCGCGGCCGTTATCTGTTAGGTGAAGGCGGGTGACCCGGCGGTCTGCGGTGCAGGGGGTGCGCGTCGCATATCCCGCCTCAACCAGCCGGTCTACCGTGACGGTCGCTGTGGGCTGGCTGACGCCGATGCTGGTCGCAAACGTAGAGATATCGCATCCCTCGTTTGCAGAGAGCATCCTGAGTGCGTTGTGCTCGGCCCGGCTGATACCCAAAATCCTGCTCACATGCTGCGGGCGGGATTTCCTTAATATGCTTAAGAGACCGTCCAGTATTTCATCTATATTGCGATCAAGAAACTGCACCTTGCATTTCTCCTAATACTTAGATAAACTAAGTATAACATGCTTTTGTAAAAAGTCCAGGTTATACAATACCCAGGCTGTAATGGTAGTATTGTAACCGGGAGCATAAAATATAAGTAAAAAAAAATATATCGAGCTTCGATATTATAGAATTACTAAGTATATGGCTGAGAAGCAAGCAGTAATCTTCAGAACTACGCAATCATGAAACCACCGGACTACATCGAGATAAAGCTCCTGAAGGAAAGATCGGCTATCAGCTATAAGCGGCTTTGAAAGGGGCACGAAAATGGCATTTAACGATCGTTTCTTGAAAGCATGCAGGCGTGAGCCGGTAGACGCGACACCGGTATGGTTAATGCGCCAGGCGGGCCGGTACCTAAAGGAATACCGCGACATAAGGGCGAAACACGACTTTCTCACGATGTGCAAAACACCCGAAGTAGCTACAGAGGTAACGCTGCAGCCGGTCGATGTGCTCGGCGTCGACGCGGCGATTATCTTCGCCGACATTCTTCTCCCCCTGGAAGGCATGGGTATTGACCTTGAGTTCGCAAAAGGCGAGGGCCCGGTCATCCATAATCCCGTGCGCACCAAGGCCGATGTCGATGCGATCAGGATTATCGAAGCCGAAGAAGCCACCCCGTATGTTGCCGAGGCGATCAAGATAGTGCGGCGCGAACTTGAAGGCCGCGTCCCCCTTATCGGATTTTCCGGAGCACCGTTTACCATCGCCAGCTACATAGTCGAGGGCTCCGGCTCGCGCGACTACCGCTACGCCAAAGCCATGATGTACGAGGCGCCGGAGGCATGGCACGGCCTAATGGAGAAACTTGCCGAGATCGTCACCCGCTACCTGCGGATGCAGATACAGGCGGGCGCACAGGCGGTTCAGATGTTCGATTCCTGGGTCGGCGCGCTTGGACCGGTAGACTATGAAAAATTCGTTATGCCGTACAGCAAACGGGTTATGGACAACCTTGCGGGCGATGGCGTACCAAGGATACATTTTGCGAACAATGCCTCAACGCTGCTAGAACTTGTTGCGGCGGCCGGCGGCGACGTGATCGGTGTCGATTGGAGGATCAACCTTGATGTCGCATGGCAGAGAATCGGCTACGACAAGGCAATACAGGGAAACCTCGACCCGATGACCCTGTTCGGTCCAACGGAATGTATCGAGGAGCGCGTACAAGATATTCTTAACCGCGCGGGCGGACGTCCCGGTCATATATTCAACTTAGGCCACGGCATCCACAAGGATACCCCCGTAGAACACGCCAAAGCCCTGGTCGACGCGGTACATAAACTAAGTAAGAGATAGTATTGGGGGACGTTGTTTCCTGTGGGTCCTAACTCGACGAGTTAGGACCCACAGGAAACAACGTCCCCTTAATCCTTAATCCTTAATCCCTTAATC
>Ga0210031_1000549_pt1 | contig 22075 bp, 20 predicted proteins | sample CryGeyCG2014_080_FD_185455 | JGI IMG/M metagenome (GOLD analysis project Ga0210031, IMG submission 185455) | Groundwater microbial communities from aquifer - Crystal Geyser CG03_land_8/20/14_0.80 (SPAdes) (version 2) | ecosystem: Environmental > Aquatic > Deep subsurface > Groundwater | place... | reverse complement strand
CGTTTTCTTTTCCCACCCCTTTTACCCTCTTAAAATCCTCATTAATTTTCGCTAAAAGTTCCGGATAAGTTAGATCGGGATTGGCAACAATTCCCCATTTTAACAGAGGATGACCAGGATGGTCCTTGCTTTCAAGGATCTTCCGATCCTCCTTGTTCCGGCGCATAAACTCCCAAGCCCATCCTTCTGTGGGGAGATCCTTTAGATATTCATAATCAGCGAGCTTAAAACCGGGGGGGAACTGGTCCGCCATCTTCGTACCTCCTGCTCGGTACCCTGCAGAAAGGAAGGAGGGGAAGGCCGGGCAGGTCCGGCCGTTCAGGAATGACCCTATCCCCTTCAAACGGTGACATCATACTATCAGCAAGGCCCAAGAGAAATCAAGAGGATTGACATTTGGCAAAGGGGGTGGCGGGAGTAGAGAAGAAACATCAAGCGCTGAAGATGAAATTTAACTTGACAAGTAATATATATTAAGATATTAATTAAGAATATCTGAGGCTATTCGTATATGGAGAAAACGGTGCTATCCAAGAAAGAGACAGCGGAGTTTTTGGGAATAAGCCTACCGACGCTTAACAGTTGGATGAAAAAGAAGAAGATCCCATACCACAAGATTGAACGGAGGGTACTCTTTGTCAGGGAAGAAATCTTAAAGTGGGTTAAGTCTCACTGACCGTCCAAGACAAAGCGACCGTCCAGGGAGCAGAAACTCCCAGGACGGTCTGACACCTTCATTGAACAAGGCAACGAAGATGCTCCACACATCCTATCAGAATAACCAAGAAAAATCACACCCAAACTTTACCCTTGCTCTTCAAGCGGGACCAGATTCGCCTCGGGCGCATGAAGGGAGGAATCGGAAAGGAGGCGAATCGAAGTCAGTCCATTGTTGGTCAATTCAACCGGAAACTCAAAGGAGGGTCATTCTATGAACACGCTACCGCAAGGCAGAAGTGAACTGAACTTGGTGAAGCTCTTGAAGGCGATTGAGTTTGTCCGCGGGATTATCCGAGAGGCGAAGCAAGTCCGTGTGGATCTGGATACCTTGACCGAGGACAATCTGCTGGCTGTCTGGGGTGAGGGCAGGAAGAAAGCCTATGGCGAGTTTGACGACGCCTTCTCGGCCGCACTGGGTGAACTTAAGGAGATGATCGGGAACCGGAAGAGTCGTCGCCTCTTGGCGGCCATTGAACACCGAGCGCAAGGGTTTGCAAGTGCAAGCGCTGACGAGGGTTTCATTCAGGGGTATCTGGTCGGTCACCTCGGGATCCGCCCGGAGATTCATGGGGGAACGTGTGATCTCCTGGCAAAGTTCGTCGAAGAGATGATCTAACGAAAGGGGGTTTTTATGCTGAAACTCATGGAAAAGAAAGATCCGAAAGTTTTAAAAGTTTCAAAAGAACTGAGGCCTCTTCTGTATGAGGTTGTAAGCCTTGCAAAGGCCATGAAGTCCATCACTCATACCTTGGTCGTGAATATGGATAGTAGCCTCTTTGCCGAGGACATTGAGGAAATCTGTTCGTTGGGTTCGGATTATAAAAACGTGAAAGAACTGGCAGACATTCTTTGTTCAAAAACCGAGAAGCTTTCTGACTTAATAGAGGACTTTGAATTTGTACCGAGAGGGGAAGGAGGGCCGAATCATGGCGAAAATCACGAAGCAAGCGATTGAGAAACTACCCGTAGGCGGAGAGCTATGGGAGGACTGCATCCTTTACCGGAAAGGCAAGAGAGGCGGTACCTGGTACATCACTTACTATGTGGGAACCCATCAGAAGAAGGAGCGCATAGGGAAAGATGGAGAAGTCACCAAGAGAGACGCAGAGAAGGCGCTTAAGGCCCGCCAGGGGGAGCTCCTGCAGGGGAGGTTCGATATTGCTAAGACGGAAAAACCGGTTATCTTCCGGGACTTCTTTGAAGAGTACATCAAATTTGCCAAGGCCAACAAGAAGGACTGGCGGCAGGATGAACGGCGGGGAGAGAAGCACCTCGTTCCCGAGTTTGGAGAAAGCCCCCTCAGCGATATTTCCCCCTGGAAGATCGAGAAGTATAAGTCCGGGAGGATCAAAGAGGAAGCAGCAAAGGCCACCGTCAACAGGGAACTGGCCTTGTTGAAAGTAGTCTTCTCAAAGGCCGTTCTCTGGGGGAAGGCCAGGGAGAACCCGGTCAAGAAGGTCAAGCTTTTCCGGGAGAACAACCGGCGGGAGCGATTCCTTACCGAGGAGGAAGCTCAAAAGATCCTCGATGCGGCCACGATCCCCGTGAAACACTTCATCACCATCGGCCTCAACACTGGTATGCGGAAAGGGGAGATCCTGGGGCTCAGGTGGAAGGACATCAGCTATGAGCAGAACATCATCATCCTGAAGGACGACAAGAGTGGGTCCGGCCGGAAGATTCCTATCAATTCATTTCTCCGGAAGACGTTGAAGGAGATTCCCCGGATTGACGAGTCCTACGTCTTCCCTGGGTTGAAGTGCGGGAAACCATTGGGCGATATTCGAGAGCCGTTCCGGGCTGCTGTGGAAGCTTCCAAGATCGAGAACAGCGAAGCGGTCATCCCCCACACTCTAAGGCATACCTACGCCTCCTGGCTGGCCATGAAAGGGATTGATCTCTTCACCATTCAGTATCTCATGGGCCACAAGACGATCACCATGACTCAGCGGTATTCGCACCTTTGCCCGGACCATAAGAGGCAGGCAGCAGAGCAGATTTCAGAGGTATTTCTGAGCAAGACAACCCCTGAGCAACCCCAAAACGAAAAAGCCGAAGATGTTGAGTCTTCGGCCATGCCTATAAGTGCTTGATTTTTCATGGTGCCGGAGGCCGGAATCGAACCGGCATGGGGTTGCCCCCGCGGGATTTTGAGTCCCGTGCGTCTACCAATTTCACCACTCCGGCTTAGTCAGGTACTATGCATTCTGTCTCTTTTATTGTCAAGGGAATTTGCTGCTTGGGATCCTTCTGTGATTCTGTGAATGACCTATTGACTGATAATCCTTCCCTCCTTATATTTACTGATGGTTAATGGAGGCAGATGGAGTCATTCAGCCTCAAACAGGGGATACTCCAAGAAGTACACTTTTCTGCTTGATTTTTTATATACAAAGATTATAATATCTAAAAGATACTGTGGAGGTATGGTATAATGCCGATTTATGAGTACAAATGCAACGACTGTGGTGATGAGTTCGAGGTTACGCAGGGGATTGAGGATCCCCCTTTGAACGAGTGCAGGGTCTGTGGAGGGCCTGTGCAGCGGCTTATTTCCTTCACGTCATTTTCATTAAAGGGCGGCGGCTGGTACACGGACGGCTATACAGCGGGATCCGGTAACAAGAAAAACGGGAAGAAACCAGCGGGAGAAGCGAAGAAGGAGAAGACCGTAGATTCCACTCCCTGCGCCACAGCCACGCTGGGTAAAAATAAATAGATTTTGGAAGAAGGATCGGCGGGTTTCAAGTCTGGGCGGTTCACACAAAAAGTAACAAATATTTTTAAACCCACTGTTCGAGGTTCCGCTTAATTTTCTCTATATATTTTACCGGCAGTTTTTCCTCATTTTTTATACGGGTAATCACAAATTCCGGCCCATAGTTGTAAGCGATAAGCGCCTGATCCATATCTCCGAACTGGTCTTTCAGATCCGCCAGATAGTTAAGACCGAGGGTGACATTGAGCACCGGGTCAAAGAGGGTCTCTTCGCCCTGCCAGGGAATCCCGAGCTTGCAGGCTATGGCCGAAGCCGTGACCGGCTTGATCTGCATGAGTCCATAGGCGCCATTATAGGAAATGGATGCCCGCCTGAAAGAGCTCTCCGTCGCGATAATGGAGAGCGTCAGATAGGGGTCGATCCCCAGAGCCAGACTCTGCTCATAAATGACGTCGAAAAGTTTTAAGCGAAGACTTTGAGGGAATTGCTTGAAGTTCTGTAAAACCAGGGAACGGATATGTTCCCTTTTTCGGAATGCTTCCAGATCATTGAGATTCAAGTCGGATCCTGTTTGGGGCGGGGAGGTCGTCATGACGTTCCCCTGGTGATGCTGCATGCATGTGGATTCCCCAGGCTCCTGGATCAGATTCTGGAAGATCAGGTAATTGGCCGTAAAAAGGATAGAAGAAAGGACAAGTCCGCTGATCCAGACGTTGTGCATACCCGATTGCCTGATGATGATCTTTTTTATCTTTGGGGAAAGCTTCATGGCCGGATAGCATACCAAGGATGGATTCTAATTTCAACAAAAAACTGCAAAAAATTATAAATCCAAATAAAAACAATCCGTTAAGCCGGTTTTTCACCCTCGGAAACCGGGGCAGAGAGGTGCAAATAGAAACTTGGCTGGCTGGACTACATATACCGGGCGATCAGGTCGAACCTCCCCTTGCGGATCAGGTACCGCCAGGAAAAACGCATGACCTCACGGACCTGTTCCCGGTATTTTGTCTGGTAGCAGTGCTTAGGACAGTGTTTGCAGGCCGGTTTTGGGTCCATGGGGCACTGGATCCTTTTGGAGGCGCCGTGCAGGACGAGTTTGCTGCACTCGGGGCAGAGTTTTACTTTCAGGACATCGGCATATTCTGCAAGAACCCCACGTGGCTCGAGCGGGTGCTTCTTATTGCCCGTATGGTTTTGCCTGCAATAGATTTCCGTCAGGTCGGAAAGCACCCGTATGTCCTGCCGGATCTTCTTGTTCTCTTTTGATGCAATGCTTTGTTTCGCCATCTTGCAGTACCGGTAGGATTAATGGACTCGTAAAAAGTCATCAAGAGAGACGGCTTCGTAAAAAGCTCCGGATGCAAGGCACGCGAGTCCTGAGGAGTGAGGCGTACTTAGAAGTACGCTGCAATGACGAAGGATGAAGCGTAACGCCGCAGACGGACTTTTTACGAAGCCGTCAAGTTCAGTGTTGTCCGTGAATAAGCGGCGGAAGACACCGCACGCAGACCCACAGATCCTTGCCCTGTTTTCTGCAGGGGAGGAGGACGTTTTCATCCTCGCTGATGCCGCACAGGAAGCAAACCTTTTTATTGTCTTTTTCAGCCATATTTCCCTCCAAGGTGTTTTGTCGAATAAGCGCCGTTCTTTTCTTGTTTATGGTGGAGATCTTAACAGAAAAAGTGCTTTTCCGACAGTGACATGAATCACAATCAGTCAAGTTCGGATGGCCGTTTGGCTTTGACCTGGATGTCGTCCGGGTCCCTCCTTTCGGCCATGCCCGCCGATCCCTATGGGCGAAGTCCGTTTCAAGTACTGATAATTGTTATCATCCTGGGGTTTTATGGCATTGCCAATGCGTCGCCTACAGGCACATTGACCTACGTGGGCCGTTTGGGGTCAGACTTAACCCGACTTCCGAAACTCAGGCCGAAAAATCTTGTAACTGATTGATTTTGTGTTTCCCATCTTAAAAGGTCGGCACTACAGGGTGACCTTTTCCTCCCTGTGCGATGAGTTGGAGGCCGTGATCCTCGGTGGGGGTTGCGCAGGTAATTTCATCTTCATCCGCTGCAGGAGGATCTTTTGATCCTTGTTCGGCTGCGTGTAGCGGGGCAGGATAATATGTCGTCCATCCGTGGTCGGCAGATGAACATCGACCATCTGAACTCCGGCGAATTTTTGAAGCACGGCCCTCGGAGTTAAGCCGGAGGCCAATGCCTTGCACTTCTGTCCAAGGGTGACATGCAGGCAATACGCCACAAAAGACACAAAGATGTGGGCTTCAACGCGGGAGTCCTTCTGATGAAAAACGGGGCGTACGGACAGATCGCCTTTGAGGTTGCGAAAGGCCTGTTCGATCTCGGTGAGTTGGATGTAATACTGCCACAGCCGCGCCGGGTCCTCGCCGCCAAGATTTGAGCGCAGCAGGTAATGGCCCTCTGTACGACGGACGATTTTAAGCTTCTCCTTTTTGGCAATATCGGGGCGCAAATTGCAACAGGTTATGCCTCTGTACGACGGACGATTTTAAGCTTCTCCTTTTTGATCAGAAGCTGATCGCGGGTCAGTTTCTGCTTCTGCAACTCATGGAGTCGGATCCAGAGCCTTTTTAGACGCCGGCGTCTCATGGAACGCTCTTTGGTGATTCGACCCGCACTTCTGGCCAGGTGTAGAGTTCGTCTTCATGGTGGAGCAATTTTACATCTACGGACTCTCGGGCGGACTCCCAGGACAGTTTGAGAAATTTCTTCTCCAGTTTGGTTAAACGACCCTTCGGCGTCCCCACAAGATAATGAATGGGGGTCTTGGAGCTTCGCATCTTTCCGAGAGTCTCTTCGGTCGGGATGCCTCGGTCCATGACCCAGACACGGTCGAATTTCCCGTATTGCTCCTCGATCTTGCTTGGGAAATCGGAGAGGGTCGTCTTGTCACTGGTGTTGCCCGGCATGACCTCATAGGCCGGAGGAAAGCCTTCCGGGGTGACAATCAGGGCAATCACGACTTTTGTGCTCCAACAGTTTGTCCAGGCAACGGCAGAGTTTGTCGATCTGAGCCAGACCGAAGTCCTCACCCAGAAGGTCGGCCATGGCGCTTTTCTCATACCAGTCGCAATGCAACCGCCATTCACTGCCCGGTTGAATCAGGCGTGAGCTCCCCAGGGTCTTCCCGACGTGTAGCCGGCGAGTCCCCTCGCGGCCGGGGCGCAGCAAATCCGCCCAGTAATGATCCAGGCACAACTCATCCCACAACTCAAGCGCCAACCCGCACGCGCCCCATTGACGAGGATGACTGAGCTCGATCTCACTGAGCCTGATTTGAACCACTTCGCGCGGAAGCGGCGGCGCCGCTCGATCTTCCGGAAAAAGTGCAATGGGCTTTGGCTGATCCTCTCCATGCTGGAACACCTCAATGGTCTTGCACCAGGCTCTCTTTTGACTGTCGTTGATCTCACCCAGATACAACACCTGTCGTTGAACAATCCGATTCCCCTGAACTCGGCGATTCTCAACGATGCTCCAATAGCGATGAGGCTTGCCGTCCTTAAAACGACTTTCGGCACGAAGAAACATGCCTTCATTTTCATGAATCACAGAAGAAAGTCAAGAGGGTAGGTCGGCACTACAAGCCATTTCAAGAAGGCGCACCTTTCTATATCAATGGCTTACACTCTCCTTGCCTGGAAAATTCGTCCGTTTCAGGAGCGAGTTGCGGAAGTCGGGTTAAGGACAGCCGGAAGGTACACAACCCGGACCGGGAGTTTGTAACTCCCCCGTTTGCCTGGCCTGATTTTTCCCTGATTTCCGGATTCAAGGAGCCCTGTAACAGTTTCTTTGTAAAATTTCTCAACGGAGGAACCATTCCCATCTCTACTTCCAGGGGCTGTCCCTATGAATGCACATTCTGCTCCGTGATCAAAACCTTCGGGCGGAAGTGGAGGGCACAGGACCCCAATAGAGTCATAGAGGAGATCCAGCATCAGATGGACGTCATGAAGACGCGAAGCGTCTTTTTCGTGGATGATAATTTTGCTTTGGACAGGAATAGAGCCAAGCAGATTCTTCGGGGGATTATCCGTGAATGCCTGGATATAGACATCATCACTCAAGTCAGGGCAGAAGCAGCCCGGGATGAGGAACTCCTTGAGCTCATGCAAGAGGCGGGGGTGTTTTATGTGGCCGTGGGGTTTGAGTCGGTCAACCCCAATTCGTTAAGGGCTTATAAGAAAGGTCTCAATGTTGAAGAGACCTTTCAGTCCATTGCGCTTTTTCATAAATATGGTATCCGGGTCCATGGGATGTTTGTGGTCGGGTGTGATGAAGACGATGCAGAGACCATTCGGAAAACCGTGGATTACTCCATTCAGTACAATCTGGATTCGGTCCACTACCTGGCGATCATGCCCCTCCCCGGTACGGAACTGACCCGTGCCATGGAAGAGAATGGGGTTATCTTTTCATACAATTATGATCTCTATAATTCTCATTACGTGACCTATTATCCGAAAAAAATGCGCCCAAGCACACTTCAAAAGGAAGTCACACTCGCGCACAGAAGGTTCTATTCCTATGGAAACATTCTGCGGACTTTATGGAGAGGCAAAGGGCTGAATCACGTGAAGTTCATGCTGATAGGACATTTTCTGAACGCAAAGCTCAATAAACAGCAGTTTGTCTATCAGGAAAAGCTCGAGCAGATGGAAGAGAGCTTATCCGGCCATGGAAAGTCATTACTCTTATCACAAGAAGTTCCGTTTCACAACAAATGGCAAATGAACGGGTAATGTTAGGATTCAGGTCAGGATACAGGCGGATTGACAATTCCATGCCCGCCTGCTATAAGTTTAACAATACCTTTTTTAGCCCGGCCATCAATATCCATACGCTTGCACGGAGGAAGACGGCATGGAACAGAATATGCGGATTATGAGTGAAAAACCGTTGAATGCGGAGACCCCGAACCAGCATCTCCGTTCATGGATCACGGCCAATGCCGTGTTTTATGACCGGAATCAGGGGGCGATCATGGATAAACCGCTCTCCCTTGCCGAATGGAAACTGACCCTTGACGGAGAAGTGGAAAAAGAGGTCCGTTTTACCTTTGACCAGATCCTCCGCATGCCCAAGGCCATGGTTTCCAATACCCTCGAATGCTCGGGAAACGGGAGGTCGCTCCTCAAGGAAAAGGCCACTGGAAACCCCTGGACCATCGGCGGTGTGGGGAATGCGGTATGGGGCGGTGTCTGGCTCAGGACCTTCCTGGAAAAGGCCGGCCTGAAAAAGAGCGCAAAGCATGTGGCCTTTGAAGGCTTGGACAAGCCCCTCGGTTCCGCAGGGATCAAGTTCATCCGCAGCATCCCCATAGAAAAGGCCATGACCACGACCCTGCTCGCCTACGAGATGAACGGGGAAGCTCTGCCGATCAAGCACGGATACCCGCTCCGGGCCCTGGCGCTCGGATGGACCGGTGCCAACTGCACCAAGTGGCTTTCCAAAATCACGGTCATGGAGCGGCCCTATGAAGGGTTTTTCATGGACAACGTCTACCGCCTCTTCCAGAAAGGGGAGGAACCCAAGTCCGGTACAATGGTGACCGGCATCCAGGTCAAGACCATCATCACCCAGCCGCTCAAGGACGAATCGCTCCCGGCCGGGCCCGTCACCATCCTGGGCGCATCCTACGCGGGGGTAGCGGATGTGGTGATCGTCGAAGTATCCGTGGACAACGGCAAGAACTGGGATCCCGCGGAATTCATCGGACCGCATGAACCCTTTGCATGGAGACAGTGGCAGTTCGTATGGAATGCAAAAGATAAAGGGGATTATACCATCCTGGCCCGCGCCACCGATTCCGAAGGGCGAAAACAGCCCATGGAGGCCGTGTGGAATGTCCTCGGATACGGCAACAACGGCATACAGGAGCACCGGGTCACGGTTCATATTACGTAGGATGGAGGCGTTGCATTTCGATCAGAAAGAAATCTATAATAAAAACAACTGACCCTTTGCCTTTGCAACGATATTATCTCTTAGACCTCTGCAAAAAGGTATGAATGCCTCGAAAGACAATCCTTTATTTGCCTTAAAGAGACTTTCCGAAATGATCAGATATTCCCAATCTTGCGGCTGTTTCATATCAACGGAAGGCGGGACCAGGGATGCCTGTTCGCACCATGCGATCGCAGCTTGAACCTTGACAGCGACATTTGGAGTACTGAGGTCTCTGTCTGCTTTTGTCTCAACAAGATACATCTTTTCAGGAGTCTTTATTACAAAATCAATTTCATAATTCCGAAGTATCCCTGTTTCATCTCTATAAGCAATCTTGAGTTTATGCCTCCTGTCCAATTTTGCAAAGGCAAGGACATCGGCTGAATCATTCAGCACCTCTCGCATATAATCTCTTTCGAATCCGCCGCCCTTCGGCTGATAACCGTTCTTGGGATAGATGCTTCTTTCTGTTACGACAGATTTACTTTCCCTGATCATAATTCTTGGAACATCAGATAATTTTCCCCATATTCCTTTTTTGACTTCAAATTTATAACCCTCAATAAGCCTGACAATCGCTTTGCTTATGGTTTCAACAATATGATCAAAAACAGGTTGATAGTTAAGCACGGGATAATTTTCGGAATTGGTAAAGTCTATCTGCTCTCCAAAACAATATTCTGAAACATAGTCATCTATAATCTCTGCAATTTCAGCCTGCCTTGCTGAAAGAATCGACGTTCTCCCACGAGTCGCCACCGCTCTTGACGCCTGCCTCAGAAAAAAGGAAAAATCGAAATAGTCATTCTCCAGTTTCCACGTCTTGGTCTTGGCCCCCGTTTCAACGTGCGTCTCCTGAATGATAAGCTTGGATAAATAACTTTTCAATTGCCTGAAATCGCCTTGATATTTGGGAAAAGTTTCAACGTCAAGCTGGTTTAGTTCAGGCATTTTTCCTTCATCAAAAATCTGAACAGGCCAGGCGATATCAAAAAGAGGGATTCTTTTGGTTACGGCATCAACGGGAATCATATCGCCTGTTGCAGTCTCTTTACTGGTGTCGCCGATACCAAATATATATCCCTGCTCTTCCAGCTTGTCGTAAAACTCAATGAATCTCGGATGCTCAACAACAAAAAGGAAATCAAAAGAATTGGAAGGGTTTTTCCTTCTCTTTATTTCATGATAAGCCTCAACCTTTACATCGTGCAACTCCGGGTAGTCATGATCGGAGAACATCAGCCTCAAGCCCCTGCCGACGATCTGTTCAAGGAGCAAATCCGCTTCCGATGCTCTAAGAACAACCGTTACACAAATATTGTTTTTATCAAAACCTTCTCTGAGCATTAAAACAGAAATCACAACCCTTAAAGGGTCATCATCCAAGTCTATTCTGTCCAGGTCCTTCCTTGCCTTAATAAGTTCTTTATCTGAAAGGTCGGAGTGGATGACAAGAACCTTGGTTCCATCGTAAAACCGTCCATTTTCGTCAGCAAGTTTTGCGAAATGCTCTGCCGTCAAATCAGCAACTTTTGTATCTTCACACAAAACCATCATGACAGGCTTTTTATTGATGTCTTTTTTCTTGAATTCAACTGCAAGCTGTTCAAGTTTCTTTCTGCCGATATCAATCAGCAACTTCTGTCCTGATGAAAGGGATTTTATTTCACCCCTTTTGTGGCCGCCCTCAGGCTCAAGCCTTTCGGCCCTGAAATCAAGATCCTCTAAAGACTCTCCTGCAATAGCCTGTCTCTGCTCAAGGAATAGTTGTTTCACAAGCATATCCTGCATTGCGTTAAGAAGGTCATAGTCATAAATAATATGAGGGAAGTATTCCCTTTTTTCTGCGCTTCCATAAAAAGGCGTGGCTGAAAAGTCTATCTGTAAAAAAATCCCTTGTTCTTCTTTATGATCTTCTTTTAACCTGCTATACAGCACATTCATAAACTGCCGCCAGACGAGCTCCTCCCCTTTGGCAGACTTCTTCCCATGCACATGATGGGCTTCATCGTTCATGATAACGAGGTCAGGGTATTCGGACAGGAAATCGGCTATGATCTCGCCCCTCGGCATCTCCTCAACATCTGCGCCTGTAAATTGATCCCACAGATTCGATGTTATAGACTTAAGTCTGAACTGCTGCCAGTTGGTTATAAAGACAAATGCTCCATCAGAAGGCGTTGTATTCGGCTTTACATCGTCAGGTTCGAGGATATCGAGATGAAATCTATCCCGCCAGTAGGCGCCCTCAGGCATGAACAGGGAACGCTTATAATCAGATGTATCGGGCATTCTGTTGTCTGATTCTAAATCCCGTTTGCCTTTAAATGAATCGAGGAGCCTGTTCAGAACCTCATGCCCCGGCGTCACAACAAGAAACCTGAACGAATAACTTCCCGGCCGCTCATCATTAAGCCGATTAAAATACTGCCACACAAGAAGGGCAGCCAACACCCAGGTCTTCCCTGAACCTGTGGCCATCTTCAGGGCATATTTTGGGAAGGGGATGGTCTCTAATTCCTGCTTTAAAGGAAGGTGTTGATAAAGGGCCTCCGGGGCTACTCTTTCAAAAACGTCTTGTAATGTTTTTACCTGAAGGATTTCATGGCAGTAAACGAGGGTTTCAATCGCCCTCTGCTGGCAGGGGTGAAACCTCTCTGTGACGTCTTCGTCTCTCTTGAACCAGTAGTTGAAAAGCTCAAGAGTAGTCCGGGTAACGCCGGGCCATCCCTGCTCTACCCATGCCTGAACCTCACCCTCAAGGGCATCAGCAAGATACATCTGGGAGAAAGATTGATTATTTTTTTTAGCCATGGGGTTATTTTTCTTCATCCGTAGAAGTTAATAATTTCATCAGTCGTGGGGCAATAAAAAGTTTATTCCGTTTTTTTTCTGTCACTTCATTAAGGATACCCATATCAGTAAGTCTCGCTACTCCTGTCTTTACGGAATTAAAAGGCATATTCCATTTCTTGCTTAAACCTGAAACGGAAATAACAGGATTGACAAAGATTTCGTCAATGAGTCTATGAGCTGACTCAGGAATTTTTCTGGTCTTTTCAAGTATATTTTGGTATTCGGCATGAAGTTCGAGTATTTTCTTGGCATCTGTTATTGCATCTTTAGATTGGGTTATAACTCCGTGTAAGAAAAACTCAATCCATGCATGCCAATTACCTTTCTGACTAACAGCAAGCAATCTGTCATAATATTCTTCCCTGTGCCTGTCAAAGAATGCTGACAGATAAAGCAGTGGTTGAGTCAGGTATCCCTTTTCATAGAGGAAGAAAGTGATGATAAGCCTCCCGATACGGCCGTTGCCGTCAAGAAAAGGGTGAATAGCCTCAAATTGGTAATGTGTAAGGGCGCATTGTATGAGTAGTGGTTCGTCTGGATCTGAATGAAGATGCTTCTCCCATGTGCTCAATGCTTCTTTCATTTCTTCCACGGGCGGTGGAACATAAGCGGCCTCATTAAGGGTGCAACCCGGCGGACCAATCCAGTTCTGACTGCGCCGAATTTCACCCGGAGTAGCGCGATCACCTCTTGCTCCCTTCATTAAAATTTAATGTTTTGATACAATGGCCTGATGATGAAGCTTCAAATTTATTTGGATTCAATAGGTTACCCCTTATTGATTGATCCTGCAATAACCACGGTTGTTATTGCAGGATAGCACAAAATCCTGAAATAACAAAGTTCCTTATTGCAGGATTATACCTCCATCACCGCCCCTGCGTCGTTACCGAATATATCAACAACTCTCACGGCGATTGACCGTTTCTTCTTATCCAAGACCTCTCTTGCCTCAGTGGTAACCGTCCTTGCCTTTTTGCCGTTACCTCTGAATGCCTGCCACTGGCTCTTGAAGGTAAAGCCGTCATAGTCCCAGTCAATTGCCCAGTAATCAATCAGCACTGCAAAGTTGTCCTTGGCTATTTTCATCAACGCCGTATAATCCTCCTGACCCTTCTTTGACGACTGGCTTATGGGAATATCCATCAGGACATAGCGTTTTACGGAAAGGGTAATTTCAGCCTTGCCATCCTTTAAATCCTTTATCTTCGGAGCATCCATCTTCAGATAAGGTCTTTCATAGAACTTGACCTTTTCTGAAAGGGCTTCGATATCTTCTTCTGTCTTAGCCTTTTTTAAATAATCGTAAATATCAGGCGGAATGTCACGACTGATAATCTCAACCTTGATCTTGTCCTTTAATGCACTTTTCCTTGACTCCAAAGCCTGATGATAGTTGTATTCATAATCCCAACCGAGAATAATCAGCCGCTTATACCCCCTGCCGTCCAACTTCTGCGCCTGAAGCGCAAGTTCCTCTGCCTTGCCTGCTGAGACAGGTCTATCCGGATAGCCCACGTACACAAGTTCCTCTACGCCGTCATCTGCCTTGCGTATGCCGAGCCCGCTCATCTTATCACGAGGAGTTGCGCCATAGAGTTTAAGAATAAGATTCTGCATCTCATAGATGCGTCCGCCTGTAAGATAAATCATCTCCCGCTGATAATTGCCGATGTTTTCTATCAGGAAGGGTCTTGCCTGCTGTTCAACAAGCCTTGCGCGGGCAACCTGAATCCCAACCTTTCCAAGTTCGCAGCCAATCCAGCGACAGTTGAGCCTTTCAGCAACAGCTAATGTTGTGCCAGAGCCGCAGAAGAAATCGGCAATAAGATTACTTGTACTGCTATGGCACTGTAAAATCCTTGTGAGTAAATCTTCTGATTTTTGAGTATCGTAATAAGTTTTTTCGGGATCGGTGGGGCTTGTTATCTTTTTGATGTCAGTCCACCAATCATTCACAGGCGTACCCAAAGGGTTAAGTTTGGCATTTTCTCCTTTTACAGCAGTCCTCCCCCTTTGAACAGTACCTTCCGAATATGGTCTGTATTGAGTATTGAAAATCCATTTGCGACCTTTGGAATACCAAAGAATATTGTCGTGTTTTCTCGGGTATTCGGTTGGTGGGGTTCCTCCACCGCTATAACAATAAATAATTTCATTTCGATATCCAATATCGTCTTTTTCAAGTCCTCTACCGAAAATTTCATCTAAAAGTATTTTGACATAATGAACTATATGATAATCTAAATGAACAATAATACTTCCATCCTCCGCCAGCAGTCTTTTCATCAACTGCAATCTCGGATAGAGCATATCAAGGTATGAGTCAGTCCCTCCTGCCCATGTGTCTTTGTATGCAAGGCGCTCAATGACAGAGGGTTCTTTGGCGAATTCAACCCCCCGTTCAAATCCCCCCTTGCCTCCCTTTTCTAAAGTGGGGTTGTTGTTGATGGTCATTTTGTGGGAGTAGTCTGCCTTTGAATCAAAAGGCGGGTCAATGTAGATGAGGTTGATCTTGCCTTCATAACCCTGCGACAATAGGGCCTGCATGGCAAGCAAATTGTCGCCCCATATCAGGCGGTTCATCTTCTGCTTGTCAATCTCAGCCTCACCAATGATGCCGTCTCTAAATGACAAGGGGAGCTCTTCCCTGCGGACCGGGTTGGGAATCACGACCTCTGCGGTTTGAAATTCTATATCCTTGGGATTCGGCGCACGGCGCGGCTTGCTGTCCCACGTCAGCCTTGCTGAATCTTTCTTGCGGATTTTCCCGTTATTGGCCATGATTTCATACCGGAATTTTTTTGAGTTGGTATGTTAATCTATCAGAGAAATGAAACTGAGAAAAGAACTTTATTCACTGCGAATGCTGAAGCATCAAAGAACGTCTTCAAGCTCGCGCTCCTCGAGAATGGCCGAAGACAGTTTTACGCCCTTGACTGAAAGTCTTAAACCCGGTCTCTTCCAGGACGGAATGCCATGCTTCGGTGATACCGGTACAATTTCAGCAATGGGTTTACCATGCCGCAAGACAACAATAACCTCCCCATCCTCGACGATAGAGAAAAGGCTTGAGGCATTTTTGCGAAATTCGGTGAATGATATCGTCTTCATCTGAAACCCCTCCATTCTGTACAACAGCGTACATTAAAAGAGCAGAATGTCAAGAGGGTTCTCTTATCCTCCGTGAGCGGGGAGACCGCCTTCATCTTCCAGCACCTTCAATGCCTGAAGCAATGCGTCGGCCTTGTGCAGGGTCTCAAGGTATTCCCGCTCCGGGTCCGAGTCGGCCACGATGCCGGCGCCCACCTGCACGTGGGCGCGTCCGTCCTTGATCACGAAGGTCCGGATGATGATGTTGAGGTCCATGTCTCCGTTGAAGCCGAGATAGCCGATGGAGCCGGTGTACGGCCCGCGCTGCACGGACTCGAGCTCGTCAATGATCTCCATGCAGCGCACCTTGGGCACGCCGGTGATGGTCCCTCCCGGAAAGGCCGCCCGGATCAGGTCAAACAGATCCTTTTTCTCATGGAGCCGCCCGCGCACATTGGAGACGATATGGATCACGTGGGAGTACTCCTCCAGCGCCATGAATTCATCCACAGAGACCGAGCCGTAATCGCAGACGCGGCCGATGTCGTTTCGTTCGAGATCAATCAACATGATATGCTCGGCCCGCTCCTTTTCATTGGTAATCAGCTCCGCGCTCATGGCCTGGTCACCCCTGGCGTCTCTCCCCCTGGGCCGGGTCCCGGCAATAGGGCGGGTCTCCACGATTCTCTGATGCAGGCGCATGAGCCGCTCGGGTGAGGAACTCACCAGTTGAAAACCTTCAAAGTCCATAAACGCCGCAAAGGGTGAAGGGTTGATCTCACGCAGGACCTTATAGAGACGAAAAGGGTCGAGGTCCCCGATCTCTGCGGTCAGCCGCTGGGAGAGGTTGGCCTGGAAGATATCGCCCGCCCGGATATATGCCTTGGCCCGGCGGACCATCTCCATGTAATCTTCTTTCCCCATATTGGCGGCTACGGTAAAGTCCTTGGGTCCGGCGTCAGACTGAGCCGCTCTTTTCGAAGCAGGCGTAATCACCCTCTGGAGAAGCGCCTTGAGTTGTTCCGCACCCCGGTTGTATGCCCGGACCCTTTCTTCCTCTGCATCCGGGCGCCTCCTCAGCATGGGGACATGGGCCAGGATGATCTCCCGCTCCACATGATCAAAGACCACCACCGTATCCACGAACAGGAAATAGAGGTCGGGAATCTGAAGATCATCCCTGGCCGTCCTGGGGATGCGCTCAAGGAAGTGGACCGCATCGTACCCGATCATGCCCACGGCCCCGCCGGTAAAAAAAGCAAGGCCTTTCATTCTGACCATCGGGGTTTCCTGAAGCAGGCGTCGGAGCTCGGAAAAGGGGTTCCCCTGGATCAGGGTCTCATAGAGCCCTTCACGAATCCGGATCTGGTCATGCTTGCTCTCAAAGACCCGGAAAGGGCGTGAGCCCACGAAGGAATACCGGCCGATCTGTGATGTCCCCTTGACGGACTCCAGAAGAAAAGAATCCCTCCCCTCATGGACGCGCTCAAAGACCGAAGGCGGGTCGAGCGTCCCCATGGGGATCTTCAGGAAGATCGGAACCGCCTTGGGGCCCCGGGAAAGGTTTAAAAAATCCTTGAGTGTGGGGGTGATCTCTGCTCTTTCGGTTGTGGTCTCCATAGTGTAGATAGAAAATTTGTTTTAGATTCAACCATCATCCCTATGGCGCCGCCTTGATCACCCGGCCGGGGACGAAGAAGTGCGGACCGCCGAGATGGATGAGAAACTCGGTGCCGGGCTCTCCGATCTTCCAGACTCCGTCGAAGATCCCTCGGGTTACCTCAGCCTTGAGGGCCTTACCGATAAAAAGGGTATGGTCCCCGGACGTATAGGCGCTTTCCACCCGGCACTCCACATAGGCCACGCATTCCTTGATATGAGGCGCTTCCACAAATTCTCCGGGCTCGGACGTTAGTTCTGTCTCTTTGAACTTGTCCACGTCCCGGCCGGAATGGGTGCCGCAATAAAAGACCTCTTTAATCAGATATTCATTTGGAACATTGATGACATAGGCGCCGCTCCGGTCAATGAGCTTGTGCGAATGGTGACCCTTGGCCACAGCGACGGCAAAGAGGGGAGGATTCTTGCTGACCGGCGTCTGCCAGGAGACCGTCAGGATATCGGTCTCCCCCTTACAGGCCGAGGTCACAAGAACCGTGCAGCCCAGGGTGAGAAAGCGGTACGCCAGATCAATCTTCTCCGGGATTTTCATGGTAATGACTCCTTTTTTCACCCTCCCCTTTATCCCCTCCAGTCGAGGGAGGGGAAATTTTTCTATTGGCTATTTTCTATTTTTTCCCATCTCCTGACCCAGGGGACACTACGGCCAGGGAATATCTCGAAAGATCGATATACTTCCTGGCGATCCTCTGCACCTCCTTTGCCGTGACCTTCTCGATCCGTTCCGCATACTTCCGGTAGGCATCGAAGCCGTTCCCGTACAGTTCGTCAAGGGCCAGAGAGGATGCCATGGCCCCGTTGGTCTGGAGATCGATTTCAAACTGCCCGATCAGGTTCTTCTTGGAACGATCCATCTCGTCTTTGGAAACCTTTTCTTCACGGATGCGGCGAAGCTCGGCAATGATCCCTTCTTTTGCCTCGGCGAGTTTCTCCGGGCTGCAACCGATATAGGCCGCGAAGTATCCCGGATCCACACCCTCCTGGGTAAAGGAGGTCACGGCATAGGCCAGGCTTTTCTTGTCCCGAAGCTCCATGAAGAGCCGCCCGCTCTGCCCGGCCAGCACATTGTTCAAGACCTCAAGAGGATACCGGTCTTCGGATGTGACCGTGGCGCCGAGGAAACCGAGGATCATATGGGCCTGCTGGCGGTCCGCAGTCTCACGGCCTTCACGCACCTCATTCTGAGAAACCTCCTGTTTGATGTCCGGCTCGATGACCTTGTTTTTCTCCATCTTTCCGAAGAGGTCCTCGACCGCTCTGACCGCTTCCTTTTCCGTGATGTCTCCCACGATGGCGATCACCATCCGGTCCGGAGAGATCGAATCAAAATAGGCTTTTTCCAGATCCGTCTGCGAGAAGTCGGAAACCGTCTTCTCCTCTCCGATGACCCGCATTCGATAGGGGTGGGTCCGATACAGGGTCCTGCGGAAGAGGTTCCCGGCCCTCTGGGTCAGGATATCCTCCTGCTGTTTGATGTCGGTCAGGATATCCTGCCTGACCTTCTCCATCTCGGACGGATCAAAGGATGGATGCAGGAGGAGATCCGAAAGAAGATGCATCCCTCTAAAAAAATGCCGGCTCAAGATCGTGAGATCAGCGCCGAAGCTGTTCCGTCCGGAGAACCCGCTCACACTCCCGGCCATGTCCTCGATCTCCGCGGAGATCTCCGAGGCTCCGCGTTTATCCGTACCCCGATCCAGCATGGAGGCGATGAAATGATAGAGGCCGCTCGTGGCTTCGGTCTCGTAGCGCTGCGCACCCGGGAAGACGACCTTCACCGATACCGTGGGAACCGCATGATTCTCCTTGACGATCAGCCGGATGCCGTTTGCAAGGACAAGCTTCCGCGGCAGGCCCTCTTCCCCGGCTTTGGCCGGACGGGACGAATCGATGATCTTCCGGGTGATCTCTTCCACCATCCTCTTCAGACTTTCGGCATTGAGGTCCGTGCGCTGGTCTGGGGCAAGTAAAAGGGAAACGGTCAGATTCTCGGGCCTGAGATAGGTCCTGGCCAGGTCCATGATCTCCTGCGGTGTGACTGAGGCGATCCCCTTGAGGTAGGTTTTTTGATATAACGGGTCTCCGAAGTCGGATTCGTAATAACCGATCTTTCTGGCCTGGCCCTCCATGGACTCCTTGCTGTAAATGAAGTCGCTCTCCACATTGGTCCTCGCCCGGAAGAGTTCTTCCTCGCTCACCGGCTCCACCTGGAGGCGGTGAACCTGACGAAGGGTTTCCCTGAGGGCTTCTTCGATCTTCGAGACGTCCAGGGCTGCATCAATCAGCAGCATCCCCGGGTCTATGGGTGTGAAGGCATAGGAATAGATGCTGCGCACCAGTTCCTTTTCCCGCTTCACCTCCCGGTAGAGCCTGGAGGTCTCCCCCTGCCCCAGGATCATCCCGAGGAGGTCCAGGGCTGGATTCCGTGGATCGCGAAGATCGGGGATATGGTAGCCCATGTTCAGATAGGTCTGGGCGCTCTCCATCCTCGTGACCACAGCCCGGGTCTCTTTCTGCTCCGGCTCCTGCGGGACCTCATGCGTGAGATTCGGATTCGGGGCGTAACCGCTGAAGGCCTTCACAATCCGGGGAATCACCTCCTCGGCCTTGATGTCCCCGGCCACGATCAGGCTCATATTGTTCGGTACATACCATTGATGGAAATAGTTAAGGTATCGGTCCCGGGTAAGACCCATAAACGTCTTTTCGTAACCGATCACGGGCCTGCGGTACGGATGGGCCGTATAGGCCGTTTCGAACATCTTGATGCCCGCCACCTGGTCCTGGTCATCCTGCGACCGCTTGAGCTCTTCCAGTACCACCTCGGATTCCCTGGCCAGTTCGCCCGGATCAAATGAGGAGTTTTGGATGGCATCGGAAAGCACGTCCAGGCCCACATCAAAATACCGGCTGGCCAGGACGAGATGGTAGACCGTGTGGTCAAAGGAGGTATAGGCGTTGATGTTCCCCCCGGCGGTCTCTACCTCCCTGGCGATCTCCCCCACGCCCCGTTTTTTCGTCCCCTTGAAGAGCATATGCTCAAACACGTGGGAGATTCCGGCCTGGTCGTCCTGCTCATAACGGCTTCCGACCTTGACCCAGACCTGCAGGGCCACTACAGGAGCGGCATGATTTTCTGAGATGACCACGGATAAACCGTTATCCAGCACAATCTTGGTGAGACCCTCCATACGTAAAACCTCCTTGTATCCTGTAGAACCCGTGTCCTCGGCATTGCAAACCTCCGGGCGGATCAGCCCTGAAACAATCAGCGCCACTCCCCAAAACGTCCAAAACCTCAAAAATCTCCGAGTCATATCCCTTCCTCCGTTTTAAAACCCTCTAAAAATATTCCACCCTTAATCCGGGAATTTGTTAAGGGTGTACCATATCTGAAAAACACCGTCATATGCAATACCAAATTTTTTTTGACAGACCGCAGGTCATATTATAGAGTAGGGCCAGCTTTTTCAGATCACCTCCAAAAGCGTGGGCGAAAACATCAGGGGTCAAGGGTTCCAGTCTTTTTCTCCGGAGATTTTGCCTGCTTTTCAGTATTTCACTTGAACCCTTGGCCCCTTGATTCCTATAACCCTGGGGTGATGAAAATGAAAAAAAACAGGATCCTGGTCACATGCCCCAAGGCGATCCCCCCTTACCTGAAACAGGAAATCCTTGCTCTTGGTTTCCCGGTCCTGTCCGAGACGATCGCGAGCGTGGTTACGGAGGGGACCATCGAGGATACGTTGAAACTCAACCTCTTCCTCCGTACAGGGCACCGCGTGCTCTTTTTGATGAGAGAATTTGGTGCAAGAGATGCCGAAGACCTCTACAGGGGAATCTCAGGAATCCACTGGGAAGATTACATCGCTTCCGACGGGTACCTGTGCGTGACGTCCAGCGTGGAGAACCCGAACATCAGGGATTCACGCTATGTCAATGTCAAGTGCAAGGATGCCATTGTCGACCGGATAAAGCAAAAACGCGGCCGGCGGCCGGATTCAGGCCCTGAAAGAGACCGGACCGTGGTCCACCTCTACTGGAAAGGGGAACACTGTTCGGTTTATCTGGACACATCGGGGGAACCCCTTCCCAGGCGAGGATACAGAAAGATCCCCCTGAAAGCGCCGATGCAGGAGACGCTTGCGGCCGCCGTGGTCCTGACAACCGGCTGGGACGGCAACGGGAATTTTATCAATCCCATGTGCGGCAGCGGGACCCTGGCCGTTGAGGCCGCATGGATCGGATTAAACAGGGCGCCCGGTCTTCTGAGAAACAATTTCGGATTCATGCACCTTACGGGTTTTAATGCTTCCTTATGGAGTGCGCTTCGCCGGGAAGCAAAAAAACAAGAAAGAAAAACCCTGAACGGCAGGATCATCGCCACCGATATCAGCCGTAAAGCCGTTGAGGGCGCAAAGAAAAATGCAGCGCAGGCCGGGGTCGAGCATCTGATCGAATTCCACGTAGGCGACTATTCGGAAACTCCGGTCCCGGATGGCGGCGGCGTAGTTGTGCTCAATCCGGAGTACGGCGAGAGGATGGGAAAAACCGAAGCGCTCGAAGGCGTCTACAGGGGGATAGGGGACTTTTTCAAACAGAGATGCAAGGGCTATACCGGCTATGTTTTTACCGGCAACCCCGGCCTGGCCAAAAAGGTCGGACTGAAAGCAAAAAAGAAAATCCCCTTTTTCAACAGCGAGATCGAGTGCAGGCTCCTTGAATACGAGATGTATGAAGGGAGCAGGAAGATGAAAAAAACAGGCTCGTCACCACTCCCGCCGCCTTGACATTTTCGCCGCCTTCTGACTTAATTGAAATCAAGGATCGGATCAATCACTTTAATTGAATTTAGGTAAGCCTCCGGCTTTGCCGGAGGTTGATGACTTGACGCTTCATGCTCATTGAGCCTTTGCCAAGGAGGTCTTTCATGGTCCGGAAATTATTCCATACGGAAAAGGATGTTTCGGCCCTGGTCCTTCGAGTTCTGCTCGGGATCGTTTTCTTCCCGCAC
>Ga0210031_1000543_pt1 | contig 22132 bp, 24 predicted proteins | sample CryGeyCG2014_080_FD_185455 | JGI IMG/M metagenome (GOLD analysis project Ga0210031, IMG submission 185455) | Groundwater microbial communities from aquifer - Crystal Geyser CG03_land_8/20/14_0.80 (SPAdes) (version 2) | ecosystem: Environmental > Aquatic > Deep subsurface > Groundwater | place... | reverse complement strand
CAGTGCCCCGACAAATTATGAAACCGAAGTTAATTATCTTTGATTTATTTGGAACCTTGGCTTTTCCGGTGGAAAAACTAAAACGAGAGGACTTTTTTGCTTTTTACAAAAAAATTGGAATTGAATTCAAAACAGACCAGGATATAAAATCATTTATCTCCTTATTTGCTCAAATGAGCAATCAGGCTACGAATTGGCATGATCTCAGTGAAAAACTCCTCAAAGGATTTCTTGGAAAAGCCGATTTGGAAAAAACCCAAGCTTTAGCTGATTTCTATAAGGAAAATCTTATTTATAAACTTTACGATGATGTAAAAGAGATTGTTAATTTGCCATTTCAAAAAGCAATTTTAACTGCTGGCGCTGGGTTCTTAATAAAAAAATTGGGGTTGGAAAAATTTGCTAGAGTTTTTACTCCAAAAGAAACAATATTTTTGAAACCGGACCCAAGGGCATTTTTAGCCGTTTTAGAAAAATTGAAAGTAAAACCAGAGGAAGTTTTAATGATTGGTGATGAGATAGAAAGAGATTTAATCCCGGCTAAAAACCTCGGAATGGAAGCAATATTGATTGATAGAGAAAATAAGATTGTAAACCCGCCGGTTCAAAAAATTTCCTCACTGAGTGAGTTAAAAAATATATTAATTTAGTTTTGAATCCCGGCGCGTGGGCTCATGGGTAAATGGTATACCGCGGTCTTCGCATGACCGAGTTCCGAGTTCGATTCTCGGTGAGTCCATATAATATATATGTATGGATAAAAAGGGAATTGGAAATTTTGGCGAAAAGATTGCTGAAAATTATCTAAGAAATAAAGGTTACCAAATTTTAGATAAAAATTTTGTTTTTAGAATGCCGGGAAATCCTCAAAAGGGAGAGATTGATATTGTGACTAAAAAGGGAGATATTATTTCCTTTGTTGAAGTGAAAACCTTAAAGAGAAAGGAGGGATTTTTGCCCGAAGACAAAGTGAATTTTTCAAAGAGAAAAAAACTGAGAGTAGCGGCCGAAAGTTGGCTAATGAAAAATAAAATTCCATTAGATTCGAAGTGGCAAATTGATGTCATCTCAGTTGAGATAGGCCAAAATAAAAAAATTAAGATTGATCATTTTGAAAATGCTATAGGTTATGAATAATCGGTAGGTGATTTGAACCCCAAATATATCCTTTGAATAGCGGTAAAATTGGAAAGAATAGCTAAAACTATTATCGGATAAATCATCCAAGAAAAGTTAAAGATACCAAGGAATATTGTTAAAAAAATTAAAATTATTCTTTCTCCCCGGCCGAAAAGGCCCTTTTTAAGTTCCTCCCTGACTAACTCTTTTTCTTTGGCTGCTGCCTTGGCATAAGTTGTCATCAAAGAACCAAAAAAGGCAAGAAAAATCCAGGCCTCGGCTGGCAAAAACAAAAATTCCTTTAAGGGCAAAAATAAAAATCCAAGTAGAATAATTCCTTCAACATAGCGATCGCAGATTGTGTCCAAATAGGCACCTTTTTTGGTTTCCATTTTCAAAAACCTTGCCACTGCCCCATCGATGAAATCGAAAAATGCGGTAAAGGTAAAAAAAATTAAGGCCCAAATTAAATTTTGATTTATCAAAAAGCAAAAAGAAAAAATAGCAAAAATTATTGAGTTGAAAGTCAGTTGATTTGGACTCAATTTCAATTTTGAGAAAATCTCTCCAACTCTATTTTCAATTTTTTTAAATTTTTCTCTTTTCTCTTCTAACATCGAGATAAATTGAAAATTTATCGAAGATCGAAATGAATCGAAGATTCATTGAGCATAGTGTTTAAGGTTCCACCTTAAACATTTTAATTTGGTAATGTTTCTTTTTAAATGATCGGAGATTTTTTCGAAAAACTCAGCCTCTTTTCCTCCAATTTTTGCATTTTTATTTTTAATATGGGTTAATATCTCTTCGATTGATAGATTTTCTCTCGGAATTTCTAAATAGCATTTGCCAATAAAATTGGGAAAATGGGCATCAGAGCCACAGGTGAAGGGTAAACCATATTTTTGAGCCAGGTTTAAGGCTTTTTTATTACCAGGTCCAAGAATGGATGAATTTAAAACCTCGAGACCATCAATCTCACCGATTAAATTCTCCAAATTCCCCTTAAAAGAGCAAAACCAACCAAAAGGATGAGGAATTATTGCCATACCCTCCGCTTCTTTAATTTTCCTGATAGTTTCTTTTGCTGATAAACCGTTTGGAATTTTCTCTTTGACATTTAAACCCAAAATATCTCCTTCTTTTGTTTTTACTTCGATTCCAGGTATAATTAAAATGGGTTTGCCTCTGGCATATTCTGCAGCCTCTATTGCTCCTTTAATTTCGTCATGGTCAGTAATAGCCAGACAATCAATTCCCTTTTTTATTCCCGCCTCAACCATTTCTTTTGGCAAAGCAGAACTATCGAAAGAATAAGAGGTGTGAACGTGCAAATCGCATTTCATTAATTTAGTTTATCTTTAAAATTATGAATTGGCAATTTATTCTCTCTTGTTTTTATTTCTTTCTTCCTGCCTATTTCACCAACATGACTCCGCCCTTATCAAAAAAGGCAGGAATTTTAAAATTTTTGGAAAGACCAGTTGATTTTGGTAAAAATTTTTTTGGCGAACCTCTTTTGGGCTCTCATAAAACTTGGCGAGGAGTAATCTTGGGAATTATTGTTGGAATTTTGGTTGTCAAATTCCAGGTTTGGCTTTATCGCTTTCCTTTGATAAAAGAAATTAGTTTTTTTAACTATTACAAAATTAATTTTTTAGTTTTCGGTTTTTTAATTTCCGGTGGGGCAGTTTTTGGAGATTTGCTTTTTGCCTTTATAAAAAGGAGGTTGAGGTTGAAACCCGGAGCTCCTTTTTTGCCCTTTGACCAAACAAATTATGTCATTGGCGCTTATCTTTTCTTGACACCTTTTTTCAAAATTGATATCCTAATCTGGATAATTCTTTTTATTTTAACCTTCTTTTTACATATAATTGTTAATCGACTGGGCTATTATTTAAAACTCCACGGCGCTAAATGGTAAATTACTATGTGGCAAGAAATTTCCAAACTTTTTTGGCAAAATTTAACTGAGATATCTCCTCCAATTTTTTGGGCAGGTTTGGTTTTACTTTTGGGGATCTTGGTTGCAAAATGGATGGCTGCCATTATCGTTGCTTTCCTAAATAGAATTAAATTAAATCAGATTTTAAAAAGAATGGGGTTGGAAGAGGCTTTATCTAAGATTGATGCCAGTCTCAATGCGCCAAAGTTTTTTGGCGAGATAGTTAAATGGTTTTTTATTGTCTTTTCTTTGATGGCTTCATCGGAAATTTTGGGATTGAGGCAGTTTAGTCAATTTTTAGAAAAAGTAATTGGCTATTTTTCAAATATTTTTATTTCGGCCTTAATTTTTGTCGTGGCAGTTTTTCTATCCGATTTTTCTCAAAAAATCGTTGTCGGTACTTTAGAAGAAGAAAAAATAACTTATTCTAGATTTTTAGGCAGAATGGTTCGTTGGGCGATCTGGCTTTTCGCTATTTTAGCCATTCTTTATCAACTTCAAATTACTCCTTCATTGATTTTGACCATTTTTATTGGCATGGTAGCTACTATTTCAATTGCTTTAGGAATTGCTTTTGGATTAGGGGGGAAGGATTTGGCAGCCAAAATCTTAAAAGAGCTCGAGGAGAAATTTAAATAATCTACTATGGAGTTCTTAACCCAGGAGGAGCTCAAAAAAATGATGCTCCTTTCTTATCAGAAGATTGAAGAGAAAAAGGAGGAGATTAACAAAATTAACGTCTTTCCGGTTCCAGATCAGGATACTGGTAGCAATATGGCTAAAACCCTCCTGGGAATAAAAGAAGCAATCGAAGGAATGGAATTCAAGGATTTAAAAGAAATTTCAGAAGCTGCCTTAGATGGAGCTTTAACCTCTGCCCAGGGAAATGCCGGCGTAATTTACGTCGGTTTTTTAGCTAGTTTTTTGCCTCTGCTTGATAAAAACCCGGTTGATGCTAAAAAACTGGCTATTGCCTTTGAAAAAGGAGCTAAAAGAGCCTGGGAATCTATCCAAAACCCAAAAGAGGGAACGATTTTGGATGTGATTGATGCTGCCAGCCAAACTTTTAAAGAAGAATCGGAAAAAGAAACAGATATTATCAAGATTTTAAAATCAGCAACTGAAAAGGCAAAAGAGGCCCTTTTGGCTACAAGAGAAAAAATGGAAATTTTCAGGAAAGCCAATGTGGTTGATGCCGGCGGTTTAGGATTTTTGATAATTTTGGAAAGTTATTTAGAAGCCTTAGAGGGTGAGAGAAAAGAAATTAAGAAGGAAGAAAAACCTTCAGAAAAAATTAGGAGATTTGTCCAAGTTCTTTCTAATCGCTATGAAATAGTTTCTTTGATTGAAAATCCGAGATTTGATGAGGAGAAAATTAAAGAAAAGTTAAAGAGGCTTGGAAATTCGATCGATGTAGTTCAAATTGGAAACAAAATGAAATTACACATCCACACTGATTATCCTGATGAGGTAAAAGAGATAATTAGGCAATCAGGCCAAGTTTTAGATTTAAGAGAAGAAGATATGGCAAAAGAAGTGGTTGGCGAGCCATCGGTGAGAAAGGTTTCAATTGGAATTGTTACTGAAGGGAATATTGCTGATCTACCTCAGAAAGTTTTAGAAAGGTATCAAATCGAGTCGGTTTTTGCTATTGTTGATTGGCCAGAAGGAGAAAATCTGCCGGGTGAAAATATTTACCAGAAGATGAGAGAGGCTGATAGAAGAGGAATTAAGGTTTTTCCCAAAACTACTCAACCTTCTCCAAAATCCTATTTCGATGCTTTTAAAAAGCAACTAGAGAGATTTGATAAAGTTTTATGTATTTCTATAAGTTCAAAATTATCTGGTTGTTACAATTCCGCCTGCCAGGCAAAAGAGATGTTGCCAGAGGAACAAAAAGAAAGAGTTTATATTTTAGACACTTTACATGCTGCTGCCAGTCAGACCCTTTTAGTCTTGCGAGCCATTGAGCTAATTCAAGAGCAAAGAGAGATTAATGAGGTTATAGAAGAAATTAAAGACCTTATCCCCCAGACCCATTTTTATGTCATTTTTGAGGACCCAAAATGGATAGAGGCTGGCGGTAGAGTAAGTAAATCTCAGGCAAACTGGATAAGAAGAATGAAAAAATTAAGACTTCATCCAATCATTGAATTGAAAAATGGGATAATTGGTAAGGGAGGAATAGTTATGGCCAAAGATTCAGCTGAAGCTCTCTTCAAAAAGATTGAAAAAGAGAGTCGAAGAGAAAGAAAAACTGGAAAAAGAATCAGAGTAATTATTGGCCAGGCCGATAATCCAGCAGGGGCAGAAAAATTAAGACAAATGTTAAAAGAAATAAAGGCCGGGGTTCCTTTTATTAGTTTAGCTTCGCCATTGGTTTGTAGCCATACTGGGCCAGGAACTTTATTAGCTGGCTGGACTCCTATAAAGTAAATTCAAATTTTTTATGATAAATCACATTGCCATAATTCCAGATGGAAATAGAAGATGGGCAGAAAGGAAAGGGGTTCCTCTTTACGAAGGACATAGAATTGGAGTAGAGACGACAGAAAAAATTTTTGAAAAAGCCTTGGAATTGAAAATTCCCTACCTAACTTTTTGGGCGGCTTCATATGATAATCTTCTAAGAAGATCACGAGAGGAAGTGAAGTTTTTAATTCAATTAATAACCGAAGAGTTCCAAAGATTACTCAAGGATGCCAGGGTCGAGAAGAATAAAGTCAAAATTAGAATTTTGGGCCGTTTTAGAGAAATTCTTCCAGCAAAGACCTTAAGAATCATTGAGAAATTAATGGAAAAAACTGAAAAGTATGAAATTTTTTCTTTAACCTTTCTTTTGGCTTATAACGGAACAGATGAGATGGTGGAGGCAATCAAGAGAATCACCAAAGCCTTCAAAGAGAGTACAATTAAAATTACTGGCCATGTTATCAAAAATTTTTTGTGGACAAAAGATTTACCGCCAGTAGATTTAGTAATCAGAACTGGCTGTGAGGAAGATCCTCACAATTCAGCCGGTTTCATGATGTGGCACACGGCTTATTCTCAGTATTACTTCACAAAAACTCTCTATCCAGATTTCAGCCCAGAGGAGTTTGAAGGGGTAATAAAAGATTTCATAAAAAGAGAAAGGCGACTGGGAAAATAATAAATAAACGTATGTTCATTAAAGGTGTAGGGATGACAAAATTTGATTATTCTCAAAAACCCTGGTGGCAATTTTGTTATGAGGCAACAATGGAGGCCCTGGAAGATTCGAAAATGAAAATTTCTGATATCGATGCTATTGTTTTTACCGGGATGGAAAATGCTGATGGTTTCTCCGAGCATCAAACCCACAAAATCTCTTTACTTTCAGATTTATTTAAGACAAACTGCCCAATTATTGAAACTCCTTCAGTCTGTGCTGGTGGAGGGGTTGCCTTTTGGACTGCCTTACATTTGAATGGTTTTAAAAACATTTTGGTAGTCAGTGGAGAAAAATTGGTTGACAATAAAAGTGAAATGACAGTCCATTGGATTTTATCTGCTTCAGAAAGAGAAATTGAGCAAACCGAAGGAATGCTTTTTCCAGTCCAAAATGCCTTGGTTTGGCAACAATATATGGAAAAATATGGAGCGACGATGGATGATTTGGCCTTGATTGCTTTTAAAAATCATCAAAATGCTACCAAAAATCCAAAAGCTTATTATTATCAGCGACCGGTTTCATTAGAAGAGATAAAAAATTCTCCAATTGTTGCCTCGCCATTTAGACTTTTTGATTGTTCCCTTTCAGTTAATGGTGGAGCAGCAGTAATTTTGACAAGGGAAAGAACTAATATTGAAGTTATTGGCTCTGGATTTGCAACAGATTATATTTTAACTTTTGGCCGAGAAGATATTTGCCATTTTAAAGCAACGAGATTGGCGGCTGAGAAAGCTTTTAAAGAAGCAAAAATTAAACCCTGGGATGTTCAGGTGGCCGAAGTTCACGATGCCTTTACTTCAGTCGAACTTTTTTCATATGAAGATTTGGGTTTTGCTGAAACTGGAAAAGGAGCTGAATTAATTAGAAAGGGAATCGTTAACCTTGATGGGAAATTACCGGTTAATACCTCGGGTGGATTGAAAGCCAAGGGTCACCCTATTTCTGTGACTGGTTTAGCCCAAATTTATGAGATTTGCAATCAATTGCGAGGAAGGTGTGTTGAGAGGCAGGTTAAAGACGCCAAGATAGGTCTTTGCCATAACATCGGCGGCACTGGAGGTAGTGTAACAGTTCATATTCTGAGGAAAGTTACTTAGTTTCAAATTGTTTGAGGAGTTCTTTGAAATCCTTTTTTACTTTCGGCGAGGCCCCAATTAGACAAATTCCCTTGCCTGAAAAACCATAAACGACAGCCGTACCATTTTCTGAAAGTAAAACCGAAGGAATTACCAAGAGGTCTTCCTCTCCATCAATAAAGACATTTTTATTATTTTCGATCGCTCTTTTGAGAATTGACCAAACTTCTTTTTGAATAGTTCCTGGGGGATTGGCACACCTAAAAGAGAATTTTGGTAGTTTTTTAACCCTCCTCTTTTTTATTTTTCCATCAAAAATTTTAATGTCAGAAGGCAGGGCTAAAGAGCAATAATCTCCAACGGTAATTATCTTTTTAAATTTCTTCTTTTTAAAAATTTCATTAAACTTTTTTGCCACTTCTTTCTTTTTACCAAAAATAGGAATCCCCCAAATCTTTCTTAATTCATCCCTAAGTTTATCTGGTAAAAAATAAGTCTTCATCATTTATATTATATGCCTTTCTATAGGTGTTCAAAATGTAAAAAAATCTGGCAATATCCGATTGAGAAATGTCCGGATTGTTTTTTGACTTTAGAAAGAATAGGAAGTGAAAAAATTAAAGTAGTCGGGGTTTCGAAGGTTCAAATTCCTACCCTTTTTCATCCAAAAACACCTTATTTTGTTTTACTGCTCGAAGATGAAAATGGTAACAAATGGGTTCAAAAATCAGTGAAAGAATATAAAATTGGAGACGAGTTTGAAATCAAAATAAAAAATGATGAAAACGCCGTTTCCATTTGGCGAATAAAGTATGATATTTTTGAGGGAATTGAAAAGGTAATTGCGATTTTAGGTGGCTTGGAAGTTAACTCGGAGACTAAAATTTTGATTTTACCTACCCTAATTTCACCGAAACATCCTTATTTTGCTGAAAATACTTCTCCGGAATTTTTGCAAGCAACAATTCAATATCTAATTGAAATTGGGGTAAGACCAGAAAATATAAAAGTTGTAGCTCAAAGTTTTGATGAAGTTCCAATTGGGGCCTCGGCCCAAAAATCTCAATTATTGAAAGTTTGCCAAGAAAAAAAGGTTTTGCCAGTTGATTTGGCTGAGAAAAAATTTGTAAAAAAGGAGGGGTTGGAAATCTCGGAGGAAGTATTTTCTTCAAATCTGATAATCAATTTGCCAATTTTGAAAATTGGAAAAATTTCAGCTAGCGAAAACATCTTAAAACTCTTAAAAAAAGAAAACTATCTTGGATTAGAATATCTTTACTCAGCGAGCGAAAGCGAAGGTGGAAAAGAGGGTTCACCCTCTTTGACCGGGGAAGAAATACTTGAAAATCTAAAAGAAATTTTACCCGCGCCTTTAACCATCGCCGAGGGGATTAATATCAAAAAATCAAATGGATACACAACCTTTTTGGGTTTAATTTTGGCCAGTTTTAACTCTCTTAATTTAGATAGGGTCTTTACTGAAATTACAATGATAAAAGAGTTGCCTGAATGCTTAAAAAGTGTTAAAATTGAAAACATCCCAGTTTTGGGTCGACAAATCGAAGAATTACAATATGAAGTTGAAAAATTTTGAGGTCAAAAATTTAACCTTAATTGAGGCGATATTACCGCGGGTTGAAAATAAAATTTTGGAAATAACAAGAGATATTGTTTTGGTTTTGAGTTTTGCTATTTTAACTGGAATTTCCGCTAAATTAAAAATTGAGATAGAGCTAATTCCAATAACTTTTCAAACATTTGCGGTTTTACTAAGTGGTGCTCTGCTGGGAAGTAAAAAAGGAGCAATTTCACAACTAACTTATCTTTTAATGGGGCTATCAGGTCTTCCCTGGTTTGCCAGAGGCGGCGGAATAAGTTATATTCTCTCCCCCACTTTTGGCTATCTTTTAGGTTTTATTTTGACCGCCTATTTCGTTGGATATTTAGCTGAAAAGGGTTGGGATAAAAATTTTGAAAAAGCCATTTTGGCAATGTTCTTTGGTAATGTTTTAATTTATATCCCCGGACTTTTCTGGTTAGCAAAATTTGTGGGACTAAAAAGAGTCTTATTAGTTGGCTTCTATCCATTTATTTTAGGAGATTTAATTAAAATAATTTTAGCCGGAATAACTTTACCAATTGGTTGGAAAATAATCAAAAGGTCGCAAAATTAAAATAAAAATATTCGTATATTCGTAAATACCTGCCCCCCACCTTTTGAATATTTTTAAAAGGAAATCGAATTAAACTTGGTAAAACACCTTAGAGAACTGACAAAAGGTGGGGGGTGAATAATTCGTAGGGTTATGAAGGATAAAGTAGTTTTAATTACCGGCGCTTCTGGTGGCATTGGTAAAGCCATTGCCAAAAAATTTGCGACAGCCGGAGCAAAGGTTGCCTTAAACGATATCGTCCAGGCCCAAGATGCTCTGAAAAGTTTAGCTCAGGAATTAGGCGGAAAGTATTTTTTAGCTGATGTCTCAAAATTAGAAGAGGTAGAAAAGATGATTCAAGATATTAAAAAAGAATTTGGTAGATTAAATGTTTTAGTCAATAATGCTGGTATTACCCAAGATAGAACTCTGGCCAAGATGACCAAAGAAGAATGGCAGAAAGTGATTGATATTGATTTGACCGGAGTCTTCAACTGTACTAAAGCCGCTCTACCTTTGATTATTCAAAACCAAGGAAAAATCATTAGCATTTCTTCCCTCGTTGGTCAGAGAGGAAATTTTGGCCAGACGAATTATGCGGCAGCTAAAGCTGGGATTATTGGTTTTACTAAAGCTTTATGTAAAGAGGTGGGAAGATTTGGGGTAACAGTTAATGCTATAGCCCCTGGTTTTATTGAGACAAGGTTAACTGAAAATCTACCCCCGGAAACAAAAGAAACTGTTAAAAAATTTACTCCTTTGGGACGCTTTGGTAAACCGGAAGAGGTGGCAAACGCAGTTGCCTTTTTAGCCTCCGAGGAAGCAAGCTTTATTACTGGCACGGTAATCAATGTAGATGGCGGATTACCTTTATGATCTTAAATAAAGAACAAATTAAAGAAATCATTCCTTATCAGGAACCTTTTTTGTTTGTGGATGGAGTGGAAGAAATGAGCGAAAATAAAATTTCTGGTTTTTACCAGACATCGAAAGAAGATTATTATTTCAAGGGTCATTTTGTTGATTTTAAAATCGTGCCGGGAGTTTTGGTTGTCGAGGCCTTGGCTCAGCTCTCGACAATTTTGCTAAGAAAGAAAGTTGGCGAAAATCACAAAGATTATCATTTTTTGGCTTACGATGTCAAGTCAGTCCAATTTTTAAAGCCAATTTTTCCTGGAGATAAAATTATTTTGAAAGCCGAGGTTTTGGGGATTTACCCCGTTAGAAGCCCCAATTCTTCGGAATCTAGAACTACTTCTAAAGCTTCTAACGGGGTTTACCCAATTAAAGAAAGCGAAAATAAAATTGCTCATATTAAAAGCCAGGCTTTTGTGGAGGTCGCTGAGGCTTCGTCTCATCTCCCGCCTCGCCCTGCTCCGCAGGACGCGGCAAATGATCTAAAATGCGAAGCCAGATTTTCGGTAGTAATTATTAAAAAAGAAGAATTTGAAAAAAGATATCGCTAAAATGTTCAATGAATTACAAATTCATTTCACATTTTCGATAAATTAAAAATTTATCTCAATGTTTGAAAATAATTTAGTGACAAAACTTTTAGGAATTAAATATCCAATTGTGCAGGGCGGAATGGCTGGAATTTCTGAAGCCAATTTAGTTTCAGCCATTTCCAATGCTGGGGGTCTTGGGGTGATTGGTTCTGGTTTGATGCCAGCATCTTGGTTAGAAAAAGAAATTGAAAAGACAAAAAAACTAACCAGTAATCCGTTTGCCGTAAATTTATTTATCCCAAATCTAAAAATTGAGGAACTAGTCAGGGTAATTATTCGCTTTCAAGTACCGATTGTCTTTACTGGAGGAGGAAATCCTTTACCCCTTTTCCCTTATTTTCAGGCAGCTGATATAAAAATAATTCCAGTTGTCCCCTCATCAAGACTGGCCAAAAAAATGGAAGATAATGGGGCAGATGCAGTAGTTGTTGAGGGAATGGAGGCCGGAGGTCATATTGGTCAAAACACTACCTTTTCCTTGATTCCCCAGGCAAAAAAATTATTAAATAAAATTCCTTTAATTGCTGCCGGCGGAATTTATGATGGGAAAACAACGGTCGCAGCATTTTTTCTTGGTGCGGACGGAATTCAGATGGGGACAAGGTTTTTAGCTTCAAAAGAATGTATTGTTTCCGAAGCTTATAAGAAGAAAATTTTAGAAGCAACTGCCGATGATATTGAAGTTGTCTTAAGATTCACTGGCCATCCCTTAAGGGTAATCAAAAATAAGTGGTCTGAAGATTGTAAAAAACTGGAGGAAAAAGGGGCCTTCCCTGAAGAAATAAAGGCGGAAAAAATTGCTGGTTCCCTTGGTGGACCCGCCAGAGGCGGGTACCCCGATATTGAAAATATTCCTCTATTGGCGGGTTTGGCAGCGGCCGGAATTTCTGAGATTAAAAGTTGCCAAGAGATAATTGAGGAAATTATTGAGGAAATAAAAAACTATGCCCAGTAGAAGAATTTCGAAATGCCCTACTGGGCAAATAAAGAAAATTTCGAAGAAATTTTTCATTCGAAATTTCTCTACTGGGTATGAATAGACTTATATCGTGGTTTTGTAAAATTTTTTTTAGGCCAGTAGTTGATAAATTCTTAATAAAGGAAGTTAAGGGATTAGAAAATTTACCAAAAGAGAATTTTATTTTGGCGGCAAATCATCAAAGTCATTTAGATCAATTAATGACCGGTTATGTTTGTGTTCCGAGAAGATTTCATATGATTGGCCAAACAGATCGCTATTCTGGTTTAGCAAAACTATTTTTATATCTCGTTTATTTTATTACCGGTGTTATCCCTATAAATCGAGAAAGCGAGGAATCAAGAAAAAAAGTACTTGAAGAAGCAGTAAAAGTTTTAAGAAAGGGAGATATTCTGGTAATCTATCCTGAGGGGACAAGAACAAGAACCGGAGAAATTCAAAAGGGGAAATTTGGAGTGGCGAAAATTTACTTGAGAACAGGCGTTCCAATTTTACCAGTTGGGATTAAAGGTGTATTTGAATTAATGCCTTCTGGTAAAAGAATTCCTAAAATAAAAAAAATTATTGAGATTAATATTGGAAAACCTCTTTATTTTAAAGAGGAATTTGAGAAGGCAAAAAACTTGGATTGTAATTCAGTAGAATATAAAAATCTTCTTCAAAGAATTACTGATAAAGTTATGGAAGAAATAAAGAAATTGGTAGAATTAGTATAATTGGTCAAAATTTGTATGATGATTAAAAAAATTCTCATTGCTAATAGGGGAGAAATTGCCCTTCGGATTATTAGGACCTGTAAAGAGATGGGAATTAAAACCGTTGCCCTGTGTCCTAAAAAAGGGGATGAATCGAATTTTATTGAAGCTTCTTTAGCCGACGAATTTTACTATTTAGAAAGGGATGGGGCCCAAGGATATTTAGATATAAAAAGGATTTTGGAGATTGCAAAAAAAGCAAGAGCGAATGCCATTCATCCTGGCTATGGATTTTTGGCTGAAAATTGGCTCTTTGCAAAACTTTGTGAAAAACGGGGGATAAAATTTATTGGCCCCCATTTTAAGATTTTAAAAAAGTTGGAAGATAAAATTGAGGCAAAAAAACTGGCAAGAAAAATTGGAATTCCAATTTTGCCAATGAGCGATGGCTCAATCAATTCGCTTAGGGACCTCAGAAAATGGATTTTAGCAATTAGGCCGCCATTTGTTTTAAAATCGAGGAAAGGGGGAGGAGGAATCGGGATTAGGGCAATAAATGGAGAAATTAGATTCGGAGAAGTATTTACAATTGCCTTAGGTATCAGAAGGCAAATGTCAATGGCATTTTCTGATACCGAATTTTTTCTTGAAAAATATTTGCCGGAGGCAAAGCATATTGAGTTTCAAATTATATCCGATGGAAAAAATTTTTTGCATTTGGGAGAAAGAGAATGCTCGATTCAGAGAAGATTTCAAAAATTGTTAGAGGAATCCCCGTCAATGTTTTTGCCAGACGAAAAAAGAGAAGAGATGGCAAAATTTGCCATAAAGCTTTCAAAAGAATTGAGGTATCAGGGGGTGGGAACAGTTGAATTTCTAGTAGATAAAGATAAGAATTTTTATTTTCTGGAAGTAAATCCAAGAATTCAAGTTGAGCATACGATAACTGAAGCCAGAACAGGAATTGATTTGGTTGAGCAACAAATTAGAATTTCCCAGGGAGAAAAAATTAAATTTTCTCAAGATGATGTGAATTTTTCTGGTTGGGCAATTGAGGCAAGAATTAATTCTGAGGATCCCAAAAAAAATTTTCAACCAGTTTCAGGTAAAATTGAAAAATATTTTCCACCCGGTGGCCAAGGAATTTTTTTGCATACTTTCTTACATGAGGGTCAAGAAATCTATCCCTATTTTGATTCTCTTTTGGCCAAATTAATTAGTTTGGGAAAAGATAGAGAAGAAGCAATTTCAAAATTAAAAAGAGCTTTGGAGGAATTTAAAATTGAAGGGATTCCAACCACAATTCCATTTTTCAAAGTACTTTTAGGAAACAAAGATTTTTTGGAAGGAAATTTCACAACCGAGTTCGTTGAAAAAAGTGGTATTTTACAAAAAATCTTACCTCAGCTTCCAATCAAAAGAATTCCCAAAATTAGAGAAGTGGAGGAAAAAGAAATTGCCGAAATTATCTTTCAAATTTATCAGGCTCTTAAAAAAACACCTCCCACCAGCCCTGGTGGGGGGCCTTCAAATTGGATAATGGCTGAAAGATTAAAAATGTTTGAGTAAATATGAAGATTAAAATTAGAGACAAAGTTTATGATGTTGAGATTTCTGAGTTAGAAGAAGGAAAAGTAAAAATAATAGTGGATGGAAAAGAATTTATTTTTGGAGCCCCCCACCAGATTTTTGGTGGGGGGTCAATTGCCAAAACTTCCCTTCCAAAAAGAGACTTCTCTAAAAAAGAAATTAAGGCTCCAATTGCCGGTATTATTTCGGAGATTTTTGTTAAAGAGGGAGATTTTATCAAAAATGGCCAAAAGATTCTTTTTTTATCAGCAATGAAAATGGAAAATGAAATAGTCTCTGATTTTGAGGGAAAGGTAAAAGAGATTTTAGTGAAAAAAAATCAAACAGTTAAAGAGGGGGAGCCCCTAATAATTATGGCATAAAGCAATCCCCCCGACCCCCGCTCCAGACACCTTCGGTAGGGGCCCGCGAAAGCGGGAGGGTGGTGGGCGGGTCGTAGTCTGGCGCTCGCTTCGCTCGCTGTTTTTCCAACACGGGGGATTCTAAAAAATGCAAATCGAAATTAAAAAATTCAAAGTTCTTCCTTCGACTAATCGAAAAGCAAAGGAATTGGCATTAAAAGGAATTAAACCTTGGACTGTGATTTTAGCTGAAAAACAAACTGCTGGCCATGGAAGAAAAGTGTCAAGCTGGTTTTCGCCAAAAGGAGGACTCTACTTTTCGGTTATTTTGCCAAAAAGTCAAATTGAGGACTTGCAAACATTAACTATTTTGTCAGCCTTTATTTTAGCTAAAGTAATTAAGGAAAATTTCAATTTAGAACCTCAAATCAAATTACCAAATGACATTTTGTTAAATGGAAAGAAGGTAGCCGGAATTTTAACTGAAAATGTCATTGGCAAAGAGGTTAAATTTTCAGTCATGGGAATTGGTTTAAACACAAATATCAAAAAATTTTCCAAAGATTTGGAAAATACAGCAACATCACTTAAAATAGAATTAGGAAAAGAGGTTGAGAATGAAAAGATTTTAAAACAAATTATTGAGGGATTAAAAGAACAATTAAAAATTATCAGTGAATAGAATAAAAAAATGGCATTTGAAAAGGAAATTGAAAAATTAAATAAAAAATTGACAGATCTTGAAAAACCTGAGTTGGTTGAAAAACAACATCAAAGGGGAAAATTAACTGCCAGAGAAAGAATTAGTTTGCTTTTGGATCCGGGAAGCTTTGTTGAGTTAGATCCTTTTGTTGAAAGTCGTTTTGATATCCTGGGTTTAGACAAAAAGAAATTTCCTGGGGACGCAGTGATTACTGGTTTTGGTAAAATAGACGGACGTCGGGTTTACCTTTATAGTCAAGATTTCTCAAAAATAGGAGGGTCTTTGGGAGAAATGCACGGTCAAAAAATTGTTAAAGTTATAGAACTTGCTCAAAAATCAGGTTGCCCAATTATTGGAATCATTGATTCAGGAGGAGCCAGAATCCAAGAAGGGATATCTTCTTTGGATGGTTATGCCGTTATTTTTAGATTGATGGTTCGGGCTTCCGGTGTTGTGCCCCAAATTTCAGTCATTGCCGGTCCCTCGGCTGGCGGTGCCTCTTATGCCCCCGGTCTTTCCGATTTCATTTTTATGGTTGAGGGAATTTCTCAAATGTATATTACCGGACCCGAGGTCATCAAAAAAGTTACCGGAGAAAGTGTTTCTTTTGAAGAGTTGGGTGGAGCCTCCCTTCACAGTTTAAAAAGTGGCTGCGCTCATTTCGTTTTTCAATCGGAGCGGGATTGTTTTTTGGGCGTTAGAAAACTTCTTTCCTATTTACCCCAAAACAATTTAGAAGACCCTCCCAGGCAAAGAAGTATTGTTTCTGAATTTTTTGAAAAGGAGGAAAACTATAAATTATTAGAGATTGTTCCGGAAGATGAAGAGAAGGGTTATGATGTGCGAGAAGTTATCGAAGAAATTTTTGATAAAAATTCTTTTTTTGAAATTCAATCAGAATTTGCCATAAATTCAATAATTGGTTTTGGTAGATTAGCCGGGTATGTTGTTGGAATTGTGGCTAACCAGACAAAATTCATGGCTGGCACCTTAGATATTGATTCTTCAGATAAGGTTAGTCGTTTTGTTAGATTTTGCGATGTCTTCAATATTCCTTTAATTAACTTAGTTGATACCCCGGGCTATCTCCCCGGAACTGATCAGGAAAGGAAAGGAATAATTCGCCACGGTGCAAAAGTTCTTTATGCCTTTGCTGAAGCCACCGTCCCTAAAATCAGCCTCATCATGAGAAAAGCCTTTGGCGGAGCTTACATTGCCTTGGCTTCTCATTATCTTGGCCAGGATATTGTGATTAGTTGGCCAATAGCCCAAATTGCCGTTATGGGCCCTGAGCAAGCAGTGAAAATTATTTATAAGAAAGAACTGTCAGAAAGCAAAGACCCAAAAAAATTAGAAAGAGAAAAAATTCAAGAACTAAGAGAAACTTTTCTCAATCCATATCAGGCAGCAAAATTAGGCCAGGTAGATATGATAATTCATCCAAAGGATACGAGAAGCGTTTTAATTAAGTGCTTAGAATCTCTTTTGAATAAAAGAGAGGCAAAAATCGCCAGAAAACACGGCAATATCCCCCTCTAGTTTAATCCTATGGATAAATATGAAATAGTTATTGTTGGGGCAGGACCGGCCGGTTTGAGAGCAGCTAAGGTTTTAGCTAAAGCCGGAAAGAAAGTGCTTGTTCTGGAAAAAAATCCGGTTGTCGGTCCCAAGATTTGCGCCGGTGGCGCTTTCCCAAAGATCTTTCAACTAGGAATACCTGAGGATTTGATTGAAAGAAAATTTAATTTAATTAAAATGCACTTAGCCAAACGGACATTTGAGATAAAAAATCAGGATTATTTATTAGCAACAATTGACAGGAAAGAACTCGGTCAATGGATGGCCAGGGAAGCCGAAAAAGCGGGAGCCAAAATTTTAACCAACTCAAAAGTGAGCCGGGTTGAAAAAGATAGAGTTATCTTAAAGAATAATCAGAGTATTTATTTTGATTATTTAATCGGCGCTGACGGCGGACTTTCAACGGTCAGAAAATTTCTTAATTTGCCTATTAGATTCGCTTTGACTTTTCAATATACCCTGCCCCAGTATTTTGAGAATCTGGAAATTTTTTATGACCCTGAATTATTCGGAGCAGGCTATGCCTGGATATTTCCTTATAGAAACTGGGTAAAAATAGGCTGCGGTGGCGATTTGAAATTTCAGACTCCGGGCCAACTTCGCGAAAATTTTCATCAATGGTTGAAAAAAATGAAAATAAATTATGAAGGCGCGAAATTAGAGTCGCTGATTATCAATTATCATTATCGGGGCTATCAGTTTGGAAATATATTTTTAATCGGTGAGGCAGCTGGATTCGTTTCCGGTTTGAGCGGGGCTGGCATATATCCGGCTTTAATTTCCGGCCGAGAAATCGCTAAAAAAATTTTAAACCCAAAATATAAACCAAAGATTAGTTCAATGTTAACTTCTCAGAAACTTCAAGAAAAAATATTGCGGATTTTAAACCTTAGCCGGGTTTTGATGAAATACTTTATTGAAATTTTAGTCATTGCCTTCGTTTTCAATAATAAGTTTTTCAATTTATTAAGAAGGTTTTCCCTTCAAAAACGATGAGACACAGCTTCAATTCTTATTTTGAACTTTTACGGCTCGGAGATGCTAGAGGTTATCTTTTAATGGTTCTCTTTGGCTTTATTTTGGCAAGGGGATTTTTGTTTTCTTTAAAAGAGATTCTTTTTTTCTGGCTAATAATTTTTTTAATTTCTGGCTTTGGCTTTTCAATTAATGATTGTTTTGGCCAGAAAGAGGATAGATTGAATAAGACAAGGAAAAACCCAATAGTTCTAAATGAAATTAATTTTAAAAAAGGTTTAATTTTTTCAATTTCTTTAGCCGTTTTAGGACTTTTTCTTTCTCTTTTTTTTGGATTGAAGTTTTTTTTACTTTGTTTAGCCGAAGCCCTTTTAGTCTTTTTTTACTCTGTTCCTCCTTTGAGAATGAAATCTCGCCCCTTACTTGATTTGATTTCTCATGGATTTTTTGGCGGTGCTATTATCTTTCTTTTCCCTTTATTATTTTTTAAAACTTCCCTAACTTTATTCCATTATCTGATTGCTTTTTCTCTTTTTTATCTTTCAATAATTTTAGAATTAAGAAATCACCTTGAAGACTGTGAAATTGATAAATTATTTGGTTTAAAAACTACTGTCATTAGCCTTGGCTATCAAAAGGCAGAAAAACTTTTGAGATATTTAGCTATTTTTTATCCTTTAATCCTTTTTACAATTTTCTTTTTAATCGCCCAACAGCATCTTATTTTATTTTCAATTTTCACTTTGATTTTTCTCCTTTTATTTTTGTTTGCCGAAAATTATAAATTTGTTCAAAATTATAAAATCCTCGATGTCTATGCTTTTTCATCATTTATTTTAATTTTATTTTTTAATCCATGAAGGAAAAAATTAAAATAAAAAAGGGGGGGGTCATTGATTATTTAGAAAAATTAAAGCCAGAAATTGATAAAATAATCAAAAAATATCTTCCTAAAAAAATAACTGAAAAATGGTTAGAGCTCACTTTTGGAAGACCTCGCTATTCTTTTGATTTAAAAGCTGTTCAGGGCGCTTTGATAAAACCAATCTGGAATTTTTTAAACCGAGGCGGAAAAAGATGGCGACCAGTTTTATTTTTATTAATCACCGAAGCCATTGGGGGTGATATTGAAAGAGTTAAAGATTTTGTAGTTATCCCCGAACTCATTCATGAGGGAAGTATTATCGTGGACGATTTAGAAGACCAGGGAGAATTAAGAAGAGGAAAACCCTGCTTGCATAGAATTTTTGGAGTCGATGTTGCAATCAATGCCGGGAATTTTCTTTATTTCTTTCCCTTATTAGCTTTAATAAAAAATAAAAATAAATTTAAACCAGAAGTGATAAACAGGGCTTACGAGGTTTACAATCAAGAAATGGTGAACATCCATCTTGGCCAGGGAACAGACATTTATTGGCACAAAGGGAAAGCCAAAAAGATAAATGAGAAAGAATATTTACAAATGTGTGCCTTTAAAACCGGCTGCCTTTCAAGAATGGCAGCCAAATTAGCGGTTATTCTCTCTGAGGGAGGGAGTGAAGAAATAGCTGAAAAGGCAGGTAGAGTGGCTGAAGCTATGGGAGTTGGTTTTCAAATTCAAGATGATATTTTAGATATAACTTCGACTGGCGAAGAAAGAAAGAAATTTGGCAAATCCTTTGGTAATGATATTAAAGAAGGAAAAAGAACTCTGATGGTAATTCATACTTTAAAAAAAGCAGCTAAAAGAGACAAAAAAAGATTAATTGAGATATTAGATAAACATACCGATGATTTAGGGGAAAGGAAAGAAGCAATAGAAATAATAAAAAAATATGATAGCATTGAATACGCAAAAGGGGTAGCTAAAAAAATTATGAGAGAAGCCTGGGAAGGGGCAGATAGGGTGTTAAAACCCTCTCTGGCTAAAAAAAGATTAAAAGAATTTGTTAATTATTTAATTGAAAGACAGATCTAACTATGGAAATTGGAAAAGTTGAAAAATATATCAGAGAAAAAATAAAAAAAGAGGGTGCGATTTTGTCAGTTATTATCGACCCGTGTGATTATTCTTCTCCTAAAAAAGCTGTTGAAACAGCTCTCTCGGCTGTTTTAGCTGGAGCAGACCTCATCACAGTTGGAGGAAGTGTTGGAGCCCAAGGTCAACTTTTAGATGAAGTTTTAAAAGGAATCAAAGAAAAATCGTCTCTCCCGATAGTTCTTTTCCCTGGCAATATTGCCACTGTTTCCCCATATGCCGATGCCATATTTTTTATGTCTTTATTAAATTCTCGAAATCCCTATTGGATTTCCGGAGTCCAGACCCTTTCAGCCCCCCTTATTAAACAATTAAAAATTGAACCTCTGCCAATGGGTTATATTTTGGTTGAACCGGGCGGAACAGCTGGCTGGGTTGGCGATGCCAATTTGGTTCCCAGAAATAAACCAAAAATTGCAGCAGCTCTAGCTTTGGCTGGTCAATTTTTGGGAAAAAGAATTATTTTTACTGATGCCGGGTCAGCAGCGTTTGCCCCAGTACCAACTGAAATGGTGGCTACTGTGCGTAAAATGATTGATATTCCCTATTTAGTTGGCGGGGGCATTAGAACGCCTCTCCAGGCCGGGAAAATAGTAGAGACCGGCGCTGACTGGATTCAGGTTGGTACAGCGGTAGAAAAAACTAAAGATATAAAAAAATTAATTAGCCAATTTGTTAAAGTAATTAAACAAAAAGGGGGATTAAAACTAAGAAAATGACAGACTTATCAAATAATCGAAAAGAAAAAATTGGTCTAGTTGTCGATGACATTTGTTCCCTACCTGAAAAAATTATTAATAAATATCAGATAGAAATTGTCAAAACAAAATTATATTTTCCGGAGTGGGAAAAATTTCCGAAAAAAAATTTATATCAAGTAATGAAAGAAACAAAGGCCTACCCGAAAACTTCCGCGCCTTCGCCCGGAGATTATTTAAAGACCTATAAAAAACTTCTTGAGAATTATGAGAAAGTATTGGTCATTACCCTTTCTTCTAAGTTATCAGCTACTTACAGTTCAGCTTTTCAAGCTAAAAATTTAATGCCCGATCCTTCAAAAATTGTTGTTTTCGATTCCTTAGCAGCTGTAGTTCCGGAAGGACTTTTAGTGATCAGTGCCACCGAATTAATTAGACAAGGGGAAAACTTAGGGGAAATTTTAAAAATTTTGGAGATTCTTCGAGAAAAAGTTAAATTTTTTGGTTTTTTGGAAACAACTTATTGGGTAGAAAGAATTGGAAGAATGACCCATTGGCAGGGAATAGCTTTTCAGATTTTAAAGGGATTGGGAATTCAACCCTACCTCGGGCTTAAAAAAGGAAAAGTTGGTTTGACCGGTTTTAATTTCTGGACGAGAGATTTCTTAAAAGCTATTTTTAATCAAATAAAACACCAAGTAAAAAAATCGAAAATTAGGGTAGGAATAAATTATACCGATAATATTGATTTAGCTTATAAATTAAAAGAAAAATTAGAGAAAGAATTGGGAGTGGAAGTCCTTTTCACTTCTTTAGTTCCTCCAATTGTTGGCGCAAACTCAGGACCAGGCACTTTAATTACTGGGTACATACCAGTGCTAAGTCGAAGTTAGTCGCTCGCCCTCTTCCAGCACTTCGTACTGGCGCTCAGCTTCGCCTCGCTTCGGGCTCGCTCTTTAGAAGCCGAACGCAGTGAGGCGAGAAAAGAGATTTATCTCTTTGAGCACCCTCGGTTTTTAATATTTTCCTAGACGGGTAAACCGAAGGGTTTCCCCGACCCCCTTCCTCTATGGGTTGTTCATGCTATATAATTATTTAAAATGGCATGTTAAACATTACTTCATCGTTCATTGCTATAGTTTTTAGTTATCTTTTGGGCTCTCTGCCTTTCGGCTATATAATTACTAATCTTTCGACAAAAAAGAATATTTTAGAAATTGGCTGGAGAAAGACTTCCGGTTCTAATGTATTTAGGAATATTGGTTTTTGGCAAGGATTATTGACTGGAATTTTAGATGTTGGTAAAGGATTTCTAGTAGTTAAATTGGCTCAAAATTTTGGTCTCTCTCCTTTGACTCAAGCTCTTTGTGGAATGGCAGCTGTTTCCGGCAATAACTGGAGCATCTTTTTAAAATTTGCTGGCGGAAGGGGAATTGGAACTTTTATTGGTGCCTTTTTTGCTTTTTCACCAAAGATTTTAGGATTTTCTTTAATTCCTTTTGCTCTTTTAGCTCTAATTTGGAATGCTTCAATTGGCACAATTTTCTTTTTAACTACTGCCC
>Ga0210031_1000494_pt1 | contig 23090 bp, 20 predicted proteins | sample CryGeyCG2014_080_FD_185455 | JGI IMG/M metagenome (GOLD analysis project Ga0210031, IMG submission 185455) | Groundwater microbial communities from aquifer - Crystal Geyser CG03_land_8/20/14_0.80 (SPAdes) (version 2) | ecosystem: Environmental > Aquatic > Deep subsurface > Groundwater | place... | reverse complement strand
CAAACTGCGCGGGCAGACGGTTTATGAGCGTGCTTCCCCTCACTAAATCATCTCGCATCATCGTCGTCGGCTCTTCCACCGGCGGCACTGAAGCGTTGCGGGTTTTTCTCGGGATGATGCCGCACGACGCTCCGCCTATCCTGATTGCGCAACACATGCCGGAAATGTTCGTGGCCTCGTTTGCGTCGCGGCTGGATGGCGCGTGCGCCATGCGGGTCAAGGTGGCAGTACATGATGAGGAGATATTGAGCGGGCATGTCTATCTCTCGCCCGGACACGCCCACATTGCGCTGGCACGGGACGGCTCAACATTAAGAGTCGAATTGAGCGATGCGCCGCCGGTGAATCGGCATCGCCCTTCGGTGGAGGTGTTGTTCAAAGCTGCCGCCACGGCGTTGGGGCCAAATGCCATCGGGGTGATGCTGACCGGCATGGGCAAGGATGGCGCAGCCGCGATGCTGGAGATGAAACGGGCGGGTGCCTATAACTTTGCGCAGGATGAGCAGAGCAGTGTGGTGTTCGGCATGCCGCGCGCGGCGATCGAGCTGGGCGCGGTGGACGAGGTGGTGCCGCTGGGCAGGATGGCGGAGAGAGTGCTGGCCAGAGTGCGGGCATGATCCACCGGCCCGCAGTGGGAGCGTGATTCCTCGCGCGGTAAACCGCGCTCCCCGCAATGCGGTTTCACACCATGACAAGATCCCGATGCAGGTTGCGCATTGGGAAAAGCCCCTCTTTCGGTTATCATGCGCGGCATTGTTTGCGGGGTGTCGGCTTGCTGCCATCCTGCCAACTTTATGACCGTACCGCAGTCTTGCTGCGGGTTGCGGAAAATACTCTGGAAGCGTGGCCGAGCGGTTGAAGGCACCGGTCTTGAAAACCGGCAACGATGCGAGTCGTTCGTGAGTTCGAATCTCACCGCTTCCGCCAAAATCAATTCAAGGAGACCGTTATGGTGCGTCGTTTATTTGCAGCAAGTCTTTTGCTGGGCAGTTCGGTCGCGGTGGCCGACACGGCGGATATCAATGTCGGCAATAAGGTGGCACAGTTCAAATACGGCATGCCGAGCGGGATCGCCGGGAAATCCAGCCTGTTTGCCTCGTTTTTGTACAACAATGACAACGACGCGCTAGTGGATGCCGGCTTGCTGGTGCTGAATGAAGAGGGAAGTGTGCCCGGGCTGTCATTGGGCGTCGGCGCGAAAGCGGTCGCGGCTTCCCTGAACAAGGTGGCGCCTTCGCGCAAATTCGTGTCGGGGGTGGCGCTGGGGGGGCAGGTACGCTATGAAGTGCCTGCCGACCGCCGCTTTGCCGTGGTGGGTGAATTCCATTACGCGCCGAGCATCATCAGCTTTGGCGATGCGGATCACTTTTCGCAAGTGGCGGTAAGAGGCGAGTTTTCCCTTTCGCCGCTGACCCAGGTGTACGTCGGTTTCCGCGACAGCAAGTTCAACCTGGACAAAGGGCTGCCCACCGCCGATCTGGAAAATGGCGCGCATATCGGTGTCCGCTTGTCGTTCTGATCGCGCGCGGTCTTTCCGCAACAATAAAAACGCCCCGGTCAAGCCGGGGCGTTTTACCTGGTGCAGGCGGAACATCAATAGCCCAGCGCGCGCGCGGCCTGATAGAACAGGAAACTGACCAGCCAGGCCAGTGACAGCGACCAGAAGATGACAAAGGCGGCGAACCGGGTGCTCTTTGCCTCGTTGCGCAGGGTGGCGATGGCGGACAGGCAGGGTGTGTAGATCAGGGTGAACAGCATGAAGCTGTAGGCCTGCACCCAGTCCAGATGCTGTGCCAGCGCGCCGCTGAGCGCGTCGCCGACTTGGCCGTAGATCACGGCGAGCGCGCCGATCACGATTTCCTTTGCCACAAAGCCGAAGATGAGGGCGATGGTGAGTTGTTCGTCGATGCCGATCGGCGCGAACAAGGGATGCAGCAGGCTGCCGATCATGCCGGCGATGGTATCGGGGCCGCCCGGCTCGGCGGCCGTGGGCAGATTGGTGAGCAGCCACACCAGCACCACGCCGGCAATGATGAACTTGGTGGCGCGGCGCAGGAAATGGCTGACTTCCTGCCAGCCGCGCAACAGCATCTGGCGCAGCGTGGGGAAGCGGTAGGGCGGCAGTTCCAGCACGAAAGGCTCGCTGTTCTGGTACCTGCCCTTGAACAGCAGCGCGGTCAGAATGGCGGCGCCAAAGCTGAATAAATACAGGCTGAACAGTACCAGCGGCGCGGCTGCCGGCGAGAACAGCGCGGCGGTGATGAACACAAACACCTGCAGGCGCGCCGAGCACAGCGAGAATGGAATGATCAGCATGGTGAGCAGGCGCAGGCTGCGCGAGCGCATCACGCGCGTGCCCATCAGGGCGGGCACGTTGCAGCCGAAGCCCATCAGCAGCATGACGAAACCGCGCCCGTCCAGCCCCATCTTCGCCATCAGCGCATCCATCAGAAAAGCGGCGCGCGACAAATAGCCGCTGTCCTCCACCATCGCCATGAACAGGAAGAACAGGATGATCAGCGGCACGAAGGCGGCGACGGTGGCGACGCCGTTGTAAATGCCGTCCAGCAACAGTCCCCGCGCGATTGCGGGCAGCCAGCCGAGTGCCGGTTCGAGGGCGGCGCTGCGCAACCAGCCGAGTGCGTCGCCGACCCATAACTGGAGCGGTTGGCCGAGCAGGAAGATGGCCTGGAACAGCAGGTACATGATGCCGAAGAACAGCGGCAAACCGAGCCACGGATGGAGCATCACGCGGTCGAGTTTGTCGGAAAGATGCTCCGGCATCTGCGCCGGGATCTGCACCGCATGTTTCAGCACACGCGCCATCTCGGCCTCGAGATGTTCGTCCTGCTCCAGTTGGCTGCGCAATTGTTCTGCCATGCCGGGGGTGGGATAGCGCAGCGCCTTGGCAATGGCCTGCAGGGCTTCGGGATAGCCGTTGCCGTATTTGCCGCTGAGCAGGAAGACCGGCATGTCGAGCATCTCCGCCATCTTTTTGCTGTCGATACTGATGCCGTATTTCTTCGCCTCATCCGCCATGTTGAGCAGCACCACCACGTTCAGGTTGAGCTGCTTGAGCTGCAACAGCAGGCTCATCTGGCGCTCGATCTGGGTGGCGTTGAGGATCACCAGCGCAAGGTCTGGCACGTTGTCGTGCAGGAAGTGGCGCACCACCTGCTCGTCGTCGGAGAAACCGTGCAGGTCGTAGATGCCGGGCAGGTCGATGATCTCCACCATGTCGCCGCCCAGCAATATCTTGCCGCTGAGCAGCTCCACCGTGATGCCGGGCCAGTTGCCGACGCGCGCGGCGCCGCCGGTCATGCGGTTGAACAGGGTGGATTTGCCGGTGTTGGGCATACCCAACAGTGCGATGCGTTTCATGGGCACTCCCATAAATCTACTGCGCGACCCGATTGCTTCGTCGCGTGCTCGTTCATGCCTCGCCTACCATTGCGGTATGTCTCGTTATTCACTGCGCGGCTCCTCGCACTCGGGGCTGCTCGCTACGATTTCTGAAAGCGCCTTTCATGCTTTACATACCGTGATCTTGGCCGCCTCGTTGCGCCGCAGCATGACATCGGTGGTGCCGATACGCACTTGCAGCGGGCCTGCGAAGCTGGCCTGGCGGATCAGCTCGATGCGTTTGCCGCTGCGCAATCCCAGCGCCCGCAAACGCAGGTGCAGCGACTCTTCGGCGTGGATGGCGACGATGGTGGCGCTGTCGCCGGGATGCAGATGAGCGAGGGTGAGTGAGGACATGATTGAATGGTTTATGGTTGGCCGCATTATTCCACAGGCAGCGCGCTTCTGTCGCGTAAGGGCGGTCGATTGGGTTAGAATGCGACCTTTCTTTTTGTGGCAGATACCATGATCACGGGAAGTATCGTAGCAATCGTCACCCCGATGCATGAGGACGGCAGCCTCGACCTGGCGGCGTTCCGCGCGCTGATAGATTTTCATATCGCCGCCGGCACCAATGCCATCGTGGTGGTCGGCACGACGGGCGAATCCCCCACGGTCAATGTGGCAGAACATGAATTGTTGATCGCGGAAGCGGTGAAACACGCCAATCGGCGCGTGCCCATCATCGCCGGTACCGGCGCAAATTCCACCAAAGAGGCGATCGAACTGGCCACCTTCTCCAGAAAGGCCGGTGCCGATGCCTCGCTCACGGTGGTGCCGTACTACAACAAACCGACACAGGAAGGGTTGTACCGGCATTTCAAAGCCATCGCCGAAGCGGTGGACATGCCGCACATCCTGTACAACGTGCCGGGGCGCACGGGCTGCGATCTGCTCAACGACACGGTGCTGCGTCTGGCCGAGATCCCCAACATCGTCGGCATCAAGGATGCGACCGGCGGCATCGAGCGCGGCAGCGATCTGCTGCAGCGTGCGCCGAAGGATTTTGCCGTTTACAGCGGCGACGATGCGAGCACGCTGGCGCTGCTGCTGCTGGGCGCGCACGGCACCATCTCGGTCACCGCCAACGTCGCGCCGAAGCTGATGCACGAAATGTGCGCGGCGGCGTTGCGCGGCGAGGTTGCCCGGGCGCGCGAAATCAATTTCCAGTTGCTCGGTCTGCATCGCAAGCTGTTCGTCGAAGCCAATCCGATCCCGGTGAAATGGGCGGTGGCCCGCATGGGCAAGATGAAGAACGTGCTGCGTTTACCCCTGACCCCGCTCTCTTCCGCCGCGCAGCCGCAGGTGGAAGCCGCGATGCGTCAGGCCGGAGTCATTTGAATGGGAGTTTTCATGCAAGTCAGAAGCATTATATTGTGGATTTCGTCGCTTGCTTTGCTGGCCGGGTGCGGCGTGTTCGATCATCGACAGGTGGATTACAAGGCGGATGCGGTCGCGGTGCAACCGCTCGAAGTGCCGCCCGATCTGGTCGCGCCTGCCGTGTCCAGCCGCGCCGCGACCGTGGCCGCGGATGGCACCCAGATAGCCAATTATTCCGACTTTACGCGCCCCGCCAATGCGGCTGTTGCCCCTGCCGCCGCGCCGGTTATTGCGCCCGTGCCGGCTCCGCTTGCAGCGGCGCAAACTCCGTCCCCGAAATTATTGAAGGTCGGCACGACTTCCTTCATTCTGTTGTCCGAACCGTTTGATCGCGCCTGGCGCAGTGTCGGTCTGGCGCTTGACCGCGCCGGGATCAAACCGACCGACCGCGACCGCAGCAAGGGGCTGTATTACATCAAGGTCGGCGGCAAGGACCAGAAATCAGCCGAGGTGCGTCTGCATCTTGCCGATAACGGCGCTGACTCAACCCTCACTGTCGAAGGGAAGGCGCCGGCGGAGACTGTCGAGCGCCTGTTGGCATCCATTCATCAGCGCCTGGCGCAGTAGTTTGTTGTGATGCGTTTTGCCTTGCTCGGCAGCGGCAGCGAGGGCAACGCGCTGGTGGTGCAGTCCGGCGCTACCCTGCTGCTGCTGGACTGCGGTTTTTCCGTGAGCGAAACCCTCCTGCGCTTGCAGCGCCTGCAGCTCGATCCCGCGTCGATCTCCGGCATCCTCGTCACCCACGAACACAGCGATCATCTCGGTGGCGTGGCCAGGCTGGCGCGCCGCTTCAATCTGCCGGTGTGGATGACGCACGGCACCCTGCGTTTTCAGCAACAAAAAATGAGCGGGCTGCTCGTGCATGAAATCAGCGCGCACCATCGGTTTCGTATCGGCGATCTTGAGATCGAGCCCTGTCCGGTGCCGCACGACGCGGCCGAGCCGGTGCAGTACGTGTTCAGTGACGGGGCGCACCGACTGGGTGTGCTGACCGATACCGGGCACATCACCCCGCACATCGCAACGACGTTCCACGCCTGCCACGCGCTGGTGCTGGAATGCAACCACGACGCGGAGATGTTGCGCAGCGGGCGCTATCCGGCCAGCCTCAAGCAGCGGGTGGGCGGCCTTTACGGACACCTCAACAATTATCAGTCGGCGGAATTTCTGGCGAGTCTCGATACCGCACGTCTGCAACATGTGGTGGCGGCGCATTTGAGCGCGCACAACAATACGCCGCAGCTGGCGGTGCGCGCTTTGAGCGCGGTGTTGTCCTGTCGCGAGGATGAGATTGCGGTCGCCACTCAGGCGGAAGGTTTGGGCTGGCGCGGGATCGGTTGATCTATTTGAGATGAACCGCCAACAAAAAAACCGGCTCGCGCCGGTTTTTTTGTGCCAAACAATACAGCTTATTTTCCCGCAGGCGCGGCTGCTTCCACGGTTGAGGCGGCTGCCGGGGCGGCGGCTTCAGTCGCCGGAGCCGCAACAGTTTCGGCAGGCTTTTCGCCACAGGCAGACAGGGACAGGGCCAACAGGGCTGCAATCAGGACGGAGCGTTTCATTTTTCTTTCCAATCGAATAATCAAGACATGCGGGTGAAGGTTTGGGTGCGGGCATCTTTTCTGTAACCTTCCCAAAGAAAAGGCCGCCATTCTAGCGAGTGGCGTGGGATAAGATAGTGGGGAGAACGATATATCTTCAGCCCAGCAACGCGCGCACCGGCAGAAATTTCCCGGGGATTTGGAATCCGGAATTCGCGGGAGCGCCAGGCTGATCGCCGCCCTGCAAAGGTATCTGGCAACAAGGGATATTCATCAGCGTCGAAATGCGCGACAAAAACCAAGCACGAGCGCTTGCACTTCTAACCTGAAACCTCCGATTCGCATAGAATGCACAGGTCTGAATTCTGGGTATTCATCATGCCAACATCTGCCACTTTGTCTCTTGGCTCCCCGCTATCCCCTGCCGCGACAAAAGTTATGTTGCTCGGCAGTGGCGAGCTGGGCAAGGAAGTGATCATTGCGCTGCAACGCCTCGGCGTGGAAACCATTGCGGTGGACCGTTATGCCAACGCGCCGGGGCATCAGGTGGCGCACCGTGCCCATGTCCTCGACATGGCCGACGGCGCGGCGTTGCGCGCGCTGATTGAACAGGAGCGGCCGCACCTGATCGTGCCGGAGATTGAGGCGATTGCCACCGACATGCTGGTGCAGATTGAGCAAGAGGGGTTGGCGCGGGTGATCCCGACGGCACGCGCGGCGCAGCTCACCATGAATCGCGAGGGCATCCGCCGACTGGCGGCTGAAAAATTGTGGCTGCCGACCTCGCCCTACAAATTCGCCGATAGTGTGGAGGAATTGCGGGCCGCCATCGACGGCGGCATCGGCTATCCCTGCATGGTCAAGCCGGTGATGTCGTCTTCCGGCAAAGGTCAGTCCAAAGTGGACGACGCGGATGCAGTGCAGGCCGCGTGGGATACCGCCGCCAGCGGCTCGCGCGTCAACCGTGGCCGGGTCATCGTCGAGGGCTTTGTCGATTTCGATTACGAGATCACCCTGCTTACGGTGCGCGCGATGGGCGAGAACGGAGCGGTCGGGACGCACTTTTGCGAGCCGATAGGCCATGTTCAGGTGCACGGTGATTATGTGGAAAGCTGGCAACCGATGGCGATGAGCGGGGTCGCGCTGCAGCGTTCGCGCGACATCGCGCAGAAGGTTACGGACGATCTCGGCGGATTGGGCATCTTCGGCGTTGAGCTGTTTGTCAAAGGCGACCGGGTATGGTTCTCCGAGGTCAGTCCGCGCCCGCATGACACCGGCATGGTGACGCTGTGCAGCCAGCGCCTGAACGAATTCGAATTGCATGCGCGCGCGATCCTGGGTTTGCCGGTTGACACCTCGCTGCGCGCGCCGGGCGCGTCGGCGGTGATCTATGGCCAGATCGAAGCGGCAGGCATTGCTTTTGACGGTGTGGGCGAGGCGCTGCGCGTCCCGGAATCAGACATCCGCCTGTTCGGCAAACCGGAATCGTTCAAAAAACGCCGCATGGGGGTGGCGCTGGCAAACGGCCGCGATACCGGCGAGGCGCGCAGTCGCGCCAAACTGGCGGCCGCCAAAGTGACTCCGGTGCGGAAATGATCCGCGCCATTCATCACGCTACTTTTCTCAGCGACGAGCTGGCGCGGTCGCGCGCGTTTTACGAGGGGGTGTTGGGTTTGCAGGCGGATCCATCCCGTCCCGCCATGGGCTTTGAGGGGGTGTGGTACCGCCTCCACTCCGGGCAACAGATCCATTTGATGGGATTGCCCAATCCGCCGACAGATCCGCAACGCCCCGCGCACGGCGGCCGGGATCGGCATCTGGCCTTGGCTGTCGGCGACCTGCCGGCGCTGATGGCGCGGCTGGAAGGTGCCGGTATCCCCTATACATTGAGCCGGTCCGGACGCCGCGCCCTGTTCTGCCGCGACCCGGATGGCAACGCGCTGGAGTTTATCGGGACGGCGGAAATATGAGCGGGACCGGCGGCAGCCCGCAAGGCTGGTATCAGGCCGCCTGCGACCAGTCCGATTTCGTCTGCGACGCGCAGCAACTTGCCGCGATCGGGCAGCTGGAAGTCTTGTGGCGGCAACTGGTGGAATTCAAGCAGCGGCGCAACCAGTTCCTCGGGCGCAGCCTGTTGAGTCCGGAGGTGCCGAAGGGTTTGTATATCTGGGGCGGGGTGGGGCGCGGCAAGACGTTTCTGATGGACGGTTTTTACGAGTGCCTGCCCTATCGGCGCAAGCGGCGCATCCATTTTCATAATTTCATGCTGGAAGTGCATCACGAGATGCGGCGGCTGGCGCATGCGCCCGATCCACTGCTGGCGGTGGCCGAGGTGATCGAACAGTCCACCCGCTTGTTATGCCTGGACGAGTTCCATGTGGACGACATTGCCGACGCGATGATCCTCGGGCGCCTGCTGGAGGCGCTGTTCGCGCGCGGCGTGGTGGTGCTGACCACGTCCAACTTTGCGCCTGACGATTTGTACCGCAACGGTTTGCAGCGGCAGAATTTTCTGCCCGCCATTGCCCTGCTCGAGCGCGAATTGAAAGTGCTGCATCTGGACGGCGATTCAGATTATCGCCTGCTGCAGATGGCACGTGATCCGCTGTTCCACTTTCCTGACGATGCGGCCAGCGAGGCGCGCATGCGGGCCCTGTTTCAGCGTCTGACCGCCGGCGTGCGGGGCGGGGCGGCTGCGATACTGATGCGCGGCCGCAAAATGCCGGTCAAACGGCTGGCGCGCGAGGTGGCATGGTTTGATTTCGCCGAGCTGTGCGGCGGCTTGCACGACGCGGCGGATTATCTGGAGATCGCGCACCGCTATCCCACCGTGTTCGTGTCGTCGATTCCGCGCCTGACCGCGGAGCGGGCGGCAGAAGCACGGCGCTTCACCTGGCTGATCGACGTGCTATACGACAATCACGTCAAACTGGTTGCTTCATTCGGGGTGAGCCCGCAACAGTTGTACGGCGATGACGGGCGGGAAGAAGAGGCGGATCGTATCGCCAGCCGACTGGCTGAGATGCAAACGCTGCATTATCTTGAACGCCCCCACCATAGTCGGGGCGTAAAACTGGGTTGACGGATGGCGGGGGCGGTGAGAATTTATGCTCCGGTCGCGAGCTTTTGTTCGTAGTCCATCTGGCACGCAGCCTGTCCCGCGTGCACCGAGATTTCGGCCTGGTCGAGAACGGGTTGCGTCAGCGTGAACTGGTTGCTGTTACGCCGCGCCGGTTGCAGTTGGCCGACAAGGAAGTCCGCGCGGGCTTTTTCCGTTGCTAGCATACATTCGGCGAGATCGGTTTTTAGGTTGGCCTTGAATGCAGCCTGCGCGGTCTCGGCACGGGCTGTTCTGATTTGCCCTTCGGCGCGTGCCTGCACCATTTCCAGCCGGGTCTGGTGCGCGATCTGCTGTTCTTCCTTGCCCAGTTGGTCCAGATAAAACCAGGCGCCGGCCGCCAATACCAGCAACACCACCAACATCAGATTTTTAATCATCGCGGACTCCCTTGTGATTGCATGTTTATGCGGAACTTTTCGCATCATAACGCATTTTTGCGGGGGCTTATGGTGCGGGGCTGGGGTGGCGCCGATGCGCCGCTTCAAGCTGTTCCAGCACCCCGGAAGCAAGCGTGACAGTGGCGCTGTCGAGGTTTTCTTTCAGCTGTTCCAATGACGTGGCGCCGATGATCGTGCTGGCGGTGAAGCGGCGGGTGCGGGCAAAGGCCAGCGCCAGGGTGGCGGGTGTCAGGCCGGCGGCACGGGCGATGCGCGCATACTCGGCGGCGGCAGCGGCGACATTGGGCTTGTTGTAGCGCTGGCCGAAGCCGGGGAACAGGGTGATGCGCCCCGGCGCGGCAGGATCGTCCAGATACTTGCCGGTGAGCCAGCCAAAGGCCAGCGGGCTGTAAGCGAGCAGGCCGATGTTGGCATGGTGACAGACCTCGGCCAGACCGCTCTCGAAGGTGCGGTTCAGGAGATGGTAGGCGTTCTGGATGCTGATAATCCGGGGTAGCCCGAGTTGCTCCGCGCAGCGCACGAATTCCATCACTCCCCACGGCGTTTCGTTGCTCAAGCCGAGGTGGCGTATTTTCCCTGCCTTGACCAATTCCGCCAGCGCCTGCAGTTGCTCGGCAATTGGGGTGGCTTCATGTTCCTGGCTGGCATCGTAATGGGTGGCGCCGAACATTGGCACATAACGGTCCGGCCAGTGGATCTGGTATAGATCGACATAGTCAGTCTGCAAACGGCGCAGGCTGCCGTCGAGGGCGGCGTTGATTTGTTCGCGGTTAATACGCGGTCCGTTGCGGATCCAGCCAAAACCGCGTGCGGGGCCGGCGATCTTGGTGGCGATGATCAGTTTTTCGCGCGGCTGTTTTTTGAGCCAGGCGCCGATGTATTGTTCGGTGCGGTGCACGGTTTCTGCGCGCGGCGGCACCGGATACATCTCGGCGGTATCGATGAAGTTCACCCCGCGCTCCACGGCGTAATCCAGTTGCGCATGGGCTTCCGCTTCAGTGTTCTGTTCGCCGAAGGTCATCGTGCCCAGACACAGGGCGGAGACTTTGAGGTCGCTGCTGCCGAGGGTGCGGTATTCCATCTTGCTTCATCCGCGCGTGTTGGACTGGCCGGAAAATGCGCTCAGTTCGACAAATGGCGCCGGCTGCCAGCCGTCTTTGCGGTGTTCCGCCACCACGTTGGTGAAGATGCCGCCGCGCACATAGAACTTGGCGGTCAGGCGCATGAAGCGCGGTTGGGTGGCGGCCACCAGGTCGTCGAGGATGCGGTTGGTCACGTCCTCGTGGAAATGGCCTTCCTCGCGGAACGACCAGATGTACAGTTTTAGGCTTTTTAGCTCGACACAGTATTGGTCGGCAATGTAATCGAGGGTCAGGGTGGCGAAATCCGGCTGCCCGGTTTTGGGGCAGAGACAGGTGAATTCGGGGATTTCCATGTGGATATGATAATCGCGTCCGGGTTTCGGGTTGGGAAAGGTTTCCAGGGTTTTGGCGGGGCGGGTGCTCATGTTTGGTGGCCTTGGTCAGTTCAGTTAGAATGCGCCGCATTATAACGCCTGCTCATTGCCCAAGTGCGTCTCAGCCAGATCAAACTCGCCGGTTTCAAGTCCTTCGTCGATCCTTCCGCCATTTCCCTGCCCGGGCAGTTGGTGGGCATCGTCGGGCCGAACGGTTGCGGCAAGTCGAATGTGATCGATGCCCTGCGCTGGGTGCTGGGCGAGTCGCGCGCCTCCGCCCTGCGCGGCGAATCGATGCAGGACGTGATTTTCAACGGCTCCGGCAACCGCAAGCCGGTCTCCCGCGCCAGTGTCGAACTGATTTTCGATAATTCGCTGGGCAAGGTCGGCGGACAGTGGGCGAGCTATGCAGATATTTCGATCAAGCGCGTGCTGCAGCGCGACGGCGATTCGAATTACTACATCAACAACCAGAATGTGCGGCGCAAGGATATTACCGACATCTTCCTCGGCACCGGGGTCGGCGCGCGCGCTTACGCCATTATCGAGCAGGGCATGATCTCGCGCATCATCGAGGCCAAACCGGAAGAACTGCGGGTATTCCTGGAAGAAGCGGCCGGCGTGTCCAAATACCGCGACCGGCGGCGCGAGACCGAATTGCGCCTGGCCGACAGCCGGGTCAATCTGTCGCGCGTGTCCGATATTCTGCATGAGCTGGACAAGCAATTGGTGCATCTTTCCGGCCAGGCCGAAGTGGCACAAACCTACCGCGAACTGGAAACGCGGCGCGAAACCACGCAGCGCCTGTTGTGGCTGGTCAACAAGCAGGAAGCCGAAGCCAGACGCGCGCGTTTCGCCCAGCAAGCGGAGAAAACCCGCATCGAGCTGGAAGCGGAGATCGCCCGGTTGCGTGAAACCGAAAGCCGGCTGGAAACGTCGCGCAGCGAGCATTTCGCCTTGTCCGATGCGCTGCATGCGAAACAGGGCGATCTGTATGCGACCAACGCCGAAGTGGCGCGGCTGGAGCAGCAGATTTCCTTTGTCACCGAACAGCGCAATCGTCTGGCGCAACAGATTCAGAACGGCGAGCGGCAGATTGCCCAGCAGCATACCCAATTGAAGGGCCTGCACACGTTGCAGGTGCACTGGCAGCAGCAAAAGCAGGAGGGCGCAACCCGCGCGGCGGTGTGCGGGCAGCGCGCCAACAGCGAAGCACAGGATCTGCCGCAGGCGGAAGAGGCGGCGCGCCTGGCGCAGGAAAAAAGCAATGCGGCACAGCGCGAATTGCTGCTGCAGCAGCAGCAGGTGCAACTGGCGGAAACCCGGCGCTCGCATATCCAGGGCAACGTGCAGCAGCTCGACAGCCGCCGCGCGCGCCTGCTGCTGGAACGCGACAATCTGCCGGCCGACGATCTGGCCGCGCTGGAATTGACGCAACAGCAGCAGGCAACCGCGCAAAACGAAGCACAACAGCAACAGCAATTGCTGGCCGAATTGCAGGGGCAATCGCCGCAGGCGGACAGCGCGCGGCGTGATGCGCGCAACGCCGCCCAGGAACTGGAGCGGCAGTTGGCGCAGACCGAGGCACGCCTGCACGCGCTGCAACAATTGCAGGCGCAGCTCGACAATGACAACAAATTAAAAGCATGGTTGACCCGGCATGGGTTGAAGGACGCGGCGCGCCTGTGGCAATCGCTGCGCACCGAACCGGGCTGGGAAAACGCGCTGGAAGCGGTATTGCGCGAGCGCGTCAACGCGCTCGCGCTGGCGCAACTGGATCAGGCCCGGTCCTGGAGTGATGAACCGCCGCCGGGCAAGCTGGCGGTTTATGCGACGGACGGTGCCGCGCCTGCCGCGCTGCCGGCGCCCAACGGCCGGGTGCCGCTGGCCGATCACGTGCAAACCCGGGACGAACGGGCGCAGCGCGTATTGGCCGACTGGCTGGCTCAGGTGTATGCGGTGGCTGATCTGGCGACGGCGCTGGCACAGCGCGGCGAACTGGCGGCGGGCGCATGGCTGGTCACGCCGCAGGGACATCTGGTCGGCGCGCACAGCGTGTTGTTCCATGCGCCGGACAGCCAGGTGCACGGCATTCTGGCGCGCCAGCGCGAGATCGAGGCTTTGCAGCAGGAAGCCGAACAACGGCGCAATGCGCTGTCGCAGGGCAAGACCGTGCTGGAGCAGGCCGAGGCAGGGTATCGCGATCTCGATGCTCGCCTGATTGCGCTGCGCAACAACGGCACGGACTTGCAGCAGCGCCAGCATCAGCTTCAGTTGCAGATTCTCAAACTGACCCAGGCGCATGAGCGCAGCCGCGAGCGCGGCGCGCAGATACAGCAGGAACTGGATGAGCTGGCGCAGCGTTTTGCCGAGGCCGAAAAACAGCAAGACGAAATCGCAGCCGGAATCGGGGAAGCGCGCTCGCGTGCCGCCGCACAGCAGGTCGAGTGCGACCAGGTCAGGCTGCAGGCGAACGCGCAGGAGGCGGCCTTGCGCACGGTGCGCGAGCGCGCGCAGCACGCCCAGCGCGAATTGCAGGAAGCCCGTTTTTTTGCCCAGACCTGCGCCGACAAACTCGCCGATCTGGAACAGAACATCCGGCTGCAGACCCTTGCTTTGCAAGAGCAGGAAGCAGCCCTGGCGCAGAGCCGGAGCGAGTTCGAGGGGATGCGCGATGAAGGCGTGCAGGAAAAATTGCAGGCTGTGTTGCAGCAACGGCAAGCGCAGGAGCAGTTGTTGGCCGAGGCGCGCAACACGCTGGAAGCCGCCACGGCCGATCTGAATCAACTGGAACAGGCGCGTTTGTCCTGCGAGCAGCGGCTGAATCCGCTGCGCGAAAAGGCGAGCGAACTGACGCTGAAAGAACAGGAAGCACGGCTGCAAGCCGAACAATGGTCGGAGCAGCTGCAAGGGGTGGATGAAGACGCGCTGTTGCCGCTGATTGAAGGCGCCAAGGCCAGCGGGCTACAAGCCGAACTGACCCGTATCGGCAACCAGATCAGTGCCCTTGGCGCGGTCAATCTGGCGGCGCTGGAAGAATTGCAGTCAGCGCAGGAACGCAAGACCTACCTCGATGCCCAGGCGAAAGACTTGAACGAGGCGATCGGCACGCTGGAAGAAGCGATCCGCCGCATCGACAAGGAATCGCGCGAACTGCTGCTGGCGACCTACGAGGCGGTGAACGGGCATCTGGGCGAGATGTTCCCGGTGCTGTTCGGCGGCGGCGAGGCGCGTCTGGTGCTGACCGGCGACGAGATTCTGGACAGCGGGGTGCAGGTGATGGCGCATCCGCCCGGCAAGAAAAACGCTTCCATCCAGCTCTTGTCCGGCGGCGAGAAAGCGCTGACTGCCATCGCCCTGGTGTTTTCCCTGTTTCAGCTCAATCCGGCGCCGTTCTGCGTGCTGGACGAAGTGGATGCGCCGCTGGACGACACCAACACCGAGCGGCTGTGCAAGCTGATCCAGAAGATGGCGGAGAAGACCCAGTTCATCTATATCAGCCACAACAAGATCACCATGGAGATGGCGCACCAACTGATCGGGGTCACCATGCAGGAACGCGGTGTGTCAAAGATCGTGTCGGTGGATATCGAAGAGGCGTTGCGCTTGAGCGACAATCACAACCAGGCAGAGGCGGTCGGTTAACGTATAAAACTCGCGCAGCGATTCATTTGCCCTTTCTCCCGCTTGCGGGGGAAAGTTGGATAGGGGGAAACGGGCATGGCGAGTTTCATCATCAGGAGTGGCATACTCGCCATGCCCGTTAATCGCAATTCGCCCGTATGGCCTCGCGCGCCTCGTGCAGACGCTGTTCCCGCGCCGCGTCATCCAGATAGTATCTTTCGCCCTTGGCATCGTAGGCGGAGAGGCGTGTTCCGCTTTCCAGGGTGCGTAAACTTTCCTGCGCGTTGATGCAATTGCGCTGCCGCTCTTCCTGTATCGCTTTTTCCCTGGCCAGTTTGTCGTTGACCGCCTGTTTTTCCTGGAGGGCTTTTTTCAGTTCCACCTCGCGTTCGACGTAGCTCTTGGGCGCGTCCTGTGCGGGTGCGGCGGCTGTATCCTTGCCGGTGACGTTGCGCACAGAATCGGCATTGACGCCGGCTGGCCGGGTGTCCGAATAATGCACCACGCCTTCTTCATCGACCCATTTATTGAGTTCCGCGCGGGCATCCAAGGCGAAAATCGTCAGCAAGGAGAGTGCGAGTAGGGTTTTCATGCCAGACCTCCATAAAATTTGTGTCGAAGCTACCTATTCTTTTGCCGCGCGTCAATTTATCATTGCGGGTGGATTCGCGCGCTTTGCCTTGCGGGTATTGACAAGCACGAACGAAATTCAGACCGGAGGAGCGCATGCCGCACAAAAAGCTGAAGGGCCAGAGCCTGCAGGATTTCTTGCCGGTGGAAAGCAACCAGGAATTGGTGCGCAGGTTGTTTCGTTCCTATTACCGTTCGCATGTGACCTCGGGCAAGCTGTTCGATGACTTTCCCGATTTCTTCCTGGTCAAGCCGATCGTGTTGAGAGATCCCGATCTGGTGGATCGGGCATCGGACCGGATGATCATAGACGATTGCATCGCTCGCGCCCAAGCGCGCAAAGGCTATGTGGGGGTGTGCAAGTGGCGCAATCCCAAGCTCAATTATTACTGGCTGGAACTGGCTGCTTTCCCCTTCATGTTGGGTGATGAAGTCACGCAGGACAACGAGGGCGAATTCTTTTACCTGTTGACCCGCTTTATCCGCTTCACACAAGAACATCCCAAGCGCTACGGCGACATGATGATCGATGCTGAAACGGACAAGGATCTGGCGCTGATGCTGGACAAGATCAATTGGCGCGGCGCCAAGATCGAGAAGACGTTGGCCCACTACTCCCTGGATATGTTGGTCAGCTATGACCCGGCGTGGCCGTTGCCCGAAGTGAATAAATTGTTGAATACCCTGAAAAGCAGTGAACTGGACTGGTGCGAGCTATTTTTTGAACACATCATGTATGTGATGGCGCAAAAGCACCAGTAAAGGGTTCGTGTCGCTGCCGGGACGCATCCCGATTTTGCTATAATCCGCGCTTTGCCGAAGGGACTTCCATGCGTATTACCCAAACCGCTCTTACTTTCGACGATGTCTTGTTGTTGCCGGCCCAGTCCGATGTCCTGCCGCGCGACGTTAATCTGCGCACCCGGGTCACCCGCAACATCGAGTTGAATATTCCGCTGTTGTCGGCCGCGATGGATACCGTGACCGAAGCGCGCCTTGCGATTGCGCTGGCACAGGAAGGCGGCATCGGCATGGTGCACAAGAACATGACGGCGAAAGAGCAGGCGGCGCAGGTCGCCAAGGTCAAGCGTTTCGAGAGCGGGGTGGTCAAGGATCCGATCTGCGTGCGCTCCGACATGACCGTGCGCGACGTGCTCAACCTGACCCGCCAGTACAAGATTTCCGGCCTGCCGGTGTTGCAGGGCAAACAGGTTGTCGGCATTGTGACCAATCGCGACCTGCGCTTCGAGACTAATCTCGACCAGTCGATCGGCAACATCATGACCCCGCGCGAGCGTCTGATCACGGTCAGGGAAAATGCCGGTCTGGACGAGGCGCGCGCGCTGATGCACAAGCACCGCATCGAGCGCGTGCTGGTGATCAACGATGCCTTCGAGTTGCGCGGCCTGATGACGGTGAAGGATATTCTCAAATCCACCGAATATCCGAACGCTTGCAAGGATAGCCAGGGCCGTTTGCGCGTCGGCGCAGCGGTGGGCGTGGGTGAAGGCACCGAGGAGCGCGTCGGTCTGCTGGCGGATGCCGGAGTGGATGTGATTGTGGTGGATACCGCGCACGGCCACTCGCGCGGCGTATTGGAGCGGGTGCAGTGGGTGAAGAAAAATTATCCTCAAATTGACGTGATCGGCGGCAATATCGCCACCGCCGCCGCCGCCAAAGCACTGGTTGAGCATGGCGCGGACGGGGTGAAGGTGGGGATTGGCCCCGGTTCAATTTGCACCACGCGCATTGTTGCCGGGGTCGGCGTGCCGCAGATCACCGCGATACAGAACGTGGCGGATGCGCTGGCCGGCAGCGGCGTGCCGCTGATTGCCGATGGCGGGGTGCGTTTCTCCGGCGATATCGCCAAATCCATCGCGGCCGGGGCGCATGCGGTGATGCTGGGCGGACTGTTCGCCGGCACCGAAGAAGCGCCGGGCGAGATCGAGCTGTTTCAGGGACGCTCCTACAAATCCTATCGCGGCATGGGCAGCCTGGGCGCAATGCAGCAGGGTTCCAGCGACCGCTATTTCCAGGATAACGAAGCCAACCAGGACAAGCTGGTGCCGGAGGGCGTGGAAGGCCGCGTGCCTTACAAAGGCAGCGCGCTGGCGGTGATCCACCAACTGATGGGCGGTCTCCGTTCCAGCATGGGCTACCTCGGCTGCCCCGATATTCCCACCGTGCATGCCAAGGCCGAGTTCGTGCAGATCACTTCGGCCGGCATCCGTGAATCTCACGTGCACGATGTGCAGATCACCAAGGAAGCGCCCAACTATCACATCGATTAACAAAAGGCGGATTCATCCGCCTTTTTTATTCCCAATCAGACTATGCATAAAAAAATCCTCATCCTCGACTTCGGTTCCCAATACACCCAGCTGATCGCACGCCGTGTACGCGAGGCGCATGTGTATTGCGAGCTCCATCCATGGGACATGAGTGAAGCGGATATCCGCGCGTTCAACCCGGCAGGCATCATTCTTTCCGGCGGGCCAAACTCGGTATATGAGGAGGAGACACCGCAAGCGCCGCAAGTGGTGTTCGATCTTGGCGTGCCGGTGCTGGGCATCTGCTATGGCATGCAGACCATGGCGGCGCAGCTCGGCGGACAGGTCGAGTCCGGCCGCGTGCGCGAGTTCGGCTATGCCGAGATCCGCGCGCATGGCCATGCGAAATTGTTCGACGGCCTCCAGGACAAGACCAATGCGCGGGGTCACGGTCTGCTCGATGTATGGATGAGCCATGGCGACAAAGTCGCAGAACTGCCTCACGGATTTAAGGTGATCGCATCCAACGCGTCGACCCCGATTGCCGCGATGGCGGATGAGTCGCGCCGCTACTATGCGGTGCAATTCCACCCTGAAGTCACCCATACCCCGCAGGGCAAAACGATTCTTGCCCGCTTCGTGCACGACATCTGCGGTTGCGGCCAGGACTGGAACATGCCGGACTATATCGGCGAAGCGGTGGCAAAGATCAAAGCGCAGGTCGGCAACGAGGAAGTCATTCTCGGCCTCTCCGGCGGTGTGGATTCCTCGGTGGCGGCGGCCTTGATCCATAGAGCCATCGGCGACCAATTGACTTGCGTGTTCGTGGACAACGGTTTGTTGCGTCTGCACGAGGGCGAACAGGTGATGGAAACCTTCGGCAAGAATCTGAACATGAAAGTGATTCATGTCGATGCCAGCGGCGAGTTCATGAAACACCTGACCGGCGTGACCGATCCGGAGCAGAAGAGAAAAGTCATCGGGCGCGAATTTGTCGAAGTGTTCCAGCGCGAATCGGCCAAGCTGAAACAGGCAAAATGGCTGGCGCAGGGCACCATCTATCCGGATGTGATCGAATCTGCCGGCTCCAAGACCAAGAAGGCGCACACCATCAAGTCGCACCACAACGTCGGCGGTTTGCCGGAATCGATGCACCTCAAGCTGCTGGAACCGTTGCGCGAACTGTTCAAGGACGAGGTGCGCGAACTTGGCGTGGCGCTGGGGTTGCCGCCGGAAATGGTGTACCGCCATCCTTTTCCCGGCCCCGGTTTGGGGGTGCGTATCCTCGGCGAAGTCAAACGCGAATATGCCGAACTGCTGCGCCGCGCCGATGCGATCTTCATCGAAGAACTGAACAATACGAAAGATGCCAACGGCAAGACCTGGTACGAGCTGACCTCACAGGCGTTTACCGTGTTCCTGCCGGTGAAATCGGTCGGCGTGATGGGCGACGGCCGCACCTATGAATGGGTGGTCAGCTTGCGTGCGGTACAGACCCAGGACTTCATGACCGCGCACTGGGCGCACCTGCCCTACGAGTTGCTGGGCAAAGTTTCCAACCGCATCATCAACGAAGTGCGCGGCATCAATCGCGTGGTGTACGACATCTCCGGCAAACCCCCCGCGACGATTGAGTGGGAATGATTTGATGTCTCGTACTGTCTGGCACTGAATAGTAAGAAAACAACGTAAGCCCGCGTCACTGCGGGTTTTTTTGTTGTTTGCATCTGGTAATACCATGCATGACGATGCATCGGCAAGGAGTTATTTTTAATGGTACTTTCAGTGGTATTATTTTCGGGAGCCCGGAAATTCTGGCCGATACCATTCATTGATGATGTGGAAATTCATGGTATCGAAATCATTATATTCTATGAAGGGCAAGGGTTTGCGGCGTTTTTCATGGTTTGCAAAATCATGGTATCTCCAGCCCCAGCCGATACCATGATAGAACGATCGAAGCAAAGGAGATGAATGCTTTCCGATACCAAGCTGCGTAACTTGAAGGCGCAGGACAAGATGTACAAGGTGGCCGACCGCGACGGCCTCTATGTGGCAGTCACCAAGGCGGGCGGCATCTCGTTCCGTTACAACTACACCCTCAACAGCAGGCAGGAGACGGTGACGTTCGGCCAGTACGGCGTGGGCGGTATCACGCTGGCCGAAGCACGCGAACGGCTGGACGAGGCAAAGAAGATGATTGCCGCAGGCAAGTCACCGGCCAGGGAGAAGGCACGGGCCAAAAACCGAGACAAGGACGCCAAGACCTTCGACGACTGGGCGCAGGCGTGGTTACGCGGTTACGAGATGGCCGACTCAACACGGGACATGCGCCGCGCCTGCTACGACCGCGAGTTGAAAAGCCCATTCGGCAACAAGCTGCTGACTGAGATAAACCATGACGACCTGCGCGATTTGACCGACAAGATTGTGGCTAGGGGAGCGCCGGCCACGGCAGTCCATACCCGTGAAGTGGTGATGCAGATCTACCGGTGGGCGAACGAACGCGGCCAGCGTGTCGAAAACCCGGCAGACTTGGTGCGCCCCATGGCCATTGCCCGTTTCGTGCCGCGTGAGCGTGCCCTGTCACCGGATGAAATCGGGCTGATGTATGAGTACATGGAGAAAGTGTCGGCAGGCCCGCAGTTCAAGGTGGCGTGCAAGCTGCTGCTGCTGACGATGGTACGCAAGGGCGAGTTGACCGATGCAAAATGGAGCGAGATTAGTTTTACGGAAGCGCTATGGACAATCCCGAAGGAGAGGATGAAGCGCCGGAACCCGCATCTGGTGTTCCTGTCACGGCAGGCGCTGGACATTTTCATGGCGCTCAAGACCTTTGCCGGGGGGGCTGAATGGGTGCTACCGTCACGCTATGACGCTGACGCGCCGATGAGCAATGCCACGCTGAACCGCGTATTGGAACTGGTCTATACGCTGGCGCAGAAGGACGGCAAGGAACTGGCCAAGTTCGGGCCGCACGACTTGCGCCGAACGGCTAGCACCTTGCTGCACGAGGCTGGGTACAACACGGACTGGATCGAGAAATGCCTTGCCCACGAACAGAAGGGGGTCAGGGCGGTGTACAACAAGGCTGAGTACCGGGAACAACGCACAGCTATGTTGCAGGACTGGGCGGACATGATTGACGACTGGACGATCAAGAAACGATGACCGTCTGGCCAGGCCGTGCCGCCTGATCGCCGGATGCCTTGCGTCCCTCGATCCATGCCGCGACTTCGGCCATATCCCATGCTACGTTGCGGGTGGTGAGGGCGATGCGCTTGGGGAAATCCCCGCGCTTTTCCATGTTGTAGATAGCCTTCTCCGACAGCGGGATCATGCCCAGCAGTGTTTTTTTGTTGATGAGCTGTATTGAGCTCCAATTAATCGAGGATGCCATATCTGCTTGGTCGATGTTGAGCGTAGTAGTCATCTGCGCCGCCGAGTAAGTTTGATGTACGGAAGTGTAGAACACTAACCGATACCAGTCAAGTACGCTATACGCATCAGAGAATATTAATCTCTTCTGGCACGTATTGAGTAACGGGCTATAGGTTGTTGGTTCAGTTTTCTGTACCTATGGACTGATGGCGATTTGGTGTGAACAAATGCCATACGTGTCCATCACGGGCATGCTTATGCGACCAATTTGAGTGTCAGTTTGGCCGCGAATCTGACGACAGTTTTGCTTACAACATAACTGTGAACAAGCGCCAAGGAAAATAACTTTAGTTGGATTTGAAGCTGAATAACGTTATTGGGGCGCTTGCTTTCTTTGGGCTTGGGGAGCGCCACTATCTCCGTCTGGTTCAGCGAGCGGAGTAATGATTTTTACGGCATCTTTTCTACGGCTTTCGCTCATTGTCTCCATGATCTTCACCGCTTGCCGGATACTGGGATCGAGCCTCATCGGTCCATCTCCGAGCATCATCCAGCGAGCACTAACCCCAGTATTTTCCTCAAGCTTATAAGCGTAACGCGGAGCGAAAGATTTGATCAGTCCCGACTGAATCTGATTCGCAACTGACTTGGACATCCCGCAGAGCTTACCAAATTTGGTGTCCTCAACGATTCCCAGCTCTTGTTTTACGATGGAAATTCGTTCAGGGATTGTTGTTTTCATGTTTAGACAATAAAACATTTTCCGTTTAGGAAGCTTGACTGTCGAGCGTTTAGTGTTCTACACTGAAAGAATGGACAGCAAGGAACTCAAAAAACATCGGGCACTCATCGAGCAGATGGGCACCGTGCCCCTCATGGCGATGTTCGACATCAGCAAGGGGGCGATATCGCAATGGCGCAGCAATGGCATTCCAAAGGCTCGCCTGATGTACCTGGAATTGAGCCACCCAGAGTTGTTCTCTGATTCCCCCAAGTCAAAATCGTTAAAACAGCCACGAAAGGAAAAGTGATGAGTGGTTGTAAAATCAAATCGAACGCGCGCAAATCAGGTGATGGTCGTTTGCTCAGGTGTCTCCTTCACACGTCATCTGAGTTGCTGCGAGGGGTATGGGTGCCACGGACAGCAACACTGCTGCGCGTTCCCCTTTTTAAGTTCGCCTCAAGCTCACCGAGCTGGAAACAGTCGCAAGCCTACAACAAATCGTCGCATTGGGTTCTGGTTGCAACTCCATCGGAGGAGTCGCGATGAGACAAAGAACCATCAGTGATGATTTCTGGCGCGACTCCCAAATCTGGGGATTGAGCCAAGAAGATACGGCAACGCTGCTGTATCTGCTCACCAGCCCATCCTCCAATATCATCGGTTGCTATCGCTTGGTATGGAGGATCGCGGCCGCAGAGATGGGGTGGACGGCGGATCAAATGCTCGTTGTCATCAAGAGGCTTCAAGAGAAGGAGCTCATCGAGTACACAGATTCAGGTTGGGTGTGGGTGAAAATCTGGTGGAGGCATAACTCAGCCGCTGTTGCCATAAGTCCAAAATCCAAGTTGATCAGCCATGCACGGAAACAATTTGCCGACATTCCTCGGGATTGGTTGGTAGCCTTTGGAAAGAGCTTGGAAGCGATGGGGATCAACACCCAAGAAATCGGGTATCCATCCCCCATCAAGATAGCACCGGATGCCCCATCCCATGCCCCATCGGATGCCCCATCCCATGCCCCATCCCATGCCCCATCGGTAAACGCGCAAACCCATCAACAGATGGGTTCTGATGCCCCATGTGATGCCCCATGTGATGCCCCATGGTATGGGGCCGGGGGTAACAGGTATCTTGTATCTAGTAACACCACCACCACAAGCTCC
>Ga0210031_1000484_pt1 | contig 23334 bp, 29 predicted proteins | sample CryGeyCG2014_080_FD_185455 | JGI IMG/M metagenome (GOLD analysis project Ga0210031, IMG submission 185455) | Groundwater microbial communities from aquifer - Crystal Geyser CG03_land_8/20/14_0.80 (SPAdes) (version 2) | ecosystem: Environmental > Aquatic > Deep subsurface > Groundwater | place... | reverse complement strand
CTTTTGTTTCACTTGGGCAATTTAAACTAGGACAACCTTCATTATTACTCATCCCTATTGTTTTCCTCATATTTATCACCCAATGACGATATTGGATTATTCAATATATAAAATTAACGATATCAGGAGCGTTGTCCGAGAATTGAGTAGTGCATCTTGTTTTTGATGTTTTTTAGAATTTTTATCTTATAATTAAGTAGTCACTTTATTATCTTGAGTAAAAAATGTAGTTTTTTTATTTTGTAATCGTAAACTCCTTTATTATCTCAAGGTTCTCAGGATTTTTTTTGAAGTATTCCCTAACAGGTTTCAGTATTTCTATCAAATATCTTGAAACAGCATTTTTTAAATCAGCAGGATGAAGCTCCTTTGAATAAACCTTCAATAACTCATCGTATGTGAGATTCAGGTTCCCACCATATTTCCCAGGCCTTTCTATTGTCATGCTCTCATGTTCCCTGAAAACAATGTATTTACAGATGTCTATAACTGGGTTCCCCTCTATCTCCATTGGGCAGTATGCATTTTTTATTTTCCTTTTAATATCCTCCTCGGAATCATGGATGAAAACACAGGATCCTGGTGAGCTTTTTGACATCTTGCTCTCCATCCTCTCACTACCTGTTAAACTCCCAAGCAACGGCGTATGAACTGCTATGGGTTTTTTCCAACCAAGTTTTTCTGAGATGTCACGCGCAAGCATGTGTGCCTTCCTCTGGTCCATACCACCAAGTGCAACATCAGCATTCAGCTCAAAAATATCTGCTGCCTGCATTGATGGGTACATGAGTTTTGATGAGTCTGTTTCAGCATCAGATTCTTTTCTTCCCATTATTGTCATCGCCCTTTTAATCCTGGCAAGGGATGAGTTTTTAGCAATCCTTATGACCTTTTCCCAGTAATCCTTTTTGTCAATCAAATCTGAGGCATAAACAAATTTTACATTAACATCAAGTGATGAAAAACAATCCTGCATGTACTTCCCGCATTTCCTGATGTTTTCCATGCTTCCGCCAAGTTTGTCATTGATGAAGGCATGCCAGTCTGCAAGAAGTATTGTGACATCAAAACCCGCTTTTATTAAATCCTTTATTTTGTTTGCGCAGACAAGAAAACCAATGTGGACGAATCCTGACGGCTCAAAACCAACATAGGCTGTAGGATGCTCATTTGTTTCCAAAAGAACTTTTAACTCCTCTGATGTGACTATTTCCTCAGCATTGTTTTCAACAAGAGCAGTTCTTTCATTCAAATCCATAAATTAGAATAGGTTTACGGGTTAAAAGAGATTTCTTTTCATGCTTTACTTTCCCTGCGCAGTTTCTCAGTAACCGCCTTCTGGGTGAAAAACTTCATGGATGGGTATTCTGTTCTGTGTTTTCTGATAAATGTATTGATTTTTTCCCATATTGTTCTGTCAATCTTTACGCTTTTGTCTGATATTAGTTCTTCTCTCAGCTTTCTACTGGTTTCCATGTCTAATTCAATATCCCCACATTTTTTACACTCATAGGCCTTCCCAGCAATTTTTGTATGTTTTATTTCAGGTATGCTGGAAAAGTCTATTTCCTTCATTTCACCGTCGCATTCCTTACATTTTTTCATACTACCCCTTCCTTTTCTTTGCATTAATTACCCATATCACATCCTCTTTTCTGTCATAGCTAAAGAGGATATATACCTCATAACCCTTCTTTACCCTTTTGTCTATTTTGAATATATTTCCCCCAAGCAGTTTTTTCCTTGATGTTAGGATGTAATGGGTTACCATTACCCTATCTATGTTTGTTTCAGGGTCCTTTTTGTAATGTTCTGTGAATCGTATCCTGGTCATTAGTATTCTAAATATAGTATATTATTTTAGATATAAATAAGTTTCCAAAAAGTTACTATTTTTACTACTAAAAGTTTACTTTTAAAATTAACTGTTAAAGGCAATTCCATTACAAGAAAGAGAAAGATGAATGAAAAATATATTATTCATTAAACCCATCCTATGTTTAATGAGTATTAAAAATCTTATCAAGCAGAGTCTTCCATTGCTTATCCTCCTTGGCATCGCTGAGATGTTCACAGGTGGGATATTAAGTAATATGGCAACTATGTTCAAAAACACACCTGGTTTGATTGTTATTGTCCCAGCAATCATTGGTTTGAGAGGCAACATTAATGGTGCATTAGGGAGCAGGCTTGGTTCTGCTGCACATCTTGGTCTTATTGATGTTAAAAAAGTGTTCAATAAGGAAACAAAGGAAAATGTGAAAGCCTCAGTAGTGACGAGCGTGGGAACTGCCTTGCTTTTAGGTTTTCTGGGATGGCTCACATCTGCTGCATTAGGGTATAACACAAATGCGTTAATTTTGATAACAGTAACACTGATAGCAGGCACCCTTGCGGGTTTAATCCTTGCAGTGGCAACAGTTGGCATAGTTATTGTGGCGTTCAAGAGAGGTCTCGACCCTGACAACATTACAGGACCTTTCCTGGCAACATTTGGAGACGTTGTAACAGTATTCTGCCTGCTTGGCGCGGTAATACTGGTAGGAGGGGTATAAATGTTTTATTCCATGAAAAAGATTTTAAAGGATAGCATCCCTATACTGACCATACTTATGATTGTGGAAATATTCGGTGGACAAATATTGAATTTTCATCTTGAAAAATTCTTGCTACTCCCCATTTTACTGATGTTCATCCCTGTAGTCAACGGTGTATGCGGAAACATTGGGAGTGTTCTGGGAGCACGTGTTTCCTCAGGGCTGCATGTAGGATACATTACACCTGATTTCAGGGGGAAGGAACTGAGGGAAAACGTAATTGGTGCATTAATTCTTTCCTTACTCACATTTTGTTTCCTGGGATGCCTTATTTATGTAATTTCCATCTCATTTAAACTTGTACTTATAATGATGGGTGCAGGCCTGCTCCTCACCCTGGGGATGATATGTTTATGTATACCTACTGCGATAGTCTCCTTCAGGAAGGGTATAGACCCTGATAATGTGGTTATACCAGTCCTGACAACAGGTGCAGATGTGTTAGGCATATTATGCCTGCTGTTAATGATAAAACTGGTGGGAATATGAAAAAAAGAAAAAGGTTTGAGGAAATAGAATATGAGCCGACAAACGTGAAAGAACTGCTGACAGAGATGAAGGATGTGTCTGAACTTATAACAGATCTTGCCTACTCAGCAATAATATTTGACAGCAAGGAGATTGCTGAGGAGGTAAAGGAGCTTGAGAGCAGGATGGACAAACTACTATATCAGATACGGCTTACGGCAATGCTTGCGACTAGAACTATAGAGGATGCGAAGCAGTTTTCAGGCCTGCTGCAGGTTGCATCTGCTACCGAGGACATATCAAATGCTGCTGGAGACATTATCAAACTTCTGGACACAAAAATTGAAAACAGGCCTTTCCTTCCAACCCTGCTTCAGAAAGCTGATGAAAAAATCAGGATAATCCCTGTTCCTGAAAAGTCGCCAATGTCAGATAAAACCATCCTTGAGTTGAATGTCGAAGCAGAAACAGGTGTTAGAATCATTGCTATTAAAAAAGGAGAAAAGTGGACATACGACCCAAGTGACAGCACCATCCTCAGTGGAGGGGACACACTGATTGTAAGGGGCGTGGATGATGGATATATCAGACTAAAAGGGTTTGCAGAAGGAAAAGGGGGGCTGAACAATGAATGAAATAGAGGAACTGTTTTTGGAGATGAAAGATACCTCAGAGCTGATGATTGATTTAGCATACTCAGCATTGCTTTACGACAGCAAGGAAATTGCAGAGGAGGTTTTTAATCTGGAGGAAATGATTGATGAGCTGAATGCAAACATACAGAAAAAATCTGTTGCCTCTGCTGTAAATGATGGGAATGTTGAAAAAGCACTTGTGATGCTCAGGCTTGCAAACTGCATAGAATCCATTGCTGATGGAGCGATGGAGATAGCAGATGTTGTTCTCAGGGATATTGAACCTCATCCAATACTTAAAATGAGTGTTATGGAGTCCGATACCATAATAACAAGGGTTGTTATTGATGAAAAATCTGTGCTGGTTGATAAAACTCTGGGGGAAACAAAACTGACATCCAAGACAGGGATGTGGGTAATTGCTATTAGAAGGGAAAAGTCATGGTTTTTCGGGCCTGATGAAAACACAGTTCTTAAGAAAGGCGATATAATACTTGCCAGGGGGCCTAAAGAGGGCGAGGAAGACCTAATTAAAATAGCATCAGGCAGGAAAAGGAAGGTTTAACCAAAAACTTATTATTCCATTATACATTTACATTATTTCCAACTATGATCCAGATGAATAATGAGGACTGAAACTTCACAGTTGAGATGAAACGATTGCGTTCATACTGGGAATGTCATTGCTGTGAAGTTTCATAAAAAGGTCTGAAAGAGGTGAAAAAAGATGGCGAAACCAATGTATGTGAGGTTTGAGACACCAAAAGCTCTCGTGGATAAAGTATATGAGGCAGTTGAACTTGCACGGGATTCCGGGAAAATAAGAAAAGGAGCAAATGAGGTCACAAAACTTGTGGAGAGAGGAATAGCAAAGTTTGTTGTGATGGCTGAGGATATCCAGCCGGAAGAGATACTGGCACATATGCCAATGCTGTGCGAAGAAAAAGGTGTAGGGTACGCGTATGTTCCAAGCAAGCAGGAACTGGGAAAGGCATCAGGGCTGAGTATTTCTACAGCATCAATTGCCATAGTGGATTTAGGGAAGTCAAAGGCTGTAGTCGATGAAGTCTTAAGGAAAGTTGCAGAGTTGAAGAAGTGAGTCTTATGGATGAGAGCTGGCCTGCTGAGGTTGTTGAAGTCCTAGAAAAAACTGGGATGAGGGGTGAGGCTACCCAGGTTAAGGTCAGGATACTTGATGGAAGGGACAAGGGCAGAATCATTACAAGAAACGTAAAGGGTCCTATAAGGATTGGGGATATACTCATGCTCAAGGAGACTGCAAGGGAAGCACGAAAATTGCAGACAAGGTGAAAAGATGAGAAAATGCTCATTCTGCGGAAACGACATAGAGCCTGGAACCGGTAAAATGTTCGTAAGAAAAGATGCTACTGTAATGTTCTTCTGTTCAAATAAGTGTGAGAAAAACATGCTGAAACTGAAGAGAAACCCACGAAGGATAAAATGGGCTAGGAAATAAATATGAGAACACTAATTTTACTGAAACCTGATGGAGTACAGAGAGGACTGATTGGTGAAATTATTTCAAGGTTTGAAAAAAAAGGGTTGAAGATTGCTGCAATGAAAATGATGAGAATGACAAAAAAGAAAGCAGAAGATTTTTATTCTGTGCATAAAGGCAAACCATTCTATAATGGACTTGTTGAATATATTACATCAGGACCAATTGTTGGAATCTGCCTAAATGGAAATGATGACATAATCACTGTTGTAAGAACCATGATGGGAAAAACCAATCCTGCTGAGGCAGAAAAAGGCACAATCAGATCAGATTATGGTATAGATATTGGTAAAAACACTGTTCACGGCTCTGATTCTGAGGAAAGCGCAAAAAAGGAAATACCAATAGTTTTTGATGAAAAAGACTTTCCATGAATAATTACTGTTAAGATTAGCAGGCTAATTTCTGGTGAATATCCCATCCCAAAACACCAAATACTAAAAAGGACTATAAATCATAAAATGTTGCAAATGTCACTTTACTTTGCATTATCAAAACCTTCATATCATCCATATCCAATTACATGTTATGAGAGTCGGTGTTCTTTCTATTCAGGGCGATGTTTCAGAGCATTTATCTATCGTTGAAAAGACATTAAAGGAAATGAGTATTAAAGGAAATGCTGTTCCTGTGAAAAACAGTCTTGATGTTGATGCGCTTATAATCCCAGGTGGTGAAAGCACAACCATATCAAAAATAATGAAAAAAACTGGTTTGTCTGATAAAATAAAAAAAACATCTCTTCCTGTTATGGGGACATGCGCAGGCTGCGTTCTCATGGATAGAAAACATCTTGGACTTATGGACATGGATGTTGAGAGAAACGCTTTCGGCAGGCAGAAGGAATCATTTGAGGCAGACATAAAAATAAAAGGACTCAGGGAAAGTTATCATGGGGTTTTCATAAGGGCGCCTGTTATCACAAATGCTCATGGTGAATGTAAAATCCTGGCAAAGTTTGAAAACAGGATTGTGATGGCGCAGGAGGATAACAGGTTGGCATTATCTTTTCATCCTGAACTCACAGATGATACGAGGATTCATAGATATTTTTTATCTCTGATAAAAAAATAGGAAATTTACTTTTAAGCATACATAATCTCATTAGCCTTTGACTCAGTTTTTCTTTTCCCTGTTTTTCTTTTCAAAGATTTTTTTTGAACCTGACTTCTTCCAATAAAATGCAGGTTAGGGTTGATTAATCTCACAAATGTTTCATCTGGTAAAATATCAAGCATAACTATGCCTCTTGTCTGAAGTGCTTTCAGCACCATTTCAACTGTGTCCTCATTCACACCGACTTCATCCTGGATTTCATCTACTGTTACAGGATATTTTTTGAGTAGAATCCTAAGGATTCTTTCCTCCAGAGAACCTGTTTTTATCTGCATAGTTACCCCACGTATCAAGGAGTTAGGGGCAATTCCCTGATCCCTAACCTCTGCAAATTCATAATTTGCATGCGACGGAAAGTGCTTCGCACTTTCCTAGCATGTTACGGAAAAATACAGAGTATTTTTCCTAACATCTTAGGAAAAATCTTCGATTTTTCCGTCGGATCTTAGGAAAAACGCAAAGCGTTTTTCCGTAAGAAAAATGAGGAATTGCTGGAGCATCGACAATTTTCCGGTGGAAAATTGTAGAGAACAGGAAACTTTGTTTCCTGTGAAATTCCGAAACTTCTGACTACTAACTACTACATTATCCCACATATATTGATTCACTCTTCTTTTTCTCTTCCTTTGCAGTAGATATAATATCTATTGAAATTATCATGTGTGATGGTATGACCCTAGTTTTCCCTTCCATTTCCTTGTGTGAATCTCCCAGCTCCATGCACAGGGAATCTATTTCACCAATCATGGTGTATCCTTTGAATATCCCTTTTGTGACTAACGGCTTATCCCTGCTTTCCATTGATGTTATCTTGTATTCAGAGCCTACTGTCAGCTGTATTTTTTTCTCCTCCATGCCTCACCCCTAAATTAATTAACCCCTGTAAATGCTCTACGGTTTTCCTGTAATTCTCAACTGCTACCTTAATATGCGCCTCTGCGTGATTCCATGCCTTTGAAAGACTGCCGTATCTGATTCTGTACGCCTTTTTCCTATTCTCCTCACCCATTTGAATCTCTTCAAGAATATCAAAACCTTTTAATTTGTTCAGATGCCGATATATTGTTGGTCTTGATGTTTTCAGTTCAAATGCAAGTTCATCGACAAGCCACGCCTTATCAGGTCTTTTTATGAAGCACTCCAGGAAAAGTTTTAACGGAATATCCGGTGATGAGCCTTTCACTATGTATCCTATCCTCATTAGAAATTGTTTTGCAACCTTCTCAATATCTTTTTCAGTTACGATAGGCGTGTTGTCTGCCACTATGATTTCAAAACCCATATTTGTTAATTGCTTAATTGGAATATAAATGTTTTCTATATCTCCCAAAAAACTATATTGCTCTGAGACTATGCATCCACAATGAAATACCCTGAGATAGAGAAAAAATGGCAGAAAAAATGGGATGAAGCAAGAGTCTTTAATGCAGAGCCGAATGAGAAAAAAAAATTCTTCATCATATTTGCATATCCTGGTGTTTCTGGTTTTCTCCATGTCGGGCACATGAGAGGCTTCACCTATGCGGATGTTATTGCACGATATAAGAGGATGAACAATTTTAATGTGCTTTTCCCGGCAGGTTTCCATGCATCAGGCCTACCATCCGTGACACTGGCAAGAAGGATTGAAAGAGGGGACGAAGAAACAATAAACATGCTGGCTCATGCCGGTTTATCTGAAAAAGAAATCAAAGAATTAGAAAATCCTTTAAATGTTGTGAAATATTTCAGCAGTATCTATATTGAGAATTACTGGAAAAGATTTGGTTTCTCAATAGATCACAGAAGGGCCATGAGCACAATATCCCCTGGATATAACAAATTTATTAGTTGGCAGTTCAAAAAACTTAATGAAAAAAAACTGCTAATACAAAAGCCCCATTTTGCGCCGTTCTGTAGTAACTGCGGCCCTGTTGCTGTTGATGCGTCCGAGACAGATATCTCAAAAGGTGGGAATGCCGAGGTTTTGACGTTCACGCTGCTGTTCTTCAAGGTGGATGACATGATTCTACCTACATCAACACTGAGGCCTGAGACTGTTTTTGGTGTTACAAACATGTGGCTTAACCCTGATGTAGAGTACGTTAAGATTAAATACAACAATAATACCTGGATTGTGAGCAGGGAGGCATCAGTAAAACTCGGGTATCAGAAGAACCTTGAGATTATAGGATCAATAAAGGGTAATGAGTTAATTGGAAAAAAATGCGTTGTACCAATAGTAAACAAAGAGGTATTAATTCTCCCATCAGATTTTGTTGACCCTGACATTGCCACTGGTGTTGTTATGAGCGTGCCTGCCCATGCCCCCTACGATTACATTGCGCTGGAGGACATAAAAAGGAAGGATTTAAGCAGGTATAACATTTCAAAGGAGGAGCTTGAAAACATTAAACCAATATCGCTTATTAAAACAGAAAATGATTTCCCTGCAATAGAGGTATGCAAAAAGATGGAAATAAAAACTCTGGATGACAGGGAAAAACTGGAGGAGGCAACAAACATTGTTTATAAAAAGGAGTTTCACTCCGGTGTACTAAAAGGTATCTGCGGTAAATATGCTAATTTAAAGGTTTCTGAAACAAAAGAGAAACTGCAGAATGAGTTTATAAAAAAAGGTGTTGCTGATGCTATGTTTGAGTTCTCCGAATCTGTTGTCTGCAGATGCGGTGAAAAGATTGTTATCAAAATCATACCAGAACAGTGGTTCATAAAATATTCTGACATAGACTTGACAGAAAAATCAAAAAAATGTGCTGAGAAAATGATGATTAAACCAAAAGAATATCAAAATGGGATAATGAATGTACTGGACTGGTTTGGTGACAGGGCGTGTGTCAGGCAGGGAAACTGGCTTGGGACAGAGTTTCCATTTGAGAAGGGATGGATTATTGAGCCAATATCTGATTCAACCCTGTATCCAATGTATTACATAATATCAAAGTATGTGAATTCTGCTGAGTTAAAAGCTGAGGATATGAATGAGGATTTTTTTGATTACGTTTTCCTTGGTGAAGAAAAAAGGCATCCAAAGATTGCGGAAAAGATAAGAAAGGATTTCCAGTACTGGTATCCGCTGGACATAAACCTTGGAGGGAAGGAGCATAAAACCGTGCATTTCCCTGTATTTCTGATGAACCATGTTGCTGTGTTACCGGAAAAATACTGGCCAAAAGGAATTGTTGCGCACTACTGGGTCACCCAGAAAAGCGGGAAAATCTCAAAATCAAAAGGAGGGGCGGAACCAATACCTGATGCTGCCGAGAAATATTCTGTTGATGGAATGAGACTCTATTATTCACATATCGGCTCATCCAATGTTGATATAGAATGGTCATCTGATGCTGTTCTGAATTACAAATCCAGGGTGGAGAAAATATGGGTTTTGGTTAATCAACTTTTAGAATTCCAGCAGGAAAATCCTACATCTGTTGATCCATGGCTTCTCTCAAGAATAAACAGGAGGATAGGAAAAATTACAGATGCATTTGAGAACTATGATTTGAGGGAAGCAGCAAATGAAATATTCTTTGGAATACATGCAGATGTTAAATGGTACCTGAAAAGAGGGGGCAGCAACAAAAAAACAATCACAAAAATAATTGATAAATGGGCAAGATTGATGTGTCCTTTCACACCGCACACATCAGAGGAAATCTGGGAAAAAATAGGTGGAAAAGGTTTTGTCTCAGGTGCAGAATATCCTCTGTCGGATGAAAAAAGAATTGATGAAAGCTCTGAGAATGCTGAAACATTTTTGAGAAACATGATTGAGGATGCAAACGAAATACTGAAGGTAACAAATATTACACCAAAAAGAATCATTATTTACACAGCACCGGAATGGAAAAGAAAAATGTTTGAGCTTGCGGTTGGTTTAGGAGAAAATCTTGAAATGAAAAACCTGATGAAAGAGACAATGAAAGACAAGGATATAATACTGCATTCAAAAGAGGCTGTGAAATACTCACAGAAAATAATTCAGGAGATGAAAAAAACAGGTTTTGAAAAGCAATTAGTGGATGAAACAACCATACTCATAAACGCAAAGGATTTCATTGAAAAAGAATTCAACTCTAAAATTGAGATTTACTCTGCAGATGAGGAATGCTATGACCCAAAAGGCAGGGCAAAAAATGCTGAGCCTTTCAGGCCTGCAATATATGTGGAGTAATCCCACTTATTTCCACCCATTTATCAGGCGTTTCTACTTCTTTTTACAAGAAAAAGACTACAACATATTTATATGTAATAATGACGATTATCCCCTGATGAATGGGGGCAGTGGTATAAATATGAAAGAAAAAATAGAAGTAAAAAAACAACAATTAATCAAATTAACATCAGATTTTTGCGATAAATGTGTTGATAGTGAATATAGTAATTTATGTGAAAAATTGATATCAAAAATGTCTCGAAAGAGAAATGTCCCCTTCATGACTGGAGGGATAGAAATATGGGCGGCGGCAGTAATATATTCATTAGGTCAGATCAATTTTCTTTTTGATAAATCGTTTAAACCCTATGTATCCGCAAATGATATTTGTAATTATTTTGGGACAAATCAAAGTACTGTATCACAAAAAGCGAAATATATTCGAGATATGTTTAAAATGAATTGCTGGGATGCTGAATTTTCAACCAATAAAATGAAAGGGGATAATCCGTTTTCGAAATTAGTAATGTTGAAAAGCGGCTTAGTTGTGGACATTGATACTCTCGCATCAATGATGAATAAAACGATAAATAACAGAGAAAAAAAGGATTTAAATGGCGATTCAACAGAAGAACCGGCAAATAAAAAATCAAATCAAAAAAATAATAAACAAAAATATCTAAATGATTATTAATTGACTTTAATATCCGAATATACCAACTCTTTGGTCGCTATCGCTCCCATTGTCCGCGCACTCTGGACATTGCCTTTCGGCAACGTCGTATATCCGCCAGCCGTTATATGAAATCGGCACATTCCCACATAGAAAAATTATTAAAATCCAACGGTGTTCCCATTCTTGGTGATAAATAATAAAGGAGGATAAAATGGTACAAAGAAAAAAGCAGAAAATAGAGGAAAATCGCAAAGCAAAATCTTCTAAAGCTCGTCCCAGTTGTGAGTTGTGTGGAAAAACAGGTAAACTCACAAAAACAGAATGCTGCGGTCAGTGGATTTGTGATGATGAAGACCAGTATGTTCTCTTTTCTTATGCTCGAAATAGCTGCCATCGGAACCATGATAGATTCACCCTCTGTTCGTATCATTACCATGAAGGACACAAGGGTGATTGGAAAGAATGCCAAAAATGCAGAGAGGATTTTGAAACTGAAATGTATGTGTGGTATGGAACTAACGAGTACAATTTTGAAAAACTTCCAAATCCTCCTAAGTATGAGCCGACAAAGTGTGCAAAGTGCAAAAGAACTATCAGACTAGGTGAAGATGGATATAGTCAAATAGGGGGGAAATATTTGTGTTTAAAATGCGGGGGGCTTGAATGAAAAGAAACAAAACTAAGGTGAAATAATGAAAATTGGAGAAGACAAATTTAGAACAGACCAAATAAAACCGACAGCATTTTATTCTAGTGAGGATGAGAAGATAAAACTAAATTGGTTTTGTTATGAGTTATCTATGGGTATCTATAATGAGCTTAAGGAGCATCTTGAAAAAAGACTAAAGAAATACAAAATTGATGATAAATCTATTGCTGGGTTTTCAATTTATATTTCGAAGACGATAAAGGAAGATATCTTACAAAAACTATCAGGTAAAATCGAAAGGGTATGCTTCTCATATGAAATGGTGGTCTCATATTTTCCAACCCTTGATGATAGACTGGTCAGTAAAATGCTTGATGCCATTTTAAAAGCTTGGGACGAACAACTCGGCTTTTGTGAAGCATGCCCAACTCGATGCATAAGTGAAAAAGGTGCGTATTGCACCATGTTTGATGATGGACCTTATTAAGGATGTGAGCAATATCAACAAACGACCACCACATCCGATAACACAGTGTATGCGGTTCGCTACGCTCACCAAAATGCCTTCGTCACTTCACATACACCGAGAACGTTAAGTGAAACAGCAAATGATAATTGAGTACACGGAGGTTAATATAATATGACAGAACTTCATTTCAAGTGTAAGAAGTGTCGGGAATATTTCGATTGTGAGGTGGGCAAAATTACTTTTCCAATCGAGAGCAAATGTCCACATTTTGAAAAAAGCATCGTATGTCCTAAATGTGGTGTTTTGTCTATGGATGATGCAGAATTAACCGAACTGGGTCAAACTCAATTATCAGCAGTTTATATGTCAGAACTCAGATAAACATTATATATGCTACATCACATAATACAGTGCAGGTGGCTCGGGCTTACGCACACACAAATTCCTCGCCAAAAATTATGACGTGGTGACATGGTGGAAGAATATTCAGATGAAGAAATGGAAGAAATTCTTGATAGAGTTTATGAATGGAGCGTTGAGTTTTCTAAGAGCCAGCGCTATGAAGCGTTGACTGAAGAGCAAAAACAGGAGTCAGAACCTGTGATTATGTCTTTCACTGAATATATGTACTCTTATCATGGTTTGTCTCCTGAAGAATGGGATGAGGATGAACTTGAAGAATGCTGTCCGGACACCTTGCCAAGAAAAGTTTCCGCAGATGAGTCTTACTTCAAGTCGATTGCTCCAGTACTGTCTGCATTCTTTGTATTTATAGAAGAAAAAGGATTGCTAAGAAACGCATTAAATCTCACTGAAAGGGTCAAAGAAATCGATGAGCAAATTATAGAGAATGCGTCTGATCCTGGGAACTGGGGACCAGCGAAATCATTTGTCATGGTTGCAAAAGACGCAGGAGTAGACATAACAGATGAGAAGGAAATGGGCTTTTTCATGTTGGCTCAGAACCTGCATCAACTCGCATTGATGGAAGGGGTTAATGTAACTGATGAAAAGAAAGTGGAAAAATTTATGTTGGAAAAGATTGCAAGCACAGATGCTGGTTCGGAAAATGTCAAAAAACCAAAACATAAAAAGATAGGCAGAAACGAACACCGTCCTTGTGGTAGTGGTAAAAAGTACAAGAAATGCTGTGGTCGATTATATGACCCTAAAGGCTAAAATCAGGCTCGCAACATATCTTAGAATGAATAAAAGCGGGATGCGATAAAAATGGGTGAGAAAAAATATTAATCAGAAACAACCATATCAGGTGTTAAGGGCTGGTGGTCTAGTGGTTAACATCGCCTTCGGCGCTGTTCGCATGGTGATGCCCACAAATGATACCGCGCTTACAACGCGGTGGTCGGCGGTTCAATTCCGCCCCAGCCCACTTTCACATGGTGAATAAAATGTTCAAGAAAAAGAAAGAAGAAAAGAAAACCCAGGATTTTATTTCAAATCCTGCAGAGGATAGCTGTCCATTATGCAGTAGCAAAGGCAGACCTCTCTTTGACGATTACATGGAGTGCACCGGCTGCAGCCACATATTTGCTAAAGGAAAAGGACATCTAGAAAAAAAACAGAATATCTGTCCTGCATGCGGTTCTGCGGAATTCTCTCCACTATTTGGGGATGAAGTTGAATGCAAAAAATGTGGGCATGTTTATAAATCAAGATAATCGTGGCTCATACCACATTAACAGCTCAACATCATATATATTTCCGTTATAAACAATGATTCTGTGGGCTACCGCGGTATCACCTATTGGTGTGCCCATTTCATATATTGTGACTCGTCCAGAGACACTCCTGTTGTATATATTATATGAAACAGCATTGGGTAATGAACTGTTCAGGAAACCAGTGAGTGCTGATATATTGTTTGTTGCTATGTATTTCACAAGCGTGCTGTTATGATATAACCCATCACTAGTTGGGGTGTTATCCAGTGTTCTCAGCGAGTCATCACCAAATGTCTTCAGCTGGGTAAATGAATAGTCTGGCTCTTGATGCGGTGCTGAGAAAGAGGAAATAAAGAGCAACACACCTATAAACAGGATTACTGCGGAAGCCATCTCTATGACGTGTGCCTGAGCATTTTGTTTTTTCATATTCTCTCCCTCTTTTATATCATTGGATAGATTACAAATACAAATATAAGCCATGCAATCAATACCATAATAAAAGCATGCCTCATTCCTGATACTATTTTTCCCTCACCCATCAGCCCGCCAACAATACCATTGCCTATTCCCTGAACAACTGCTGAGCAGAAAAACAAAAACACCATCAGCGGAACATTTATTGATGCAACACTAACACCACCTATGCCGCCACCTCCGCCAGAAAGTTCTTTTGTTGAGCCGGTTATCGCTGGTATGAAAAGCCCTGCCATAACACCAACTATCCCAAGATATACAAAAAATGAGACGTATACTATCATCATGTAGGTTGATGTATTCCTTTTCCTTTCTAACTGAAGCCATTTTATCTCACGTGCATCATTTGATGCAGTAACAAGCACGTCACTGATTGATCCACCTGCCTTGTCTGCTTCTTCAATCAATGAAACCGACCTGTTAACAAGCCTGCTTCCCATTCTCTCGGTAAGCATTCTCAGCACCTGATGAAAAGACACGCCCCATGATATCTGCGTCGCCATCTTTTTTACCTCACCGGTCAATGCACCGTATTCACCTTTAGCCAGTGTGCCTACGGCAGTGCTCATGCTTAAACCGCCTCTCCAGTACTCTGCTAGGTCTCTGAGGAAGTCCGGGAATTTTTCTTCCATCTTATCCAGTTTTCTGAATCTGAAGTACTCATAGAAAGAAAAAGGTCCTATGAAAGACAGTATGGAAACTGAGAGGAAACTTATGTTCCCTTTTTCAAATACAATGTCTTTTCCAGTAATTGATGACTGAATGTAAAGCCATAGAAACAAAACCCCTGTTAGCACGGATGATATTGCAATACCTATCCTGACAACCCTTTCAAATGAGCGAATTTTTATCCCCTTTATTTTTTTCATCTCTTTTAACTGCGTATAAATTACCCTGCCTACGCATATTTCTGAGACTACAAGTAGAATGGCAGCGATATGCCACCATTCAATAAACATTATTTTCAGTGGATGAATTATGAAATAACAGATTGGAAATATGATAAACGGTAACACTATGACCGCTGCTGACAACATTAGCATTACCAGCATACTTGTTTTTGATTTAATATCAAACATTGTTTTACACCTTCGGCGTGACCATATATATTATACCGGCGTAGCCTACATGAATAATTGGAAGAACTAAAAAAACAACAAGAATAAACATTATGCTGGATAAAGCAGCCATGCCACCTACCCAGGACATAACGACCAGCATAATTATCAGAAACAAAGGCATCGCGACACCTACAACAATGTAACTCTCAGCAAGAACACCTAAACTTTCTATAATGTCTTTCTGCTCTCTCCTGTTTTCCCTCATATAATGTTCTGCCCTCCCGGATAGGTAAGTCTTTAACTGCCCACCGGCTGTTAACGTACCTATAATGCCCTGCAGAAACTCCTGAAACTTTTCAGAAGGACTTCTCTCTATAGCCCTTTTAATGGCGGTAATCAGGTCACATCCCAGGGCAGTCATGTCTCTGTATATCCATGCAGCCTCCTTGCTTATCTCGCCATAGGTCCCCTCCTGCTTTCCAAGACTTTTAAATATTGCCTGGGGCGTGGCATGGGCAGATGCCATGGCTGTTATGAAGTTAGCAGCGTAAGGTATGTGGTTGTCAATATCTTTTTTCCTTGCTTTCCCCTTACTCGAAGGGGATATTAACAACAGGAGGTATATTGTGCCAGCGAGTAGGCATGGCAAGATTACAGGTATTATGGTATAGAGCACAGGTGGGAGAATTGGTTTTCCAATCATTGCTTCCAGTCCTAGCAAAATTTCCCTAATAATTATTCCTATAACAATCCCTGATACCGCACCTATGAGTGTGTTCATCCATGTATAAGCCATATACGCCTCAGGCAGCATTTCTATCCTTGCTTTTGCAAGGTTGTCTTTTAGTTTATAATTTTTTTTTGTAAAGCTTTTAGCAACACTGCCAAAAATTTTGTAGCACATTCTTTGATATGAGGTCAGCATGTTTACATCATCCCTTTTTCACCCATCTCTTCTTTTACCCTTTCCAGTACCTCCTGCGGCCGTGTTTGATATTCTGCTATAATCCTGGCAACATCTGCATGTTTTCTTACGCCCTTTGACACCATCCATTCAATAATGGCCTGCCTCCTTTTCAGTTCATTCATCACCTCATCCTTTCTTATGTTTGCCTTTATCATGATTTTTTCAAGCACGTAACTCTTACCTGAAAACTCAAAATCATCCAGGGCAGGAGCCCATCTGAACACCTCGTTTGTCAGCAGTTCCTTGCTGTGAGGGTCAAGTCCTATGATTTCAACAATCTGCTTCATTCTTCTCACCCTTCTGCCGCCAACCCTGGTCTGAATCTGAATGCACACTGCATCCAACGAGGGTATCATAACCCTTGGAATATCAACAGGCTTGTTTTCCAGTCTGTGTATTAAACCAGGAACAGAGTCCGCATGCATTGTTGAAAAGGTTGTGTGTCCTGTTGCCATCGCCTGGAATAACACATATGCCTCAGAACCCCTGATTTCACCCACAATGATGTATTCGGGTCTCTCTCTCAGCGACGCCTTCAGCAGATCGTACATGCTAACTTCACCCACAAGTTTGCCCCCGACTGCCTCACCGCCAAAGCCTTCCCTCGTACATCCAGGAATCCAGTTTGCATGCGGAAGATTTAGTTCCCTTGTTTCCTCAATGCTTACAATTTTCATCTGAGGCGAAATAAACAAAGATATTGCGTTCAGTGTTGTTGTTTTTCCAGATGCAGTACCACCAACAAATAACATGCTCATACCATATTGAACAGCGAGCCAGACATATGCAAGCATGAGAGGTGACATTGTTTTGAATGTGACCAGATCTGTCGGCGTAAGAGGATCCTCCCTGAACTTCCTGATTGTGAATGTTGAGCCTTTTGTCGACACCTCTTTTCCTAAAGTCATCACTATCCTTGAGCCGTCCATCAATGTAGAATCAATCAATGGTGTTGATGTAGATATGTGTTTACCGCATCTCTGTGCAAGACGTATCACATATGATTCCAGACTGGCTGCGTCCGCATAAACTATGTTTGTTTCCATGGACTCATACCGTCTGTGATATATATAAAGTGGAATGCCTGGGCCGTCGCATGATATATCCTCAATGTTCGGGTCATTCATTAATACATCAATTTTCCCATAACCCATCATATCTCTTTTAACAAAATAGAATGTCTTGTCCTCCGCCTCTCTTGGTATCGGTAATGAATAGGCTTTTATTATATCATTCATCGCTTCTCTTAAGTGTTTGACTGGTTCCCTGTCAAGTTCCTCAATACTCACACCTAATGATTTTATAAATGCATTCTCTATAACCCCCAGCATATTTTTTTCTTTCTCAGTGAGTGAAGGCTCAACAACCTCATAAAATCGTGTATGCTCCTTTTTATTGTATAATATCCTTACATATGCGTAAGGTTCTATGATTGGGTAAACCTCAATCTCCTCAAAGTTTTCCCCTAAGGGTTTAAATTCTATACCAACATATTCTGCCTTTTCAGGTCCACCGATTTCAAACCCTTCTTCAAAGATTCCTGCTGGTTCAATCCGTTTTTTTCTGAAAACAGAAAAAACCCCTTTCTTTTCTTTTTCTGGTGCAACCTCTTCAGAAACCGCTTCAAACTCTTCAGACACACCCTCTGGCTTTTCAACAGTTTCAAACTCCTCTGGTATCTTGATTTCGGATTCCTCGAATGATTTAAACTCTCCTGGCATTTCTATTTCCTCAGGCTTTACCTCCCTTGTTTCTGTTTCCTTCACATTTCCCCATTCTTCTAATTTAGCCTCTTTAACACCTTCTTCCTTCATCTCAAATGTTTCCGCGGCTTTTGTTCCAGAAATTTCCTTTTCCTTTTCAGCTGCCTTTATTAACTCCATCTCATGTCTTGAAAAATCCCTTAAACTCATCCTTTCTTTTGGTTTTGCAGGCTTTGGTATTTCCTCTTTTGGTATTTCTGGTACCTCAATCTTTTTTTCCTCAACCTTCACCATTCTTTTACTTGATATTATGTATCCTTCTTTTTCCTCTTCAACGCTAACAGGGACTTCTTTAACTCTTGGAATCGCCTTCTCAAGTTCTTCCGGAGGGGTTATCATCTGCTTACCCTTTACCTTCTTCACCTCCGGGATTTCAAATTTTTCTCCTTCCATCTCCGTTGCCAAAATTCTCAAAGGAATTTTTTTCATCATTCCTTCTTCTTCAATAATCTTCTCCTCAAATCTGCTGCCGCAGCTTGGACATGTCTCTGCAAAAGGTGAAATAAATGCCCCGCATTTACCGCAGATTACAAATCTCTCCTTTGACGTCTCCTTAACTTTTATTTCCATTGTTTGCTTTGCCTTATCCCTCAGCCCCATATCATACCCCGTATCTCTCTAAAACCTTCTCATACAAATTATACTCTTCAGATTTCACGAATTTGTCAATAACCTCCTTTGGCAGTTTACCAAGCAGTTCATCTAACACCTTAAGGAGTTTTTTTACTTCTTCATCTATTTTTTCTTCTACTCTCCCTCCAAGTTCCTTCTCCTTCATTATAAGTTCTCTCTCCCTTCTGTTTAATTCCTCTTCTCTTCCAAGTTGGTGACTTCTGATTACCGCATCAATTTCTTTTTCCTTTTTATTCAACATTTCCTCTTTTCTATTCAACCCCGCTTCCCTTCTAGCATGTGACTCTAAAATCATTGTCTGTTCTATCTCTCCTTTTCTTTTTTCCAACTCTTCAATCTTTTCTTTCAGCTTTTTCTCAAACAATAAACGTGTTTTCCTAAGCCCGCTCTCAAGTTTTGCAATCTCCTTTTCCTCATCAAATCCTAAAATACTTCTCTCAAGTTTAACAGGCTTAAACACCTCAACAAGAGGTTCTTCACCAGCAACCGGTGGGGTTTCCTCTTTTGGGACTATCCTAACCATAGGTGTTATCCTCCGTTCTGTTTTCCCTGAATTCAGAGGCTTAATTTCAGGGATTTTCGCTACAGGTTCTACCCTCTCAGACTGCAACCCATGCATTTCTTTTTTAGTTCTCTTGAAGAAAGACGTGAACCCTCCTAGTTTTCCCTCCTGTGTTTTCTCTATTTCTGGCACTACAGGAACAGGTTTGAAGGTTTCAACCCCTATCTCTGGCTGCACAGTCACCATTTTTTTTCCTTCACCCCTGAAGAGCAATTTGAATCTTTCCAGAAAACCTGGTTTTTTTACTTCCTCAAATTCAACTTCATTTACTTCTTTTATTCCTTCCATTTTCTCACCCATACTTTTAAATTGATAATGCATTTTGCATATATTATTCTTGTGCAATCTTTAACTGCATTTCGCAGGAAACAAAGTTTCCTACTTTCATCAACAGAGTTGATGATTCGCAGGAATCAAAGATTCCTGCTCTTCTCTGAACGAAGTGAAGAGGTATGTGGAATGAAGTTCCACAACTACTCCAAGTTTGCTTCGCAAACTTGTCGAATTACACTAGCCCATTCGCTAACAATTATGCGCATTTTCATATATTATCTTTACGCCTTCCATACTAGTATACATCCATTGTCTTTATCCCATATTATTTTTATCGTTTGCATTCCACCAGACGCATACTCTCTTACAAGGATACTTCCTTTTATGGAGTCCTTTACCACTTTCTCTCCAGTTTCATTGATGTATCCAATACTGATATTGATATTCCCGAAATTGTGAATTCTGCTTCTAACCATTATACCGCCGTCTGATGCGTTTATGTACACAGTATCATTTGTTACCTCTATTGCATATTTTATCTCCGCATTACCGCCTCTTATCTCTGATGGGAATGAAACAGTTGTATTGTAGCTTGAGTTGGGATGCGCGTTTACCATGTATACTGCGTTGTCAATACCTTTTGCTATCCTGTTTGCAGCATCCTGTAGGATTATTTCTGTTGATGCATCCCTGCTTTCCATTGTTAGATTGACGCATACACCAATAACTGAGGCTAACACCATGGCGGATGCCAGATACGTGAACACATACCCTATTTCAGCATAACCTTTGTCATTCATCATATCTAACCTCGTTTAAACCTCACATTGATTTCATGTTTACATCCATGTTGCAGGACATAAGTTTTAATGTAATCGGTTTTGTACCATATAGTTCAGGATTAATTGTTGTGTTATCTGTCTTGTAAAGCAACGAATCACCATCATCCACAAATCCAGTGTAATTATATTTATTGTCATTTATTTTCGCGTTCTCCCATCCTGTGGTGAAGTATGAATACCATGCCTTAACCCATTCATTATCCTGTTGATCATATATTTGCAGTGTGAGATTGTAAACCTTTGCACTCATATTGTTTCTTATGTTCATGTTCTTCACGTTCAGTGTGAAGGAGTAGCTTCCTGAACCCCCGCCCCCGAGATTTACAACTTTTGTTTGAATCATGTAAAGGAGCAGTGAACTCCCAGTCTCTTTAAAAAGTGGTTCGTTTGTTACATATTTCTGGCCTGTTGCCTGCGTTATTATGCCACCATTAACAGATTTGATATAATACGTCCCAAAAGCAGATGAAAGTTCATAAGTAATCGGCGTAACATCAAAAAGCCATAGTTCTGCGAGTGTTTCATTTGTTGTTGCATCGTTGACCCTTATGTAAACTGTTCCTGTAAGAGGATCGTTGGCGTCTACTGTAGTAGATGCTGGATCTATTGGTACACCTGATGATCCATATGGATAATATGATCCTCCCAAACTGTCTCCTTCAGGCCAATAAATTGTAATATTCACAGTTATGCTCTTTGTAGAATTAATCCCAAAATACTTATCTCCGTCCCCCAGTCCTGAAAATCTTATCCTCACACTACTATCCAGCCCATAGCTCACAACCCATGTCTCATTCATGGTTTCACTGATGTATATGTTGCCTGCGCCAACTGACACATCAACAGTTCTGGATGCTCCTTCACCCATGTTCACAACATCCTCAAATGCTGAGTCAAGAGCGTTGAAGTATCCTAATGCAGAGCTGTAGTTTGCCTCAGACTGACTTCTTTGCAAAATAGGGGTGGCCCATTGGAGTATGGCTGCTGTGACAACAAGCACTATCGTTATGAGAAGTATCATGCTGATAATAGGCGACACTGCCTCTTTGTCATCCATCATAGCAAATTATATAACTTTATGGTTTAATAAAAGTTGTGAAAAGGGTTAAAAGTGGGACATTCATCCAATTTATGGATAATCACTAACATAAATAACATAGCATTGCAAATATCCAGTTACCCTTATACCTTACACCTTATACCTTACACCTCTACACCTTACACCTTTTCACCTTACACCTTTAAATTCTCCAAATCATCCTAACAATCCTGAACATTATATCCCCGACAAGAAAAGAGGTTATGAATCCTGCGAACAATGGGAGCATAAAAGGTATTTTTGATGTTACCCATATTCTTTTTGCGCCCATTTCTTTCAATTTTCTCACATCCTCTTCAACATTCTCATCCTTTTTAGGGAAAAACACCTTTACTATTTTTCCATTTTTTACCTTTTCCAGAGGCCATACAAATTTTTTCCATATACTATCAATATCCATTTTGTATCCAAGAAAACTCAACGGGAAATGAAAATCCTTTCTTGCTGTGTTGTAAAAGAGGAAGATTATTGGTATAATTAGCGACAGGACTACTGCATTTGTTAACACAATTAGGGGGAAAGGCCAAGCCCCTTTCACGATAAAGTACCCGAGGAAAGGAGTCCAAGCAGGATAAAATGGTGTAAGCAGTGCAATTGTTATAAGGGCTTTTGCATCCGCCCCGCCAAACAATAATCTAAGATTGTAAAGCAGGAAAGCAAAAAGCATGATGAGTGGTATTGTAAGGAGATGCAGGAAGAAAAAGTCGCCCCAGAGTTTGTAGAGCAAACAGATAAAAACCGCTATTCCACCACAGCATAACCCGACCCATATCCTCTTATTTATTTTTCCTTTTCTCAGCTCTGTTTTTTCTGATGTTTCTAAGAAAAAGGATAGAAACAGGAGCATTATCGGTATAAATGTGATATAGTAAACAGGGTTTCTGTTTTCTGAACAAAATTGCCCTATTAATATCAAAAACCCAATGAAACCCATTATAATCCAGACCTTATCATCAACCCTCCTTGTTTTTAAATCAGTGCAGGATGCGTAGCCTAGAAACATTATGCCTGTTATAACCCTGATAACCTCAAGAATCATATTAACTCCCTCATAAGCTCTTTTAAACCTTCACCATGCTTTGCATCTGTTAAAAACATTTTTTTATGAGGATTTATTTTTCTGAAATCATTTACAATATTCTCAGGGTTAACATCTACATATCCTGCTAAATCAATTTTGTTCAAAACAGCAAGGTCGCAGCCCGCAAAAATAAGCGGGTGCTTTCTTACCATATCCTCCCCCTCAGTTGCGGAGATAACAACAATCCTTTTCTCTGAGCCAAGCAAAAAATCCACAGGGCATACAAGGTTCCCAACATTCTCAATAAACAGTATGTCAATATCATCCAGCGGCAGTTTCTCGATTGCATGTTCAACAAGATGCGCATCCAGATGGCACTCCTTACCAGTGTTTATGTTCACAGCAGGCATGTTGTTTTCTATGAATCTTCTGTAATCATCATCCCCTGCGACATCACCTGCGATGGCGCCGCATCTTATCCCTTTCTCCCTCAGGAGTATGCTAAGTTTCTCAATGATTGTTGTCTTTCCTGAGCCAATTGAGCCCAGGACATCAAACGCCCTGACATTGTGTTTTGCAAGCATTTTCCTGTTTTCCTCAGCAATCCTTCTGTTTGCCTCCATTATGTCTTTTTCCATGAGTATGTCTATTTTGTGCATAAAAATGAAA
>Ga0210031_1000476_pt1 | contig 23445 bp, 23 predicted proteins | sample CryGeyCG2014_080_FD_185455 | JGI IMG/M metagenome (GOLD analysis project Ga0210031, IMG submission 185455) | Groundwater microbial communities from aquifer - Crystal Geyser CG03_land_8/20/14_0.80 (SPAdes) (version 2) | ecosystem: Environmental > Aquatic > Deep subsurface > Groundwater | place... | reverse complement strand
AACGTTTATGAGGAAAAGAGGAAAACCCAGCAGGCTGACCCTTACAAGAAGTTGGTACCTCATATAGTTAGAAATTATATGATTCAACAATCCCCTGTTGGGTTAGGTACTTAAATGATTTGACACGGAAGAAGCGTCTGACGAAAGTTTGTTTGCGGGCCACTGCGTGAAAGACACTCAAACGAAAAGGAAGGCCTGCCACGGGTGCCTAAAGAAAATAGCTCATTAGTTGCGCTCTTTCATTAAACGAAATAGCGGAATGTTCACTAGTCTACACATTGGGATGTCCCGTTACGAATGAAGCCAACAAACGAAGCCGTCTAGTTATCAAAACAGCACTCGGCACTCGATGCACTGCTTTGCAAAGTCAGAAGCAAGTTTCTTACCTTTTGAGGCAAAAAAACCATCGCCCATGGCGCTTTCCAAATTATGTTTCCTATAGACCCAATCGCCATAATGGTAGTTCATTCTGTCGACCAATACGTAATCCACCTTCCCGCTGAGCCCAGCAGCAAGTTCCTCCGCCCCGGGAAGCATTGGTGCAATCATCGCATAGGTTCTAATGCCGGCAAGATGTAGTCCCTCGAGCGCTTTGATTCTTTCCCTAATTGATGGCGCGCCAGGTTCAAATAGCTGTCTCACACCTTCATCTCCAGTGGTAACCGATAGCCCAACTTCAATCTTGTGGGCTTTTTTAAATAGCTCCACATCACGTAAAACAAGCGCGGATTTCGTCTGGATTGTGAACGGCCAATCATATCGGACCAATATTTCAAGGCACTTTTTTGTCAGTTCGTATGTTCTCTCCAGCGGTTGATAGGGATCGCACACTCCGCTTACCCACACCCTACCGGGCGGCATTTTTTCTATCTCGCGCTGCAGTAGATGTGCGGCATTAATCTTAACATCAACAAACTCACCCCACGGTTCTTTATGTCCGGTGAACCTCTTCATAAAGCGAGCATAGCAATAGGCGCAACCGTGCTGGCACCCAATGTACGGATTGACCACATAGTCAAAGACCTTTGATTTGGACAAAATGCTTCTCGCGTAGATTTCTCTGATAATCATAGGAAGACTAGCTCACCGATGATAATGATACCCATAGATGATTTTACCATCTACGGAGTTCGACTACACATTAGTCCATTTTGTTGGGAAGACCAGCTGCCCTTTGCGTGCTAGAGCACTGCAAACCTATTTCTCATTTTCATGTCTTTTATCTACTACTCTAACATGGTGGCGCAACTCATTTCGGAACTAGTATCAAGGTCTGCTGCAGTCCAAGGATACATGAGACGCCAGAAGCTTATCAAACATATTTTGCAGTTCCCCCAGTACTTCCTCAAGAGGTGGTAGCGAGTTAACTTGCTGTCGCAAGTCACTCTCCCAGTAGCGCTGCAATCCTCTGGAATCGGCGGGAAGAAAGTCACTCATAGTAGAGGGGTAGAGTCCCTTATGCGCGAGCTTTTTAGCCAATACTAAGCCCAAGAGCTCGAAGTTCAATTGAGAGGAGTGCTCCTTTAGGAGTCGCCATACATCATAATAATCTCGGGATTTACCCCGTTCAAGCAAGCTTCGCATCTTCTCGGCAAGTAATTCCTCCAGTGGATAGACCAGCATCTTTCGCTGCTCATCAGGAAAGGGGCCGGTCAACACCTTTCGATATTGAGGCTCAAGGCATAACGGCTCATCAAAAGTCAAGTCCATATAAATCATACCCGGATAGGCTAAGGGACCCACAAATTGAGTTCGGACACGGGCATAGCCATTTGGCTTGTGAAGCATTTTGGTAGTAAGTCGTATCTGGGATGCCTGCTCTGTCTGACGATACCATATCTCAAGAGTCCGTCTCAGTTCTTCTTTTGCGATATCATGCCTTACGGTGAAGTCCAAATCCTCCGAATAGCGCCAGTTTAAAAAGTAAACTTTACGCAGGGCAGTGCCTCCTTTGAATATCAGTGTCTCATTGAGGTCAGGCAACTGTGACAAGGCTTTAAGCAACTCGGTAAGCACATAGTCCTTCTCTAATATACCTAAAGCCACTTTCTCTCGATTGGCCAACCGCTGCAACTCAGCCCTGGACAGCATCACCGCTCCTTCCACTGCAGGAGTTCATTCACAGGGACATTTACCAGGATTTTCCAGCGGTCGATATAGCGTCCCTTGGGGGTTGCTAGAGTATCAAGCGGAGCATAGCTATTGCTGATGCTGTCATGCAGAAGAGCGGTGGCCTCATTGGTCCCAGCGTCGAGCGTTTCCAGAAGATAACCCAAGCGCTGGCTTACCGCCTTGTTGCCGTTCTTCCAGGCATACTCGGCTATTTTGAGAGAGTCAAGCTCGTCACGGCCATAACAGAGCGCCTTAGCCACCTCCACCACGCCACCACAATATTCCAGGCGGTCAAGGCAATCCACTATGGTCTTCTCAGGCTCTGAGATATTCACCCGATATCTATCCAGAGTTACTTCAGTAGCTCCAAAGAACTTACGGTCAGTCATACAGACAAAGCGGTAGGTTACCCCAGAAATCTCCACAGCTGATTTCAGCTTGCGGCGGGTTGAGGCCACGAAAACAGTCCGACTGACTTGCTCGGTGTAACCATAGTAATTAAGGGCACTATGAAATGCAATATAGTAGGGATTGATAAGGTAGGAGGCGATTATGAATTCATGCTCAGTCCATTCGCCCTCACGGCCAGCTTCAAAGGGCAATATAAGGTACTTACCCCCTTCCATGCGCTGGAGCCACCGCCGCTTTACTAATGTGGATAGTAATTCGCGTAGTCCACTGTTACTACTACCATAAATCTTGGCAGCATCATCTAAGGTAAAAAGGCGTTTTCCCTGACGGGTCAACTCCGTCAGGAGGTTGCTTCCTACATCGCCAAGAGTTCTTATGTTTTTTGTCATGATTGTCAGCTTAATCCTGACAATTATAGCATAAAACATCAAAATACCGTGAATATTGATATAATTCCCAAAGTTATATGGGAGAGCGAGATATTCTTAAATTGAAACCTATAGGAATAATCCCTTATGGTCAGAACCCCCGGGGATACCAGGCCACACGGGAAAAAGTTTTGCGATATAATAAGCTAAAATGGAAAATTAAAGGAGAAATAATGAGCGGTAAAAATATTTTATGTGAAAAAAGAAATAACGCCGCAATCATAAAATTTAACCGACCAGAGAAAAAGAACGCCCTTTCCCTGGAATTAATGGAGGAACTTCGCGGTGTGCTTGAAAGTGTAGAGAGCGACGATGATGTTCGAGCGGTAGTTATTACCGGCGTCGGCAATGCTTTTTCCTCAGGCGCAGACCTCTCTGATATGCAGACATTTCAAATGATGGAACAACAACTTGATGCCTCCTCAGGAAAATCTACCATGATAAAGCTCATCAATCTGGAAAAACCAACGATTGCCGCGGTGAACGGTTACGCACTGGGTCACGGCTTAGAATGCGCCCTTATGTGTGATATTATTATCGCCTCAGATAAAGCAGTATTCGGATTCATTGGTCCTCTACGGGGCTCAATATGCCCTTATGCCATGATTCGGCTTGCTGATGAAGTAGGCCGGGCAAAGGCGAAGGAATTGTTATTCACCTGCGACCGCATATCCGCTGAGGAGGCTTTGAGAATTGGATTGATAAATAAAGTAGTTCCTCACGAAAAACTTATGGACGCTGTTTTCGAGATTGTAGAACGGATGAAGAATTCAGCACCTTTAGCAACAAAACTTACAAAACAAGGAATAAACAGGGAACTAGGAGGATATGAGTATAGTCTGAAGGCGTTTCGAGAGATTGCTGCTGGCGGAGACATAATAGAAGGCGCCCTAGCATTCCTCGAGAAAAGACAACCTAAGTGGAGTAAATAGCTGCCTGGCGTGATTTCACCAATCCAAGATAGAAAGTACAGAGACTATAGTCAGGCACAAAACTATTTATACTCTCACTTGCTTTCTTGAAATGTCAAATCCCCCTTGCTCCCCCTTTTCTAAAGGGGGATTTAGAGGGATTTTTATACGAAGTTATGCGGGATACTATATATGGAAACGATGGTCTGGTTAAAGGTAAATTGTGGCTGCAAATATCGGCCGATGCTCCTAGTGAGGGTGTTTAAAAATGTAGTTGCCCAATTTATTGGGCAAATGCGCCTGATGAATCAGGCAACTACAGAAATTTTGGGGTGAAACATCTCTAATATGCCTAAAAACGAACGCAAAATCAAAATTAAACAGCCTTCTTGATATAAAAGAGGTGAAAACATGAATGGAAAAGAAGTTAATAAATTGAAAATGGAAATAGTGGAAGCCGGTAAGAGAATGCTGCATAAAGGTCTCGTAATCGGCGCATCGGGGAATATCAGCATTAGAATTTCCGGTGAAGACAAGATTGTAATTACTCCGAGTCAAATAAAATATGACAAAATCGGTGTTAATGACATTGTAGTGGTGGATTTCAAAAAGAATGTCCTTGAGGGAGACCGCAGTCCATCCGTTGAAACTGGTATGCATATCGGAGTTTATGAAACCAGACCAGATGTCGGGGCGATAGTTCATACCCATTCTGTGTATGCCAGCGCAATTGCATCATTGGGAAAAACAATTCCACCTTTCCTCGATGATATTGTGCTTATGCTTGGCGGTGAAATAGAAGTTGCAGAGTACGGCATGCCCGGCAGCAAAGAATTAGCCGAAAATGCAGTGAGAGCCCTGGGAAAGAAGAACGCAGTTCTTCTGGCAAATCACGGCTCTTTAAGTTGTGGAAAAGACCTGGAAGGTGCGTTTGTGAACGCTGAATTGGTTGAAAGAGTAGCAAAAATATTCATATTGTCTTCGCTCCTCGGCAAACCAAAGAATCTTCCCCAGGAAGTTGTACAGTTGGAACAGCAAATATTTGAATTGTAATGCTGGCTGACAAACATAACTTTTCTTCATACAGGTTATAATGTTGCTATGATTGGAATGGGAACCAGCAGCGCCTTCTATGTAGTAGTATTGCTCTGGGTAGCCAGGACAGTAATCCTGGCGTTCATCTGTGCCCTCCTAGCCTGGCTCGGAATCAGAGTGCTGGATACCCTCACCCCTAATATCCACGAACAAGAGAGAATAGGGGAAAATCCTGTTTCGGTAGGTCTATTTATCGCCGGCTTCATAATATTAATAGGGCTGGTCATCCACGGAGCGGTGACTGGTCCGGTCATGGTCGGTGCCGGGGTTCTGGCGAGTTTAATCGACCCCAGAAGATTAGGGCTAATAGCCATTAGCTTTTTTGTGAGCCTCCTTCTCGGAGTAGCTTTACTCCGCATCCTGGACAAACTGACCCCCAAAATACCTTTCGGGAGCATTGAGCAGAATCCAGTTGCTGTAGGAATCTACGTTTTTGGCTATCTAGTTTTTCTCGGTTTAATAATCCATGGCGCCTTGATAATGCCATTATAAGTTGCCATGCCAAAATATCTGAGACCTATTTTGTTATCTATCGCAATCCTTATGGTGGTAATGCCGGCCACCGCTTTCGCCATGTCATCAACAAATTTTTATAAACAAAATGGCGAGGTTTATGATGACTGGAGTATATGCCGCACCAACTCTGTCGGTGAAGATGGCTTCTTCCAGGCCTCGGAAGCAGAATTCTGCCCCATCATCCTCGGTGAAAGCCTGGGGGAAAACGTCGATAAGGCTTACCAACTTGGTCAGCAATTTGCCCAAGATTACCCTGATTTCAATCAGAGGGCAGAGAAAATCTTCGCTTTTGCCCGCGATAAGGTCAGATATACTCCCGATAAAGACCAGTTCGGTATAAAGAATTCGCCCAGAATGCCGACGAGTTAGCAACCTTCATTGGCGATGAAGGAATTGGCTATGGTGACTGTGAGGATTATGTCATACTGCTTGCTGCAATGTATAAAGGGGCAGGACTTCGCTCGGCGATAATACTGGCACCGGAGCATGCCGCAACGCTGGTATACCTACCTGAATATAACAGGGCCAATCAATTTTTATCCATTGATGGTGAATCAGGCTGGATCTGGGCTGAGGCTACTGGCAGCAACAACCCATTAGGCTGGATGCCGGAGAAATTCATCGGTGCGGAACTAATGGTCTATGAAGTTAAAGATGAGGCGGTAACCAAAATGGAGCCAACTGGTAAATCTCCCACCGTTATAACCCCGAGTGGAGGGAGCCCGGGAATCAATATATCCCCGTTCTTCGGCGTGCTGGCAATGATGTGGCTTCTTTCCCTGTTCCGATTCCGAAGGCGGCGCTGAGCTACTAACGCTGAATGTCAAATCCCCCTTACTCCCCCTTTTCTAAAGGGGGACTTAGAGGGATTTTGACAAGAAAAGTGGGATGGGTCAGATATCTTCCCCCAGCTCTCTTAACTGGTGGTAGGAAAAGACTGGACCATCCAGGCACACATAACTCTTCCCGATATTACAGTGACCACATTTTCCCACACCGCACTCCATCCTTCTCTCCATAGTGGTAATAATCTGCTCTTCTTCAAATCCCATTTTGAGAAGGTCGAGGAGGACAAAATGAATCATGATTGGTGGACCACAAATAAAGGCCACAGTGTTTTTTATGTCAATGTCTATCTTAGGTAATAGCGAGCCCACCACTCCGACATTACCCCGCCACTTAGCATCAGGGGCATCAACGGTGAGTAGAACTTCGCTATTCTCTGTCTTGCCCCACCCTTCAAGATCATCTATGAAACAGAGTAACCCTGGTTCCCTGGCACCATAGAGAATGCTTATCTTGGCAAAGTTGTCTCTGTAAGCAAACATCTGGTTTATGAGAGAACGGAGGGGTGCGGCTCCAATACCACCACCCACAAATAGGATATTCTTGCCTTTTACTTCGTCGAAAGGAAACCCATTACCGTAAGGTCCTCTAAGCCCAGCAACATCTTTTTCTTTTCTGAGATGCAATGCTCTAGTGACTTTGCCCACTGCAGCAACAGTTAGCTCAAGATAGCCTTTGTTTACCGGGGAAGAGGTAATCGAAATGGGGGCCTCACCTACGCCAAATACGGTAAGCTCTACAAATTGTCCCGGGCGATAGTCAAATGATTTCTGGATTTCTGGCTCCTTGAATTCCAGGGTGAAAGTCTTTATTCCTGCCGCTTCATCACAGACCTTGGTGATTATTGCCAAATCAGGAGTATATATGTTTTTACTAATTTGCCACCCTCCGCAGAATATAAGCTATATTAATTCCAGCTGGGCAAACATCAATGCACCTTCCACAGCCAGTGCATCCTATTTCCCCACCATATTTATCAGGATTATAGGAGAACTTATGGTAAATTCTCTGGCGTAACCTCTCTGCCTGAGTAGCTCGACTATTCATAGCAGCCATTTGAGTAAAACCACCAAGCTGACAGCTATCCCAGTATCTTACCCTTTGGGTCTTATCACCTGATGTTACATCCTCAATATTGAAACAGTAGCAAGTGGGACAGACCCAATTACACCCACCACAGAGAATACATTTAGCCGCTTCTTCAGCCCAGACTGGACTGCTGGAAGCGCCAGCTATTTTGGCTTCTACTTTTCCCAAATCGATGTATGTCTTAAAGGTCTTCTTACTTTTTTCTTCCAGTATTCCAGCTTGCTTTTCATCCTTGCTTGTGGCATTGGTGAAAAGATTAGCTTGTTTTTCTATTAGCTTTTTCCCCGCCTTGCTTCCTATCTCTACCAGAAAGACATCTCCCAGGTCAGTAAAGAGGAGGTCAAATGCTTCCCTGGCAAATGGTCCTGTTCCAATGGAGCTACAGAAGCAAGATTCTTCAGCCTTATTGCAATTAAGACCCAGGAGGATGGTATTAGACCTCCGTGCCTGATAGTAAGGGTCAACATAATCTGAGAGGTAAACCATGTCCAGAAACTTAAGCCCATATAGGTCGCAGGGCCTAATACCCCAGATTACTCGTTTTGTTTCGTTCAGGTGAGCTTCAATTTCTACGCCCCCATTATTCTTAAAGGTAAATAGCCTCTCTCGTTGAGGAAAGGAATATTCCTTCGGGGATAGTCGTGGTTTGCCGATGAAATCGGTGGCTAGTTTCGATGAGTCTAAGTCACCAAAGAGCACATCCTGTCCTTCGTATAAAGGTGCGTTGACTTTAAATTCCAGCCCTAGTCCCTCCAAAAAGGGGACCAGGTTTGATTTACTAAGTATCTTCATATCCTCTATCCTTTTTCTAATCTTACCGCGCAGACTTTATATTCTGGAATCTTAGCCACAGGGTCAAGGTTCGCTGCGGTAAGTTTATTGGCAGCCGCCTCAGCAAAGTGGAAAGGAATAAAAACCACCCCTTTTGCAATAGTATCCACCGACTTGAGGGAGAGGCTTATTTCACCTCTCCGTGAAATCACTTTCGCTGTTTGCCCATTTTTTATTCCCAGCTGTTTGGCATCCTGAGAATTAACCTCCACATAGCCTGTGGGATATTCCCGCTCAAGTGCCCAATCTTTACGAGTCATCGTTCCAGTATGATAATGGAAGCCCACCCTGCCCGTGGTGAGAACAAAGGGGTAATCATGAGAAGGGAGTTCCGCCGGCGTTTTATAGTCTGCTGGAGAAAATTTCCCCAACCCACGGGTGAACGAACCTTTGTGAAGATAAGGTGTGCCTGGGTGATCTGGGCTGGGACAGGGCCATTGGAGCCCGAAACTTTCCAATCTCGAGTAGCTGACTCCCCCATATATTGGGGTAAGCTTAGCTATTTCATCCATGATTTCCGCCGGGGAGCTGTAATCCATCCTGTAGCCTAAACGGGAGGATAACTCGGTTATTATCTTCCAATCTGGCTTGCTATCGCCCAAAGGTTCAATAGCCTTTCTAACCCGCTGTATCCTTCGTTCAGTTGAGGTAAAGGTACCATCCTTTTCTGCAAATGAAACCCCAGGAAGAACGACATCTGCCAGAGTGGCTGTCTCAGTCAAAAAAATATCCTGCACAACCAGAAAATCCAGGGCTTTCAAGGATTTCTCAACATGGTTAATGTCAGGGTCAGAAACCATAGGATTCTCGCCCATAATGTACATTGCCCGAAGGCTGCCTTCTAAAGCGCTATTAAGCATTTCTACTAACGTGAGCCCTGGCTGTGGAGGCAAGGTCACTTTCCAAGCCTTCTCAAATTTGTTCCTGAGTTTTTCATCTGTTACTGCCTGGTAACCAGAAAAGACATTAGGAAGGGCACCTACATCGCAAGCACCCTGAACATTATTCTGCCCCCGCAAGGGGTCCACCCCGGTGAACTCCTTGCCAACATTGCCGGTCAGCATCGCTAGATTTGCCGTTGTCATAACATTATCAACACCAGTAGTATGCTGCGTGATACCCATAGAATAAATAATAATGCTTTTCTTGCTCCGAGAATATATCCGCGCTGCCTCGACAATCTTCTCCTCAGGGACACTGGTTATCGCAGAGCTTTTCTCTGGAGTGTAGTCAGCCACGGTCTCTTTTAGTGACTCAAAACCTTCGGTTCTTTCTGCTATGAATTCCTTGTCCTCCAACCCCTCAGCGATAATGGCATTCATCATGCCATTAAGGAGAGCTACATCACTGCCGGGCTTGTGCATCAGGTAAAGAGAACAAAGCTTCGCCAGTTGAGTCTCTCGAGGGTCAGCAACGATTACCTTCGCTCCTTTTTCTATCGCCCGCAGCACTCGGTCCCCAATTAAGGGATGCTGCTCCGTAGTGTTGGACCCGATGATAAAAATTACCTCCGCACCTGCAATCTCGTTAATAGAATTGGTCATTGCTCCGCTGCCGAATGTGGTCGCAAGGCCAACTACCGTAGAGGCATGACACAGGCGGGCACAGTGGTCAACATTATTTGTCCCTAGACACGCTCTGGCAAACTTCTGCATCAGGTAATTTTCTTCATTAGTGCATTTGGCAGAGGAAAAAACAGCTATGCTGTCATTCTCATATCTTGTTCTAATTTGATTGAACTTATCGACAATCAGCTCATAAGCTTCATCCCACGAGGCTTCCCTGAACCTATTCCCCTTCTTGATTAAAGGCGTCGTCAACCTTTCCGGACTGTGGATATATTCATGCCCCTGCCACCCTTTGATGCATAATCTTCCTTGGCTTATGGGGTGGGAAACGCTGGGGTAGATAGCTACCACTTTGCCATCTTCTACCCCTAAATAGAAGTTACAGCCACAGCCACAAAATTCACATGTGGTTAATACCCTTTTCATACTTCCCCTTCAAGGCTCTATTTTAGATTGTGTGGAAAAATTGTCAAAAAAAATTTTATGGTGGTAAGAACTCCAGAGCAGAAAATTAATTGGGAGAAGGTTCTACCACCATGGCCAAGGGCAAAGATAATGGTATCACAATCCTGCTGGGACTTAAATGATTTGACACGTAGGGTGTGGGTAGTGTAACATCGGGGTGACATTTCTCTGGGGCGGAAGATTTTATAATAGAAGAAAGAGGAGGTGTTTATGGCTACCCCGGAGACAAGAGTAATAGTTAATGTCCCTTCGTATAGAGAAGTTATGGAAGAAGTAAAAGTAGAGGTACTAAAACTGGTGGGTGAGAAGGTCCTGGAGTTTCAGGAAGAGCAATTCTATGCCTGGTTTGGGAAGCCATGGCAGAGGGAAAGAGATGCCAGAGGCATTGTGTTATGCCCCCAATGTAGTAGCAGCCCCGGTTTTGAGAGGAGGGGGGAAGAGAGAAAGGCTCTTTAGCACCCGCTATGGCAAGGTAGAAAGCGCTGTGCTCTAGGTCACCTGTAAGAGCTGTGGTTGCACTTTTTTCTCCCTTTGTGGGCTTCTTCTCAGAGAAGGGAAAACAGTATTCCAGAGACCTGGTGGAGAGCTTAGTGCTTTCAGCACTGACTGTATCTTACCATGAAACCTCAAGGAGAGCTGGTAGAGAAGCTGGCATTAAGGCAGCAGCTATAACGCTCTGGCGTCAACTAAAGAAGGCATACTACAGGTATGAGCGGAGGGAGAAAAAGGCTAACTCAAACTCAGGTGGTATTCTATTTGGCGACTCCACTGGAGTGAAGACAAGCGAAACCAAAAGGGGCTTACCCTTAAACCTGGCCATTAAAGTGACCGGGAGAGAGGTCAGAGGCAAGCGAGCAGTGCTCAAGAAAGAGCTGGGCACATTTAGCGTGGGCAAATGGCGAGGGTATGAACTAAAGAGTGTAGATGCCGATTTGAGCGTTACCGATGGAGATCCTGAACTTAAAGGTGTTCTGTGCCACACCCAGCCCCGTCTGCCCTTGCAACGCTGTCTCTTCCATGCCCCGAGGGGTCTCTACTGGACCCACTATAGGGATGGAGCTAAAGGGGAACGAGCATACTGGGAAGGCAGACTAGTAGGCGAGCTCTGGAAGCCATCAGCTAATAGGATAGCAGGCATCAATCGTCCGATTGCTGACCTTGGCTCGAAAGGACTTAACTCCACTGCCACCTATCTGAGGAATGCCAGAGATGAGCTCTTCACCGTGACCAGGCTAAAGGAGCAAGGAATGGCTCCAGAGATTGTAATGGTGGCTACTGGCACGTTAGAACTTGCCCTTCAGGGAGATAAACGGGCGCACCGAAATTGGCGCCAGGTGGACAGATAAAGGTGTGGAGAGAGTTGCCAGGCTTCTAGAGGAGGTGAGGCTTAACGGAACGAGGCTTGAATTTTGAAACCTTTTCATGTTGACAAGCTCTGAAGATGTGAGTGTATTATGAGTCAAGGAGGATGTCAGTTTTTTGACATACTACCAAATATTTATTTACTTGGAGCTTCCTTTCACTATCTTGAAATAAATATGCTTTTAACTTGAACATTGATAATAGTAAGCGTAATTAAATTTTTTGTCAAAGACGATTTCTTCTTTACCCTCTATATTTTCATTTTTACTCATTAGGGAGTAATATATACCCGCCTTATCTATATTGCCTACAAATTGCAAACCCACTATCTTTTTATCTTTGGTATAGAATTTTCTATATTCGCCTTCCTCAAATTTTCTAATTACATTTCCCTGCATTGCACCAGCAGAAACAATTGGTAAGTCAAATATTTTAATAATATTAATACCTTCTAGACCTGAATATTTTTCCCGTTGGCCAATTATATTCTTGCCAGCTACTCTCCCCTGAATAACTGCATTAGGATGAATAGCATTCACTCTACGCTCTTCTGTGATTTTATCTTCAAATTCTATTATATCTCCTGCAGCAAATACGTTCTCTATTGAAGTTTGAAGATATTGATTAACAATTATTCCCCGGCCAGTTTTTAATTTTCCATCAATAAAGGATAGATTAGGTTTAACACCAGCGGCTAAAATTACAATCTCGCATTTCAGCTCTTTTCCTGATTCAAGAATAACCTTATTCACTTTCTTCTTCCCTTTTATCTCTACGACTTTTTCTTCACATAAGATTTGTATCCCTTTTTTCTCCAAAATCCCTATAGCATGTTCCCCCATCTCTTTATCAAGCATGGCTGGAAGTACATGGTCGAGTATCTCCACAACCTTTACATCCAAACCCTTCTGCTTCAAAACAATAGCTGCATCCAATCCAATAAATCCAGCTCCAATAACGACGGCTCTTTTAACTCTTTCTTTCCCCAGCCAATTTAGTATATTTTCAGTATCCTCTAAGGTTTTAAAACTAAAAATTCCCTTTTTGTCTAAACCTTTAATTTTAGGAATGGTAACAAAAGCTCCTGCAGCGAGAAGAAGTTTATCGTAAGTAAATTCTTTTTTTGATTGAGTAAGTAATTTGTTCTCCTCTGGGAATATTTTGGTTGCCTTTTCACCTAATATTGCATGAACATTCATTCTAGAGAAAAAATCTTTCCCTTTCCAGAATAGAACTTCTTTTTCTTTATTCAATAGATAATCAGGTAACAATGTAGGAGAATATGGGATACTATTCTCACCCGATATAACAGTTATCTCAGATTCTTGGTCGTAACTTCTTATTGATTCTATAGCACTTGTCCCAGCTGGTCCCTGACCAATGATTATTATTCTCATCCTTTGCCCCAAGTGATGAACGTTGATACAGGAAAACCTACCCCTCCACCCATTCTAGTTAATGAACTAAGTTAACCCCAGCGCTTTTCTTTTACTCTCAATATAATCAACCATTAAGCCAGCTGCTTTTACCGGGTCTGGTTCAACCGCAAAGTTGGCTCCAATTACTCCTTCTAAATCCCTTGTTAGTAAATTAGTAACTGCCAAGCTACCTAAGACAGGTGGCATTGTGCCTAGGACTGTAAAAACTCCTGAACTTATAACATAAGTCCCAATGCTAACTGCTTTTTCTGACATCCATTCAGGAGCAGCACCAGCTACAGGTAAATCACTGATATCCACATTCAATGCCTTGGCTAACTCGGCCAGTAAAACGAGAATACGAGTATTATCTACACAGGAACCCATGTGGAGCACAGGTGGAATACCAAGAGCTTTAGCTATTTCTTTAAGCCCATCTCCCGCAAGTTCTGCTGCTTCAGGAAGCAATAAACCAGCTTTCGCAGTCGCAATAGCACCACATCCGGTGACAACAACTAACACATTATTTTTGATCAACTCCTTAACCAGTTCTACATGCCCATAGTCCTGGGGAATTTTAGGATTGTTACATCCGACTACACCAGCAGCTCCACGTATTTTGCCATCCTTTATAGCGTCAATCAAAGGTTTAGGTGTACCACCTAGAGCTTTCAAGATTGCCTCAACAGAAAAGCCAGCCACCAATTTAACCGGTTTTCCGGGAATCATCACTCTTTCTTTATTTCTATTGGGAAAGTTCTCAACTGCAATTCTAACTATTCTCTTGGCTATATCTACAGCTCTACGCGCATCAAATTCAATATGTTCAGCTCCCGGGAATTTGGCTTTAGGAGAGGTAGAAATAACCTTGGTATGGTAGCACTTGGCTACATCAGGCAGGGAAGGCATTATACATTGATAATCTACCACCATTGCTTCTACAGCCCCGGTAATAATAGCTAATTCCTGATTTAGGAAGTTCCCAGCGACAGGGATCCCCTTCCTCATCAAAACCTCATTACCTGTGCAGCACATCCCAACGACGTTTATTCCTTTTGCCCCGTTTTGCTTGGCCAATTCAATTAATTTGCTGTCTGAAGCAGCCTTAACTATCATCTCTGCAAGAATTGGATTATGACCATGAAGGACGATATTCACCATATCCTCTCTTAAGACTCCTAAATTCACTGTAGATTCAACTGGTTTAGGAGTGCCAAAGAGGACATCGCTTAATTCAGTGGCAATCATTGAGCCGCCCCAACCATCGCTTAATGCAGTTCTAACCCCATGAAGCAGGATATTTACATAGTCTGTATCAACTCCGATATTGGTTCTATGCATTACCTCCACAATTTCGCGGTCAACGCCTCTTGGCAAGACGCCGATTTTTCCCCAGAGGTCCTTCCTTTTTTCAGGTGCTCTTTGAGCAAACTGAAGTTCGCCCTTTATCATTCCATATTCCTTCATTATTTCTAAGGCAAGCTCTTCAGCTAATTTCTGCTTATCTTTCCCCTCGGTACCAATTCCGTATTCTTCACACAAGCGTTTCAATTTTGCCTCATCCGTAATTTCATATCCTTGAGTCTCTCCCAGGGCTGTGAGATGTAAGGTCTCCACAATATCTCTACCATGGTCAGAGTGAGCCGCAGCCCCGGCAGCAATCATCCTCGCCAGATTTCGAGCAACAATTGTATCGGCAGTTGCCCCACAAACTCCCTTTTTAGGGCCATCTCCAAATGGGTCAATTCTACATGGCCCCATATTGCAGTTTCGGCAGCAGACACCTAATTGTCCGAAACCACATTGAGGCTGCTGAGCCTCGAAACGATCCCAAACAATCTCAATACCCTCTCTCTGAGCCTTCTCTATAAGCTGCTCAGTCAACTTATCAATTGTTAACCCTTTTCTATTATTCATCTTACCTCCTCCTTAAGTTTAGTTATCTCTTCGCCAAAATCTCGCCATATCTTAATAGATACGGGAACCCTTTCAACTGGTTCTCCTCTTGAGACCTTTCGCACTGTATCAGCAACCTTCATACGCTCTATTTTGAACAATGTCATATCTTCTGTTTCTTCAATACGCAACGCTTTGGTTGGACAAGCCTCCACGCATGCGGGTTCTCTACCTTCTCTTTTGCGTTCTATGCAGTCATCACATTTTAGTGCTTTACTGCTACTACGGTCCACCTGAATAATTGAAAATGGACATACAATGAGGCACATCCAGCATCTTCGGCATCTATCAGGGTCAATCAAATTGACATCTGCTTCTCGACTAATTGCACCAGCTGGGCAAACATCCACACAGGGTGCAGGGTCACATTGACGGCAGGTGACAGGGAATGTCGTCAGCCCAGGGCTTGGTGCAACTTCAATCCTTTTTTGTGGACGCGGCTGTTCGAATATGCTGGAGAACAGCTGCTTTGTCTGGGAGTGTTCCACAGCACATGCAATTTCACAGGACTTACAACCAATACACCTATCCAGTAAAACAATTTTGACCCTCATCATTTGCCTCCCTTTTCAAGGGATTTTTAGCAGCATGTCAAAGAACTGCCATTGACCATCCCTATAGAGATTGCCTTTAGCCTTATAGTAATTTGTGTTTCGAGGTTTGTCAATATCTTGTGCTGGCCTTGTTGCAGAAAGTAATAGCGTGATTTTAACTGCTCGATGCCCCGCCTACCTCAGAGAAACCATCGTTTCGTGATTTCTCCTCACCATGACCTTCCCTTCTTCCTCCAGATAATCCAAGTACGAAAGAACCACTGCAGCCAAAAATCCCACGCGCATAGGATCCGCCGCATTAAACAAGCTTTCCACTAGCTGAAAATGAGTGATTTCCCCTCGCTCCATCAACGTGTTCAAAATTCTCCCTTTGGTCCTCTGCACGTTCTCCAAACACTTATTCAGATGCTCGGTAGGGTTCTCGATAGGCCCTCCATGAGAAGGAACGATCAATCTGGGCTTCAAACGAAGCACTTTCCTCAGTGAGTTTTCGTAATCCCTCACACTGCTGGTGAGGGGAGCATACATGAATTGGGCGTTGTCCATTATCAAGTCGCCGGAAAAAAGGGTGCCCGAAGGTTTGTGGTATAGAGCCATGTGGTTTGCTTCATGACCGGGCGTATGTATTACTCTCAAGGTCACCTTTCCCATTCGGATCTCTTCTCCTTCCTCGACTACCCTGCAAATATTCACATCTCGATAATGCTGATTTACGGGAAAGTATGAGTCTAAAAATTCACGTAGCACATCCTTGCTTCCCAAGGAAAGCAGTTTCAGTTGCTCCTTTCGTACCTCCAACAGGTATCCGACAAAATCGCGTATGATTTTATCCCCTCCCTTGAAGACAGTATGGGGCTTCTCCGCAATTTGGGCTAATGCCTCGCTTCCGCCTATGTGATCCACGTGGGGGTGAGTAAGGATTATTTCTCTTGTGCCCTTCAACTTCCCGCTTTCTAATTGTTCTCGTAGAACCTTCGTACTCGCATCACTCATGTGGCCGGTATCCAGAATAGCGTCTCCTATTCGAACACTGTTGGTAGGCTTGAAAAACGGCTGTGGAATACGGATCAGCTCAAAATCCAAGTACACCTTTCTCCATGATAATTATGCATCTCAGGGCAATTATTAATAAACTCAGGAAATTGGTAGCGGGTCAAAGAGTTGGCGTTTCCCGGGTTATGTTCCCACATAGTTAAATCCTAAACTCAAAGCACTAAATTCTAAACAAATCCCAATTTAGAAGCCTTCAGCTATCAGTTTTCAGCCATTAGCTGACTGCTTTTTGCATTTTGACATTTATTTGTTTTTGTTTTCCAGCAACAGAGTTACCGGTCCATCATTGTGGATATTTACCAGCATGTGTTCCTGAAAAATCCCCGTTTCTACCTTAAGCCCGAAGGAGCGGACCTGCTTAACGAAGAACTCATAAAGTTCTCCAGCTTTATCGGGTGAAGCTGCTTCAGTAAAGCCGGGGCGTCTTCCTTTCCGTGTGTCAGCCAACAAGGTGAATTGACTGACTACTAAAATTTCTCTTCCTGTCTCTAATGCCGAAAGTGAAAATCTACCCGCCTCATTGGAGAAGATGCGCAGGTTAACTACTTTGTCTGCGAGATAGCGAGCGTCTTCCTGGGAATCATCTCTGGCTATGCCAAGAAAGACAACTAGGCCTTCCCCAATTTCTCCAACCGTTTTATTACCCACGGTTACCGAGGCATTGGTGACTCGCTGCACTAATGCTTTCATGACTCGGTTTTGTCAAGCCACTGGCGATACTTTTCAGTCATTTTTCATCCTTACTTAACTATGACCTGAATTAAGATATCTCCGGGCACGCCATCGGTTATCTGGCGGGCGTTGCGCAGTTTTACCATGCTGCCCGTTTTCACGCCTGAAGGAATTTTGACTTCTACCTTTTTCCCGTGCCTGGTTAGAATTTTCCTTGTTCCCTGTGAAGCCTCCTTTGGGGTAATGCTGAGTTGATAACGGACATTCTGTCGGTAAGGCTTTCTGGCTTGTCCGAATATTTCATCGAGGTTAATTGTCTCTCCAGGCCAGGCTTCAAATTTTGTCCCGCCACGCTTACCAAAAGTTCTAAAGGAGAATCCTGTTCCTCTCAGTCGGTCGCCGAATATATCATCGAGAAAGCTGAAATCAAGCCCTTCTCCGCCAAAATCCTTCATCAAATCCTCGAAGGTAGTTCGAGTAAAAGGGCTGCCAAAGATATCGCCGATTTCGCCTACTGTGCCGAATTGGTCGTATTGTTTTCTCTTTTGAGGGTCGCCAAGAACAGCGTAAGCTTCGTTTATCTCCTTGAATTTTTCATTTGCCCATTTCTCCTTGTCCGGATTGCGGTCAGGGTGATATTGCATCGCCAGCTTTCGGTAAGCTTTCTTAAGCTGCTCATCTGATGCGTTTCGGGAAACCCCTAAAATGTGATAATAGTCCTTAGCCATTAGTTAAACCCCAAATTATAGAGAGTGTTTACTAACCTCACTCCCTTTATCCCCCTCTCCTTCAAAGGAGAGGGGGAAGAGATTTACAGAGAGGGGTTTCACCCCTCTCTTATCTACACTCCCCCTTCCCTTGCTAAGGGAAGGGGGTCAGGGGGATAGGTTGCTAAACAATCTCAAATTATAGCAAATTATTCCTGTTATTTCTCTTGTGCCATTCGTTTTAATTCGTAGAGTTTGGTGATAGCTTCCAAAGGAGACAGGGAATCAATGTCGAGCCTGGAGATTTCATCAGCCAGTAAAGAATCTTTGGGGAAAAGTGTGAGTTGCGGTACTGTTGCTCGCCGTTGGACCCTACCTTTGCCAGTAGTGCTCCTGCTTTCCAGGTTAGCTAAAACATCCTGAGCACGATTGGTCACCGATTTAGGCAAACCAGCTAGCTGAGCTACATGGATGCCGTAGCTTCTATCAGTGCCTCCGGGGATAATTTTATGCAGGAAGATAACCTTATCTCCTTCCTCAGCCACGGCGACATTAAAATTCTTCACCCTGGGCAGGGTATTGGCGAGTTCTGTTAATTCATGATAATGCGTGGCAAACAAAGTCTTTGCCCCCAATTTTGGTGCTCCATGGATGTATTCTGCCACTGCCCAGGCGATAGAGAGTCCGTCATAAGTGCTTGTGCCTCGTCCAATTTCGTCCAGGATAAGCAAGGAGCGAGTAGTGGCGTTATGTAGGATGTTTGCTGTTTCGGTCATTTCTACCATAAAAGTCGATTGTCCTGCGGCTAAATCTTCCTGAGCCCCAATTCTGGTAAAGATACGGTCGACAATGCCGATCTTGGCTGATTTAGCGGGCACGAAGCTGCCAATTTGTGCCAGGAGGACAATCAAAGCTACCTGTTTGAGGTAGGTGGATTTTCCCGACATATTTGGGCCAGTGAGTATGATGAGCTGGCTATCGCTATTGCAGAGATAGGTATCGTTGGGAATGAAATTATCGCTGCCCAAGCTTCTCTCTACCATGGGGTGGCGTCCCTCTTTAATATCGATGACATCCTCGTTGGTCAGCTCCGGTCTGGTGTAGTTGTAACATGCTGCCACTTCAGCAAGATTGGAGAATACATCAATTTGAGCGATAGCTCTTGCGGTAGTTAAAATCTGTTCCCCTTTAGCGCCTATCTGCTGGCAAACCTGGTTAAACAGAGCCGTTTCCAGATAAGCTATCTTTTCCTGTGAGGTAAGAATTAGCGATTCATACTCCTTTAGCTCGGGGGTGAAGAACCTTTCAGCTTCAGCAAGTGTTTGCTTACGGATATAGTCCTCGGGAACCAGATTGAGATTTGCCCTGGATACCTCGATGTAATAGCCAAATACTCTGTTATAGCCTACTTTCAAGGATTTAATTCCGGTGCGTTGTTTTTCCCTTTGCTCCAGGCTGGCTAAGTATTGTTTAGCCTTGGTTGAACTGTGACGAAGCTCATCTAACTCGCTGGAAAAGCCTTCCTTAATCACATTCCCATGGTCAAGGTCACCGGGTTCGTCAACAATGGCTCGGTCAATTAAATCTACAATCTCTGGGAAGAGTTTTAGTTCGTCAACTAACTTGTTGGGGCAATTATCGAGCGTTGCCTTCAACTGGGCTACCTTTTCCAGGCTTGTACGCAATGTTATCAACTCCCTGGGCATTGCCTTGCCACTTCTTACCCGGTTAACTACTCTCTCCAGATCGGCGATATCTCCCAGAAAGGTCATGGTCTGTTGGCGAGTTAAGCCATCGTTATAGAACCAGCTGACTGCTTCTTGCCGTTGATTTAGCTTATCTATATCAAGAAGAGGTTGAGCCAGCCAGTTTTTGAGCAATCTGCCTCCCATAGCGGTCCTGGTCATATCAAGTAAAGAAAGCAAGGAATTGGCGGCCTCTCCCCACCTGCCGCCTTGAAAAAGCTCCAGGTTGCGGCATGTCTGGCCATCAAGAGCCATAAAGGAATCTGTAGAGTAGGTAGCAAGGCTGGTTAGCTGGGGCAAAGCTTCTTTTTGAGTTTCGGAAATATAATGGATTAGTGAGCCGCCGGCCTTTATAGCCAGAGGCAAATGAGCACAGCCATAGCCTTCCAGGGTAGCCACACCAAAATGCTCCAGCAAAGCTTGCTGGGCGATTTCTAAATCAAACCAGTAATCATCGACCTTTGTTACCGTGGACGGTAATTGCAGATAAACCTCAGCGCTTTGAGGGATGAGGATCTCTCTTGGCTGCAGGCGTTCTAATTCCGGAGAAACTCTATCGGCGGGAAGCTGAGTGGTGGCAAAATCGCTGGTGGTTATATCAACATAAGCTATCCCTGCTTTTGCATCTTCGATGATTAAACTGACAAGGTAGTTGTTTTCCCGGGCCTCAAGCAGGTTAGGCTCAATTACCGTTCCTGGCGTCACTACTCGAATGACATCCCTTTCCACCAATCCTTTGCCTGGAGGGCTGAGTTGCTCACAAATGGCTACCTTATAGCCTCGATTGATAAGCCTGGCGAGATAATTATCTATGGCATGGTGGGGGATTCCTGCCATGGGTACTTTTTGTCCTTTGCCCATTCCACGAGAGGTTAAAACGATATCCAGCTCACGGGAGGCAAGTTTGGCATCCTCATCGAACGTCTCATAAAAATCCCCCAGCCTGAAAAAGACTATTGCCCCGGGATACCTTTGCTTAACTCTGAGATACTGCTTCCTTAGCGGTGTTACTGCCATTGCTGGTATTTTACTAGTTACTCAAGGACATATAAAGTCAGATTGATTGGTAGCCTTGCCTGTCATTGCGAGTGAAGCGAAGCAATCTAGAGACCCTTCACTGCCATTCAGGGTAATAATTAAACGCTCTATATAAAGGCTTAAACAAGAACAGCCAAAGGACTATAATGCTGATGTATCAAGAGAGTTAAAACTGGCACTTATTATAGGAACAGGAGGAAATTTGTTATACTAAAGTTGTGCGAAATTTAGTTTAATATTGAGGAAGCAACATGACAGCTGAGATCGCGATAATGAATAAAGAGGCAATTGCTCTTGCTGCCGATAGTGCTGTTACAATGGGGCAAGAAGGGGAATGGGAGCAAAAGGTCTTTGCTTCAGCTAATAAGCTTTTTATGCTCTCTAAATATTATTCTGTGGGCATAATGGTTTATGGGAGTGCTAGTTTTATGGGACTCCCGTGGGAAACTATAATAAAGATATATAGGAGTAAATTGGGCAAGCAGAAGCTTGATACATTAAAAGAATATGCTGACAATTTCATTGCCTTCTTGAATAACGGCAATCCGTTATTTCTGGGAGAGCAACAAAAGGAGTATCTATACGAGACTACTCTTAGTTATTTTGCTCTTATTAGCGACGATATCAGAGAGAAAGTAAAATCGATTATAGATAAAGAAGGGGAAATTACAAATACCCAAGTTAAACAAATAACAACCAATGTCATAAGAGAACACCATAACAAACTGGGAAAAACTAAAATGCTACCATCAATTCCAGAAACTCATATTGAAGACATAATAAAGAAATATTGTGATACTATTGATAAGGCAAGAAAAGAGATTTTCGAGAAACTACCAATATCTGCTACCTCTGTGAACCAATTGAGAGAAATTAGTGCAAGTTTATTCTCAAAAGATATCTTCCCAGCAAATATTTCTGGGGTAGTGATCGCTGGTTTTGGAGAAAAAGAGCCCTTCCCGTCGCTCAAATCATTTGATGTGGAGGGAATTGTTAACAACAGACTTAAATATAAAGAACGATATTCAGATTCGGCTAGAGAGAGAGAGCTGCAATTATTCCCTTTGCTCAAAGAGAAATGGTAGACACATTTATGGAAGGGATTGCTCCTAATGTACGAGACTATGTGGAAGAAAATTTATCGGGGCTACTTAATAAATATGCGGAAATTGTTGTTGAAAGTTTCGAAAAATTTGACGACGAAGAAAAAGCGGACACTCTTAAAAAATTGAAACAGGCAAATAATAAGATATCTAAAGATTACCAACAACGTCTGAGAAATTATATAAGAGCCAATTATGTGGATCCTGTTATGGATGTTGTTGTTGCTGGGCTTCCAAAAGATGAACTGGCAACGATGGCAGAAGCACTTGTAAATTTAACTTCATTCAGACGAAAGGTTACAATGGGGACTGAAACGGTTGCGGGACCGATTGATGTTGCTGTGATTTCGAAAGGTGATGGGTTTATCTGGATCAAAAGAAAGCATTACTTTAAGTCGGAATTGAATCCCCAATTCTTTGCTAAGTATTACAAGGAGGCGGAAAATGAGAGGAAAGGAGAAAGAACTAAGAGGTAAGAAACAAGACCAGGTGTATAGATCGACGCAAGAGTTTGAGAAGAAATTCTTCCCAAATTCTTTCAAAAAACGATCGGTAGAATCTATGGACCCTCATGCTTTGGCGATTAGTTTGGCTGAGGAATCTTTGGGGAAAATCAGAAGGCAATTAGTGAAATAACTAAGCTTCGTCTAGTAAAGCATTCATGGTTTCTCTTCTTTAGGTATTTCCCCCAAGTGCATAAACGCCACTATTATCCGTTAATAGAACTACATCCGGGGGTAAAATAGCAATTTGCTATGAAGGGGGAAATAGGCATTCAAATTGAGCAGGAATTCCAGAAGTGCATTGATGCGCAGTGGGTAAGGAAGTTAGCTCAGGAAGTTCTTAAAGCTGAAAGCATAACACCCCCATACGAAATGAGCCTGGTTTTCACCGATTCTGAGACGGTGCGGAGGCTTAATCGAGATTATCGAGGCATAGATGAACCTACGGATGTGCTCGCCTTTTATATGCTTCCTCAACAAGGGGCTGATGCTGACTTTGTTTCTCCTCCCGATGATGTAACCCATTTTGGGGAGGTAATCATTTCTTATCCCAAAGCGGTGGAACAAGCTGAGGAACAAGGGCATTCAACGGAGCAAGAGCTGGCATTACTGATTATCCATGGAATACTTCACCTTCTGGGCTATGACCACGAGAAGCCTGAGGAAGAGGCTAGAATGAAGGCTCGAGGAGGAGAGCTTCTGGAGAAAGCTATTTACACTTAAAGCTGATTTGAGTCTCTTAGAATTGTTGGATATAGAAGGAAAGCAAACCTCTCCCTTCATTACAGAGAATAAACTTCTAAGATTTTTAAAAATTGCCAAACATTATGCCTTTCCTATTGACGTCGTATTAACTCCTCGCTATACTGTGTAAGTAAGCCATGAAAACCAAACCAGGTAACAGCAGGATTGCGGCTCTTCTATCCCTTTTGTTAGTAATGGCAATAGCCATTGCTGGCTGTGGGGGGGAACCAGGCTCCTACGGCATATATAGATTCTATTGTACCTCCTGAGCCGACACAGGGGGTGGGAGTAACTTTCACCGGTCATGGCACTGACTCC
>Ga0210031_1000474_pt1 | contig 23520 bp, 22 predicted proteins | sample CryGeyCG2014_080_FD_185455 | JGI IMG/M metagenome (GOLD analysis project Ga0210031, IMG submission 185455) | Groundwater microbial communities from aquifer - Crystal Geyser CG03_land_8/20/14_0.80 (SPAdes) (version 2) | ecosystem: Environmental > Aquatic > Deep subsurface > Groundwater | place... | reverse complement strand
TTCGATTTACACCAAATACACAGGACTCTCTCCTCCCTGATTCATCCATATACCTGCGGCGCATTTATTTGTGGCACCATAACTATCTTTGATCCTTATATCGGAGTTCCAGTTCTTTCTAATCCCTCTTGACATCCTCCTGAAGCAATGCAATAATAGAGTCGTTAAGAGTCACTTATGAGGCATATGGAGGTGATGGATTTGAAGCAGATTACCTTAAGAAAAATACCTGATGAAGTCGAAAAGATTATAAAAAGAGAGGCGAATAGGAAAGGGTTGAGTCTTAATAAGGCTTTTATTTCACTTCTTGAAAGGGCTGCAGGTGCGAAGGAAAAAGAAAAGAAAAAAAAGACAATATACCATGATTTGGACCATCTTTCTGGTATTTGGACAAAGGAGGAAGCTAAAATTTTCCTTAAGAGCCTTGAGTTTCAGAGAAAAATTGATGAGGGTTTATGGAAAAGAATAGAATAATGTTGGATACATCCGCTTATACTGCCTTCTTAATGGGAAATTCCGAAATCAAATTATCAATTCAACAGGCGGAGGAAGTATTTTTGAACCTTATCACCCTAGGTGAACTAATAGCGGGTTTCTTAATGGGGAAAAATGAAAAAAGAAATAGGGCAATCCTTCAGGATTTTTTATCTTCACCAAGGGTGAAGATTGTAGAAATTGATGAAGAGACTTCAGAAAGATATGCTGTGATTGTGAGCCATCTCCGCGCAAGAAGAACTCCTATGCCAACGAACGATATATGGATCGCGGCCTCTGCTATGCAACAGGGGTTGAAGGTCTTAACCACAGATAAACGCTACCTCGAAGTTCCGCAAATTATCACTGAATATTACCAAGCAACTTGACTGACAACAGAGTATAATCAGGGACGGGTTCACATTAACATTTCAAAAAACCGCTTGGTGAAGGTTTGGAAGTATACCCAACCACCTTTTCAATGCAACGTTAAGGTTTATTTTCAGAGCAAGAAGTCTGCTCTCCCGCCTTTCTAATTTTTGATCTCTCATAACATAATCAATGGGAGAAGGAAGTAAGAGGTTTAAAAGGAGTGTTTCTTCCACCTTCTCCGTTTCTGGGCATACATCGAGGCATCTGCCTTAGAAAGGAGTTCATCTGTCGAAATAGGATATTCAGGGTCAAACTGAGCAGTTCCCACACTAATCGATAGTATGCGCTGGGACCGCTTGGCATTATAACCTTTCACATTTCCATACAAGCGAGTTATTAGTATCTCACCGTTCTCATCAGTGGATTCTAATAGAACTACAAATTCATCTCCTCCAATCCGAGCAATAATATCCGACTCACGAAAGGTCTTTTTAAGGATGCTGGCAAAGTCTATTAATGCTTGGTCTCCTTCATGATGTCCATAGTGGTCGTTAATCCATTTTAAATCATCCATATCGATGAAAAGGAGCAACGGTCTTTTCTTTGCCCGAATGGCTACCTTTAAACACTGCTCTGTCAAAACAAAGAATCTTCGCCGATTATACAAACCTGTAAGCTCATCAGTGAGGGAAAGAGCCAGCAACGCCTCCTCCCCTCTATGGTCACGCATCATCTTATGAAATCGGATGATAAATTCCGCAATCGAGAATGGTTTATTAATAAATTCTCGTGCGCCCGAAGCAATAGCAGTTTCTGCTGAATATTCATCCGCATGCCCTGTCATGATCATCACAGGAAGGCTTTGATAATGTTTTGAAAGTTCTCTCGTTAGGGCAAGCCCATCCATCTCGGGCATGACGATGTCAGCAACTACGGCATCAAATTTGTTTTTCTTAATTTTATCCAGCGCCTCAAGACCGTTACTTGCGGCTGTGCATTGATGTCCCTTTTGAGACAATAAAGTCACAATTAATTTCCTCATTGGTTCCTCATCATCCACTACAAGAACTTTATAATCGGAAAATTTCATATTTAAGCTTTCAACATCTCTAAATTTGGTATTTCTTCTTTTATAATACCTTGCCTTAGGGCGGGCATAGAATTCACTCCGTTGTCCGAGCCCGAATGTCCCGAAAAATACAAAGCCCGTGTCACAATAGACCATGGGTCCCGCAAAATTCCTTTCCTGCCTACCGGCAGGCAGGTGCTTCGGTAACCCGGCCATCCCAGTGATTTGGGACCCATGCCTGCAAGCCGTAGTGCCTGTCAATGATAGTTAGGCTCTTCGGTTGGCAGACACTCCCGCATGCTTTATTGCCTGCCTAAGGGAGACAGGCGTTTCGGCACGCTTGCGCGCCGAAGCGCTCCAGCGCACAGGCACGCAGGCGTGGCTTTCCCCGCCTTCTCCATCTCTGGATCAGCGTACCCCCCACCGGTTACTGCGGGCAGGCGTCCCACGATTACTCGTGGTTTGGCTTTGTCGACAATGTTAATTCTAATTTTTTCTAATATCTCATAAGCAATTCCAATGCCAGAATGGGACTGGATGTTTGAACCTATTGATTTTTAAAGATTTGCTTGAGAATTGAAATTTTAATAAAGGAAGAATTGTGACATTTTTTGTCTCAAAAATAATTATTGGATGACAATCGATCGTTAGTCTGGCGTACGCTAAACGATTTAGACTTGAAATGTTGCATTGTGGAAATGTTGCATTGTGGAATGAAAATTTAAAATCAATGTTTCAGGAAGAAGCTTGTAGATTAGAGTCTTAACTGGGTCCTAAAAATTAAGAAAAGAGCCCCCAACAAGAACACGGAGAAAGAAGTTAGAAAATGGGGGTCCGAAGTGGTGATTTTAAGAATAGCGAAAGATGTCTAAGAGAGCTACATTATCAAGGAACGAAGCAAAGTATTTTATAGAAATCCTTTGGGTTTCTTGGGTTGGGGTTTTTCTTCAGGGAAAATATTTTTTTCTTTCTTCTTCTTTTCTTCGATCTTAAATCCAGATTCTTCCAAAATAAATTTGTCATCGCCAGGGTCGGGTTTAAACTCTAACTGGAGTTTCTTGGCCTCTTTCACATAGGACCCTTCTTTCAGACGAATCTCACCGTTTGGCACAACGACGATTGCCGATTCTCCTTTGACAGGACATCTTTGCTCGCAAAAACCACAGCCATTACATTTTGAGGCAATGACAACGGGTCGTCGATAACCTTCTACAGGCCGAAAGACAATGGCGTTGTACGGGCAGATTTCATCGCAGATGAGGCAGATCTTATTCTGAGCCCATACCAAACACATCTCTTTCTTTAAAACAGCCGTACCCACCTTGGCGTGGGTCTTTTCTTCCAACGAGAGAGATCGTATCGCTTGGGTCGGACAGACTTTACCACAGACATAGCAGTTCTGATCACAAGGGGCTAAACGCGAGTCCATCTTCGGCGTCCATAAGCCCGAGAAGCCCGACTCCCAAAGACAGGGCTGAAGCGTATTGGTTAAGCAAGACTTCATACATTCCCCGCAACGAATACAAGTACGCAAAAACTCAGTTTCAGGAATGGCGCCGGGTGGCCGGATGAGCTGGTGTTTACTCTGCTTGAGGGTGAAAGGACTCTGGGTAGCCACAAAACCGACAGCCAGCCCTCCGGCTAAGGAATAGACGAATCCTCTGCGGGAAAAATCTACCTTCGAATATTCTCCACCTAAAGAAAGAGAGGCTGGAAAAGTGATGGCATTCTGTGGGCAGACTTTAGCGCAGGTCCGGCACTGGATACATTCAGGACGATGGGTTCCCCTTGGATCCTCTGCGACAGCTCCCATGGGACAGGCCTTCTGACATTTCAGGCATTCATTGCAATCTTCATTAACCCGGCGTTTGAAAAGTCCAAGAGGTGAGATCAAGCTGAGAAAAGCTCCTAATGGGCATAGATAACGACACCAGAAGCGCGGGACGAGGCGATTAAGAATGATAATTCCTCCAAAGATCAGGAGTGTGATGGCAGTCATATAATAGAGAGACTGAAAATAGTGAAGGTGAGACAAGTTTACCCATCCCAGTGCTTGGAACAGGGGACGCAGCCAATCCAAGATGAGATTGATCAGGGTAATCGCCAGAGGATAGATGAAGAAAGTATAAAACCGCGTGAGAAGTGCCATGGGATCCATGAGGAAAGCCAGAGAGAGACCCGTTAGTGCAGCCATGATAAAAATGATGAGTAAAAAATATTTTACCTTTCGGAGGCTGGCTTGAGCCTTTAAACCCTGGCGTTTTTTCTTACGGAAGAAAAGAAGGTCCAAAAAGTCAATGGAGGCGCCCATGGGACAAACATAGGCGCAGAAAAACCTGCCGATGACGAGCGTAGCCCCAATGGTAACGAGAGCCCATAGGGCCCGACTAATGATCTCTCTCGCAGCGAAAACAGCATTAAGTCCCAATAGAGGATCTAAACGCAAGTAAATATCTGCTGGCAACCAGTTCGGCAGTTTATAGGTAGCGAGGACAAAAAAGATAGAGAAAAGGAGAAGGGAGAGGGCCTGGATGATAGTCCTCATGCTTTTTCCTTGAAGATTTTAAGCTGCTCGACGTCAATCTTTCCCAGACCCCGTTGGTGAGAAACGAGCAGGTGTTCAACCTGACGGCCTTTAAAGTTTTGACCATACCAGGGAGCAACACTCACCCCGTATGAATCCACAGCCACAGGGTCAATACCGGCGACGATGAGATTGGGCTTCTTAACCTCTCCGGGACCGCCAGGTCCACCCGAGGTCAAAACCCGGGTAGCATCGAGGATAGTGAGCTGTGGCTTTATAACGGTAGCCAAATCTGCAATCGCCTGATTAATATTGTATTGAGAGTGAAAACTCTCTCGATCCCAAATGAGACCCATGAGCCCCTTCATGCCTATGCTCACACCTGTGGCGGAATGAGACTTAGCAATGGGAATATTGATCAACACAGAGTTGTCTAAGACTTCTTTAATGACCTCCACACGTTCCAGGACTTTTCCCTGGGGAATCTTGATCTCACGAAAAAACTTTCTTTCTTGAAGCGCAAGAACATGAACACCGGGTATGTTTTTACATGCATCTCGAATACCTGTTCTCTCAAGGCAAAGTTCTGCCCTTTGGAGCGTATGATCTAAAACCAAAACTTGCTGGGCCCCTGCTTCAATACAAGCCTGAGCCACTGTTGCAACAACTAAAGGATGGGTAGTGGTGGCGAATTCAGGCGTCCTGGAAAAGGACATATTTGGTTTAAGGACTACACGCTGTCCCTTTTTAACAAATCGAGAAATTCCTCCTAAAGCCTCAAGCGCTTTTCTCGTGGCGGCTATAGGTTCACCGGAAATCACGGCAAGGTCATATTCCTCCTTTGCCACTGAAAAAGAAGGGCTGCCGACAAGGCCCAAGGCCATCCCTGCGGCAGCGGTTTTAAGGAATTTACGTCTTGTAATCATTCGATTGTGTCTGCTCACGAGTCACTCCATTCCTTCTATTTTGTCGTTTCTTAAGTAATGCGGTTATTCCCTACTCAACATCTCTTCAAAAAGTTTCAAGTATTTTGAGCGAAGCGAATAATCATTAAAATTAAATATACCCCAGATGAATTTCCCTTTCCAGTGAAACCCTATTTCTCCATGATAAGGATCGGATATCGTATAAATACCTTCTGCAATATTTTTCTCAGGACTCTTGGTTTGTTGAAGATATTTCTGAATCATATCCTTGCACTCTTTTCGATCAATGTCGATGACAAAGAGTTTAAATTTAGTCCCGGAAAGCTCGTAATCCGCAGTAAAGGCAGAATGTAAAAAGGCATAACCCAGAAAGTTTTTGGCAATAAATTTTTCTGAATTCTTCACTTTTCCCTCTCGAGGAAAAGAATTCAATCGAGCGGGGAGAATCCCCTTCTCTCCTAAGTTCTCTAAAACTTCCTTAGCAAAAGAAATCAGCACCTCCTGTGCTCCGGATTCGATTTTGTAGCCGGTGATCTTTACATAGTATGGCCCTGCTATAAAATTTAGAATCTCTTCCTCAACATAACCCTGAGCCCCTACGTTGATGAAGTTTGCCTTGGGATTCCGCTCCTGACTATAGATTCCAAAGGCATAGGTGGGAGTTTTGTGTCGATAAATCTCAACGGTAACTGAGGCTTTCTTTTCATTCAGGTATTCTGCCACCTTCAATTCTTGAAAATCATACACCAAATAGAAATCCGCTGCTCCGTTGATATATTCGAAAAGAGTTTTAGGTATAAATGTCTGAATCTCCCCTGATTGCTTCCATCCTTTTATCTCAGGAAATCTAAAGTCTTTTGCTTCTGCCCCTGGAACCCACAAAAAAACAATTATCCCAAATATCAAGCAAATCGTTTTCATCATTTCACTCCCTCTCAGTTCAGATTCATCGAATCATAATCCCTAAATTTATTCCGCCTTCATCCCCCTTATGAAAGGGACCCTCATCTTCGCCCCCTTTTATAAGTGGGGATCCCGTCCTTTGTGGAAGTGATAAAGATCTTCTGTTTTCAAACAGATCGATATCTATACTGCCAAGATTCCTATGGCCCGTTGAATGGCTTTTTCAATTTCGCTCATGAGAGAAGAGCTGATCATTCCAGCAAAGGGGCCGCGGATGAGAAAGGACTTGTCCAGAGTGGTCACCTGCTCACACTTTGCCATCGAAGTCTCTTTGAGGCCCCCCTCTCCGGCAGGTAATTCCACATGCGTTGGAGCCGGTCGAAGGGTAGTAGAGAGAGGTACAACAATGATATCATTCGCCAAACGATTCCGGACGTCCAAGGAAACGACAAGGGCGGGGCGGTCTTTTTTATCAGAAGGATGACCTGGCAGTTTAACCAAATAAATCTCGCCTCGGCGCGGATATGTCATAATTCTATTTTTCCCACAAACGTCTGGCTGAACGGGCGGCTATCTTAGACCACCGTCTGTCCTCACTGCGTTCTGCCTTGGAGAGGGAAAGGTAATATTCTTCTGTTTGGCGTTCAAGTTCTTTTTGAGCTTGATCACTCAGCCACCGGCGTACCGCTTCCTCTACCAATTGGCTACGAGAACTTGCTTCGGGCGAGTCAAGTAGCTGATCGATTTGACGAACCAGATCACTATTCAATGTGATCGTAATCTTGGCCTTTTGGGAACGCGCTGTGATGGTAGGCATAGAGGAACTCCTTTTTATCTTACTTTTAGTAAGATAATATGCCATATTGAACATTTTGTCAAGACCGAGTTTTTCCCCTCAGTTTTCCCTCGTTTCTTCTCCACTCTATCCAGGATAAAATTAGGGACGGGTTCTTATTGGAAATGCGAACCTATCCCCAATTATTGTAAAGATAGCCGCAGGCTTTAGCCTGCGAATATGGACAAATAGAAAATTAGAAACCGATGTTATGCAATAAATTCCGACGGCACATCCCGCAGCCGTGCCACATCACGAATCTTTCCTGCAACATTCCACCCATTTAAACATTTAACCGGACACGGTCCGCAATCTTCACAAACATGACTTGGCAGACCCAAAGAGACAACAAGCTCCTGAGCCATACCGGGCTTTCTATAGCCGTAGCAATACATATACGCTCGCATAAGGTCCGGAATTGGGAGTTTGGCAAGACATTGTTTTTCACATTGCCCGCAACCCTGGCAATACATCCCGGGGGAAGAAGATGCGGTTTTCAGATATTCCTTCTCAGAATCGGTTAGGGTAAGATTTTCCATAACCGAGAGGTCGGTTTTCATCTCCTCAAAAGTGCAGAATCCAGGGACAGCGGTATGAACATTATGGTCCTGAAGGACCCATTTCAGAGCAGCACCGGCATTTATGGGCCTTAGAGGATCTTGGGAAACCATCCCTCCCATCACTTTCATCGCAATAATCCCCAAACCAGATTGGGCTGCCTTGGCAATGGCTTCCTTCACTTGTAAGTAGTGCTTTTGTTTAAAGTTGTAAGCGGTCAGAACGATCTCGTAAAATTTAGAATCGATGGCTGCCTGAATTACCTCCGATTCATTCCGGTGGGTGGAAACACCAACAAATCGGGCTTTTCCGCTTTTTTTCGCCTTCTCCATCGCCTTTAGTATAGGTTCAAAGAGCGCTGATTCTCTTCGCCCTACCCGATGATGGTAGAGAATGTCCAGATAATCCAGCCCCAAACGTTTGAGGCTCGCGTCCAACCCTTTTAAAAAGGCTTCTTCCGTTGCCTCATCTGTATAAAGAAACGTTATTCTATTTTGGGGGGACTCAACTTTAGTGCCGACGATATAAGAATCCCGTGAGCGACCCTTGATCACTTCTCCCACCAACGCCTCATTCTGGCCTCTTTGATAGGCATGGGCAGTGTCTAAATAAACAATACCGGCATCCAGCGCTGCCCGGACAAGATTTGGATTGCCGGCATTAACCATACCCATGCTGACAACTGGAACTTTTATCCCTGTCTTCCCAAGGGTGCGGTAGATAATCTTTTTGTCTGTTTCCTTTGCTTGAGCTCTGTTTTGATAAGAACCCAACAAGAAGAACCCACCAACCCCAGCTGCCGTTGACTTCATAAAATTTCTTCTATCGATCAGTTTCTTTTTCATGTACGCCTCCTCCCTAATGAAACGCATAGCGCAAAGCGCTTAGCGCATACACAACTTGTTACCCACTGTTCCATTATTCTAACATTCCATTATTCCAACCCTTCATTTTAATTTTACCTCTGCATCAACTTGTTGAAGTTTCATGTAGGGAACATAAATCTTCATGAACTCTTTTTGGGATTTCCACACCTTCTGAAACATTGGGTCCTTCACGCCATCATATTGGGCGACAAACTTATCCAGGATTTCCTGTTGCATCTCCTTTGGATACTTCACCACAGTAACTTTGCCCTGATCCTTCAGAAGATTAATGGCCTTGGTATCATCTAAGAGCCAGTTGGTTAGGGATCTTGTCATGGCCGCATCACAGGCTCCTTTGACAATCTCTTTGAGGTCAGAGGGCAGAGCTTCCCATTTTCGGTTGTTTATAAGAAGTTCAAAGAATCCAGCAATCTGCTGAAGCCCTGGAAAGTAACAGTATTGGCGGAATTTGTGGAAACCAATTAACATGTCCGTCCAAGGAGTCAAACTCTCTGCTGCATCAAGCGTTCCCCTCTCGAAGAAGAAAATGACATCAGTCCCTAATGGGACCATTACCATAGACGCACCTGCCTCGGATAGGATTTTTCCCCAAGTCGGAACAGTAGGTCTGTACCTTTGCCCTTTGAAGTCGCTGAGGTTTTCGATTTTTTTGTTGCCCCAACCGCCAACCTTTGCCCAGAACAAACCCGCAGGAAACACTTTGAGGGCGTTCCCATAGGTCTCCTGTAAAAGTTCCTTCCCACCATAGGCATGCATCCACGTGAAATAACCCATCAGGTCAAAAAAGGCTGGGGATCCAGCAAAAAGCATGGCCGCCGGAAATTTTGGAACCACAAAAACCGGCGATGTATAGCCAGCGTCCCCAATGCCCTTTTGAACGGTACTAAAGATATCAACAGGATATTCAGCTCCAATGGGACCGATGAGATCGATCTCCATCCGGCCGCCGCTCATCTTAAAAACATCATCTGCCCAGATTTGCGCAGTTTTATGATGCCACAATCCTTCATGGAAGGGTATGTACACTTTCCATGTTACGACCGGTTCGGCTGCAAAGGTTGGTCCAGCCAATATCACTGACGTAAATAATGCCAAAATAATTAGTTCAAAGATTAATTTCTTTTTCATCTTTCCCTCCTTTCTTTGTTGGATGATGCAATTTGAATTGTGTTTATCATGAAATGTTGTATCAGTCAATCTGGAAATAGCCATGTGAATATTACCTTTTTTGAGGATTATCAATTGTAATCTGGTATAGCGATAGGGATTCTTGACTTGAGGACTACAGGAAGTCAACGTCCTTCCTTACATCATCCTTCAGGTTAAATCCTAACTTAGACAGTTTATTTCTCTTCATAATTGCTCAACGATGTACCCTTTTCCCCTGAGGATTTCGATGATCCCTTGGTTGCCAACCAGATGGCCTGCTCCGACAATAATAAAATAGGTTTCCTTTGTCTCCAAGAAATCTTCAATCTTCAAAACCATCTTCCTGTTTCTTTCCTAAATGAGTTTTTCAAAAATGGGAGATAAACTTTTATCTCCAGAGGCACTCCTTGTTAGAATGGATTCCATGCCTTTTGTGTCCCCCGAGCTCCATGTCTGGATCAATTTATTCACTTCTTGCTCCATGATTTCCAAATCTCTTAATGTATATACGAGAAACAACTCCTGGTCCTTATCTGAAAGGTTAGAAAGAAGGAGCACTCAAGGTGAGAAGCACAATAACAATGATTCCTAAGAATCGTCCCCATCCCATCCTGACTTCCTTTTTCACTCGCTTATATAACCCTTAAATTTGTTTCAAATGGGTGTTTGTTCTCTCTTTTGAATTGCTCCATTTTATTCCATTTTTTCCGCTATCACAATGAAGATTTTTGGCATGAAGATTTTTGGCATTTAAATTGCTCATTATCTAAGTTAAATTCACATCTCCTACGACATAAAAATCCTGAAACCAAATAATGTTATTTAATCCATAGTTTCCACTCAATGATTTAGAAGAGCTTAAGAAGTATGATCATTAAAAAAGTTGCAATTTTGTTAACTCTGTTCACTTTTGGAATCATCACACAGGTAGAGTCCAATTCAATCAAATCAATGAATAACGCCGCTAATCAAGAAATGATAAGAAAGGTGGATGAAAATAAAGGGGCCATACAGAAAATGAAGGGCCATGCAAAAGACGCCATTAAGTCATCGGAAAAACTCCAAACCAGATTTCAACCCAGTATTCCACACACGGATGATGGGTTAATAATCGGCGTCCCCGAACTCGATGTTAACTTCTTAAGAGCTGTGAAAGAAAAGAAGAGGTCTCCATTGACGGAATGCTTGGATAAAGTAATTTTTTCGTTCGACTATGTTCAGGACATTTGGAGGGACAAATTTCCAAATTTTATGGGACTCGTGGAGGCCAAATCATCAAATCCGGATCTTCGCCAGTCTCCTTCGGGATCCTATCCAATCGGAAATAAATATTTTGAAAAAGGGAGAATACTGGAAACATTTAAACTTCTGCAATTTAAGAGGGAGGAAATTTTCAAAGAAATATTTATGGGATTTTGTCTTTCTTTTTCCCCGATGAATGGACACATCTTTTTAGAAATGAATGTAACCTCCTCCTCCTCCGAGAAAGAGGGGGGTTTTACCCTCCTTCGCAGAACGCCAAAGGTTTTAAAACTGTAGATGAATGCGAAGGAGGGTACCCCTCGAAGGTTATGGAGACCCCATGGGTTTTAGCAGGTTCGGGGTTACTACGCTATTTTAAAAAGAAGTCCCGTAAGGATTCCTTCATGGATAAAGATTATTTTAATATTCTCATCTTCGGTAATACGCCTTCCGGGATCAGGCGTCTGAGAATACAAAAAGATACTTTTAAAATTCTTGTTTACCTTCTCGCCTTCTTTCAGTTGGCCGTAACGTTCCTCTTGTGCGATTACATCCAGGTCCGGAAGAAAACCTTTCTCCTGAATCAATTGCATCAGGAGTCGCAGATTCAGAAATCCCAGATTCAAATATTTTCAACAAAAATTGAAGAAGTGGAGAAAAACCTTTCGAAACTGAAAGATATTGATCGGCGAATACGTACTATCGCCAACCTGGAAAGAGGTCATGAAGCCACCCCCTTGATCGCCCTGGGCGGACTTTCACCCTCTGTCGCTCACGGGAAATCAAAAGAAGAACCCAAGGGAAGTGAGTGATTAAGATGGGGAATGTGAACCTGCCCCCAATTTCTCAGCGGACTCTTCCCTCAACGAAAGCTATATCAGCGCCTCTTCCATCCAGCCTATTTTGATCAGCTGAATGCGGCTCAAGTCACTGACCCCGAGGTGATATTTTTTATCTGCCACCATGATATGGATGGGGGGAACATCCAGAGCCCGGTCTTCGCCGAAAAAACCGATCCGCTTTACCTGAATGAGATGAGCGCCTACCGCATCTACAGCCACAGGATCGGCTCCCACGATCAGCCCTTTATAGGGCCAAACGTATCTCTTGTCGAAAAAATTGGCTCCCCTTCCATAAAATTGGGGCGTGAGGGCACTGAGGATATTCAGGCGGGTCTTTCCCTTTACGATGGGGTAAGTCCAAATTTTGCCCAGGGGCGAGCACCCCTCATCATGGTAGGACGAAGGGTCGGGGACAAATTGGATGTAATTTTTCAGGCAAGTCCCGACCCCGGACCAGTGATGCGTCCTCAACGGCCTCACATTGACTAGCGCAGTAGCGTTGAGGAAGACCGGGTTATTCAGTACTTCCCGGTCATCGATGCCGATATTTTTTTCCGCCACTCCCACATCCAACAACCGGCGCTTGATGGCTGCTTCCAACTCTTTGGGGGTCGGCAACTTATTCCATACATTACTTTTTATCCCCACCACATCCGAACTCTTGAAAAGCTTCTGCCAGGCTTCCAGGGGTTTATTGGTTCCCAGGAGACTCTTGACGGCTTCATCCAGCATGGATTGCAGGATCTCTTCCTGCACTTTGTCTTGGCGCCCTAATACCTCAGCATTCCGGATGAGCACGACTTTCGCCGTTGGTTCTGTCCGAGCTTCCCCCAGGATGATCCCTGACCCCAAGGTAGCGGCCACCGCGGTTCCAGCCGTGACTCGAAGAAAATCCCTACGGGTGATGATTTTTTCTTCCATCTAACTCAAACTCCTTTCTATACCTCTATAGGTTAGGGTTGCGGTTACGAAGCCCGTTTGGTCTATCGTTAGGACGGTAACGTCACCCTCTAACCATGAAAATGATCCACGGCAAAGGTTACGGCTACGAGGCCCGTTTCGTCTGGAGTCAGAGGGTTACGTCAAGTTCTTAAGACGAACAACCTAACCGTTGGACGATACGGGCATCTTTACCGTTGCCGTAACCGAAAGACTTTATTTTCTATACAATTTTTCTTCTGTAGCCTTGAGAAGGGCCTCGGCATCTGCCTCCGTGGGAGATCCAAAAACAATGACTACAAATTCATTCCAGTGCCGGGCAAAGGTCCACTTCCGGTCTTCCGTTTTTAAACGATCCTTCCCCCGAGCATCAAGAAGGTAAACCTTCATGAAGCTCTGATAAGCATCTCCTGCCTCTTTGAGATTGGGGTATCGAATCAGAAGAAGTTGGGTCTTCTGTTTACCTTGAAAGTATTGAGCGAGCAAGGCTTCCGTTTTCCGGTTCAGGTTTAAAATATTCTGGTGGGCAATGAAAAACCGCTGGTTCAGGAGAACGTGACTCTTAAGATAGCGAACGCTCTTATCGACCAGCCCGAGGTCCTTCCCTGGAATAAAGCCAACCAATTTTGGCTCCGGACCTGTTGCTGGGATTGAATTTACCACAGCCCTGCCCATCTTGAGGATTCCTGATTCAACCTCCGCCCCCTCCCCTTCTGCATAGATGCTGACAAAATACTTTCCTTTCCAGAACCGAAGCAACCCTCCCCCAAACTCAGATCCCTGGCCGATTCCCATGGCTTCATCCTGATGCTCAAAAGAAAATACCCCATAAGCATCCTCTGAAGCGGCCATTTCATAGAGTTCAACGATAAGCGGAGGCTGGTTCGATTTCTCAAACCGGCGAACCGTAAGATTCTGAAAACCATAGGCTAGATAAAGTTCCGCGGCCCCATCGATGTACTTGAATAGGGTCCTGAAATCGTATTTCATCTCCTTCTCGTCCCACTTCCAATCCCCTGCTTCTGAGGGCAGGGAGATCTCTTGATTCATTTTCTCCTTCTCTTCTCCCTTGACTATTTCGGCTACCGTGAATATCCAAACCATGATAACAAAAAAAGTCCAAATCCGCATATCAGATTCCTACTTAAAATCAATTTGAGCACAAATCAATAATGTGAACCCGTCCCCAATTAATCAGCTGTTGTAAATATAGGAAGTGTCCCTCATTTCTTCCCATGTTTGACAATCGTCACAAATGGGATTATAATACTCAAAAAGAAGAATCGGAGAAACTGACATGGCTGAAACTAAAATTTTGAAAACAGATTCAAGGGGAAGGGTCGTTCTGCCTCCTCCTTTCCGAAAAGAACCTTTGTTCGAGTATGCCGTCAAGGGTGATCAGATCATCCTCTACCCGGTCCGGACAGTCCGAAAGTACCCCGATATGTCAGACCTGCCCGAAGAGGATCTCTCCCCTGACTGGGTCGAAAGAGAGAGGAAGGTTAATGCGGATACCCGGCCTGGAATCGTCGCTTCGACCCCTTCAAAGGCGCTTAAAAAAAAGAAGAAATAACCTTCTATGCCAGCGAAACTTTCTCCCTTCGAACTCCATTTCGAAATCATCTTCTTGGAAAACTACTCCCGTTTGAAACCGAGTGAACGAAAAGCTATCGATAAAGCGGCCAGGCTTCTCAGTGCAAATCCTCGACATCCATCCCTCAATGTTCATAAGGCGAAGAACGTCAAAGGAAAGTATGCCGAGGGAGGGAATGATGTCTTCATTGCGTACGCTTCGAAAAGTTTAAGACTCACCTTCGAGTACGGCCCTGAACCGGGCATGATCGCCCTCCGCAATTGTGGCCATCATGAATCATGCGAAACAGAAATGTGAACCCGTCCCTAAATTCTTCCATATACCAATTTAAAGTCCAAAGTATATCAAAGGCGGAATAATTCACTTAAAAGATGAATTATTGCGCATTTATTGAACCGCAACACACATTCCGCATTTGGAAATGGCCAACTGTTTTTGGATGACACTAAAAATTGCGAAGTTTCCCATAATTATTGAATCCTCTTCACAACCTGAAACCAATAAACGAAGAGATCTTTTTCCAATTCCTGGTAGTCATCAAATTTCTTTGAAATTCTCTTCCAGAATTTGTCATTATGTCTTTTCTCTTTTAAGTGAACGACCTCATGAAAAATCACATAACTTAACAGATGGTCCGGTAAATGTCTCATCAATCTATTAATTGTCAGATTTCTCCTTGAACTCAAGCTTGCCCATTTTGTCCTCATCATTCTGAAATAGATATGATTTAACCTCCCACCCAATTCTGTTAAGGTCTTTTTAGCCAAAATAAACGTAAGGTCTCTAAAGTCTTGTTCTGTCCTTTCGACCATTTTTTTACTTGTAGAATGTTTTAAACATTCCTCGACAAGCGCCATCTTCTTACGTATCCATTTCTGGTGTTTATTCAGGATGGGATCAGGTTTATAGCCATAAGGAAGAACCAAAAGAAGTTCTCCTGTTCTAAATTCTAATCTTGGATATCTCACATCCCTATGGGAGACCTTATACGGTATGTTGGGCAGTTCCATAATTCTTCACGCTTTCCAAGAGCCTCTCATGCAAATCATTCATCTCATCCAGAGAGAGGTTATATTTTCCTTTTAGTCCCCGGACAAATTTTCTTATCTCTCGCTCCACTTCTTTTTTAACGGTGATTTGATTGATCCAACCAAAAAACATATGTTTCTTAAGGCTCTTTGAAAGCTCCTTCACAACCTTCTCAAAGCCGTCCTCTTTAAATTTTTTCTCAATTTCGAGAAGCAAAGCATATTCAAGGTCAGAGAAATTGAGGGACTTCTGTCTCGAAAAAAGTTGGTTTATTTCTTTTATTGCCCTTACACCTTCTGTGTAAATCTTCTCGTAATCTTTTGTCTTTTCCCTCCATAATTCAAGGAGCCTTTCAACTTTCTCCACCAGAGATTCATAGACAGGGTTCCTATGCCTTTCGACAAGAACCAACCGATTCAATGTAAAAAGGATATTAGCCGCCTTCTCCTTCCTATTTTTTACTTTCTCCTCCAGCGCCTTAAGATACTCACCATCGAACGCAACAATCGGAAGCTCTTTCTCTAATTTTTCTATCTCGGTAGCCCGATGAATAAATTGGATCGTTTTATCATAATACTTTTGGACATATCCCTCATAAGCAGGCTTCTGAATCACCATCTTCATGTAGAATGTGTAAATGGCTGAAATCCATTTATAGTCTTCAAAATACTCAAGCTTAATCTCGTCAGGACCGAGGAGCTCAAAAGTTTTTCTCAGATTCTTATATTTCTCTGCAAATTCCTCTTCTTTTTCCTCATCAGAAGTTAAAACTTCTATGGCCTTAAGCAGGGTATCTCTTTCATAATCCCTTGGCACTTCTTTCAAAATCTCAAGGATTTCTCTAATAAGGGCAACAAAATCTTCCTTCACGCTGTCGTAACTGAATAAAGCTCCTTTGATATCTTCCTCGCTATACATCTCAAAGGCTTTCTTAAATTCTTTAAGGATTCCAACATAATCGATGACAACCCCCGCTTCTTTCAGATCTTTAAATGGCCTGTTCGTTCTTGCCACAGCCTGAAGGAGCCTATGTTCCTTAAGGAGTTTATCAAGATACATCACCTGGAGAATAGGAGCATCGAAACCGGTGAGAAGGATATCCGTAACGATCAATATTTTGGGAAATTCTTCTTCTTTGAACTTTTCAATAACATCCTTTCTAATATCGCTTACATCCTTCCCGCCATACCGAGCTCTTGCTTCGGCAACATATCGCACGATTTCAGGCTTATCATGTTCGGTGTAGGTCATCACAATTTCACTATATTCTTTGGGAAGATGCTTATCGAGTTCTCTTTTATAGACCTCACACGCATTTCGGCTCCCCGCCACAACCATTGCCTTAAACTTTCCATCAATATTTTCTTTGAAATGCTTTGCTATATCCTCAGCAATCGTCTTTATCCTGAATGGATTCTCAAGAACAAGTTTGATGGCATTTAGTCTCTTCTTTACTTTCTCCTCAACATCCTCTCTTATATCCCCTGGTAACTCCTCAAACTCTGTTTCTAAAAATGCCTCAAGCATGTCCTTCTTTAGATGGACTTCTTTTTCAAGTCTTGGTTGATAAACGATTTTTACTGTGAAGCCATCTTTAATGGAGTCTGTGATGAAATACCGATCGAGATAGGGTTCTTCCGGAGGATAACTAAACTCAAGATAAGTATCTCTTCCCCGCTTCGAGATGGGAGTCCCTGTTAAGGCAAAAAAGAAGGCACTCTTGAGTATGGCCTTCATTTGGGCGGCAAGGAGACCGTATTGAGTCCTGTGTCCTTCATCAACAAAGGCGACAACGTTCTTCCGATTCATTATTGTTTCTTTTCGTTTTGAAATTTTTTCGATTTCTCCATAGACTTCCTTAAGCTCTTCAGGTCTAAACTTATGGATGAGAATGATAAATATCCCTCTCTTGCTTCTGTAATCATCGAATTTCAGAGTTTGCTTAAGCTCCCAAACGGACCCTATAATTTCCGGCTCCACAATATCCAATGCATAGAATTCAGTATAAAGCTGATCTTCAAGCTCGATTCTGTCAACAATAAAGAATATCGTTGGGTTCTCAAGCTCCTTCATGTAATAAAGCTTATTGGCAGCAAAGATCATGGTCAGGGTCTTTCCACTCCCCTGCCAGTGCCATATCAGACCTTTTGTCCGTGAGGCGTGGGGCGTAAGGCGTGAAACGGACTCCTGTAACGCTAATGACTCGCTGACTCTATTCACTATCTTATTGGCAGCACGATACTGCATATATCGAGTGATAACCTTAGTGGCATTTCCAAGTTCCACCCTGAAAAAGAGAAAGTTTTTGACGAGATTAAGTAAGGTATTCTCTGAGAACATTTCAATAGTTGAATCGATAGAATTTTGTAGGGGCAATTCAGGAATTGCTCCTACCTTCCATTCGTATGTTTTAACTTCTTCCTGCCAGGGAACGATGGGGAAATACCTTGCCTGGCTTTCGGCTGCAACCCCAATTTGAACATACTTATAAAGTTCAGGGACAGTTCTTTCATAGTCCTTTATTTGTTTATAGGCATTGAACCAGCTTTCGGAAATATTAGTTGGGTTCTTACACTCGATACCAACAAGTGGAATACCATTCACGTAGAGGATAATATCCGTTCTTATTCTATCCCTTCCCTGATAATAGACCTGTCGAGTAACGATAAACTCATTATTCCCGATCTCTTCGAAATCAAAAAGCTGGACATACTTAACAACCTTCTCTTTCTCAAACTTCACAGGAACACCGAACTTATAAAAATTTAGAATTCTTTTCGCCCCCTCAACCCCCGTGCCTGTAAGCTTCAGTTCGTTAATGACTTTGTTAACTTCCTCATTTCCAATTTCTAATTTCCCATTTATTTTCTCTAAGGCTCTTACCAGATTTGGAATAAGTAGAGGCTCCTCATAGGTATCCCTTTCAAGGTCATCGCCAGGAATAAATCTCCATCCCTTTTCTTGGAGCCTCTGGACTATGTAATCTTCGACGAGGTGAACTTCACGAAATACCATTATTTTTTACCAGTTAATTTCTTTCTAATAAAAAGAAGAAATTCCTTCAGGGCTTCTTCTGGTTCATCATTAATATCGCTATCAATTACCCTATCCTCATCTCCATTATGAAAATGCTTAGGAAAAGTTTTAACCTCTTGCCACCTCACATGAGGAGCATTATTATGTCGAAATATCGATCCGTCTATATGCTTTCTCTCCCAGTGGTAACTGTATCGTCCCTCAAGTTTCAGGGAGTACCAGATATCTACAAAGCTGCCATCTATCAGGATTATCCTAAGTTCATTAATATCAGTGATAATCACATCCTCGACGATGTCGCTGAACTCAATCTCCGCCATTTCTTTGAGTCTTCTCACATCAATTATCATCAGAGTTCTCCCAGCGCTTTCTCCAGTTCGTCCTTTTTAAATTCAAGATGATCAAGCCTCTGTAAATCCTGCCATGTATCTTTTTCTTCGATCTCGCCCTTTTTATATCGATCCTCAAACTCTTTGACGCTTGAAACCCCATACTTCATTCGTATCTTAAATATTTCCGTCTTTATCTCCCTTAATTTCTTTTCAAGAAAAACCTTTAAACTATCTCTGAGCATCTCATCCTTTGAAAGATTCAATTTCTCTGCCAGCGCCTCAATTTCTTTTGCTTGTAATTCCATACGGACACCTCCTTTTGCTAATTTAGTTTTACTCTTTTCTCTCCTGTAAGCAAATCATTCATCAATCCCTTTTTTATTCTTTCCAGCCTTTCTTTTCTCTTCCTTAGCAATTCTAATCTCCCATCCACCGCACCCAGAATTTCAGCAATTTTTTGCTGTTCGGGAAGAGGTGGAATGGGAATTGGCGTCTCTTTAACCTGTGAAGAGTTCAAATGTGGCTGAGCCGACCTAACTTTAAGACCCACAAAATGCTTTTTCTGAACCGAGGAAGACAGCAAAAAATATGTTAAGAACTGAGAATCAATAGTATCTGAAGGAGTCACTATTAAATCGTAACCAGCAACTGCGCCTTCCCATTCTTTTGTAACCAAAGCCACATCACCCGTATAAGCGCCGCTCCGAACTACTAATATATCCCCCGTCCTCAAAAATGGATCACGTGAGTTAGGGACTGCACCGGGACTAAGGAAAATCAACCCTTCCTTCACGATCTTCCCACGTTTTACATTTGTTGCTCTAATCATAGGTATACCATTGGCTTCTATTGCAGGGGGTTGACCTAGGCCATACCGGACATTTGCTATTTCACCCAACTTCATCATGTTCCATCCCCTGGGTATCCTACCAATTTCTGTTTCCTTAAACTCTTTATGACCTATGCCCTTGGTTAATAACTCCTGCATCAATCCTTTCTTCAACCTCTGGGTCTTTTTTATCGCTTCATCAACCTTCTCAATCCCTTGATCCACCGTCGAAAGAATCTCCGCAATTTTTTTCTGTTCAGGGGCTGGGGGAAGGCGTATTTCTAACTGGTCAAGCTCATTTTTTCTAATCGCTTTGAATGTGGAACCTGCAGAAATGCTTTCAAATGTTTTACCTATGTATTTTAAATAATAAAACAAAAACAAATGACTTGTTTTTTCAGAGTTACATCTTATTGATGCCAAACCTCTACCAATACATACTTTTGAGAGTGAAATATTAACATCTCCAACTGGAGCCCTTACCGAAATTAAGACGTCATTTTTTTCAGCAATCTTAATAGGTTCAGAACAATAAACAGTCGGGGAAGGATAAATTTCTCCGAACTCCATGTTACCCTGAAGAAATGGCAACCCTTCACCTGTTTTATTATAAGTAGAAGAAGGAGGTGATTGTCCCATTACAATCTGGCATACCTTTTCATCTACCAACTTCACCAAGCCCCACTCTTTTGGTATCCTCTTCATCTCTGTCTGACTAAATTCTCGATTTTTCACTTTTAAGTCTCTGAATTATCAGATATAAAACTTAAATGACAAAGGAGCTTCATCCTTTTCTATCGGTCCTGCTGTTAAAATCTCCCCTATATTATCAGCAAAGCTCAATGTAATAGGTCCCCCATCACCGAAGAAACACGAGTTATAATTCAACTTTGTTAAAGCATAGATATCTTGTAAGACAACTCTAATATCTGCCTCACCTTTACATATTTCAATACTCAACGGAATAGGCACACCTGGAAAAGGGTTGGTACGTAAACGTGGGATATATCCAGTAGTCCATAAATAGCCTTTTCTATCACTTTCAATATAAGCCAATCCCCTCATGAGAAAATAATTACCAGGGCGAAATAACTTCAATGTGCCAGGCCTAATCCTGACACCTACTATTTTAATGTTGTGGTTTAAACCGTCTAAGAATCCCTCCCATTCTTCGTCATTAAGATAGGTTCTTCCGTGAATAAATATTTCCTTTGGTTTCTCATGAAAACCAAAATAGCTAGTATCCATATAGGCTCGCAATGCCATTTCTACGATCTCTTTTGCAGCGTATTTACTTAGATGATACTGATTTCCCATTGGCGATTTCCAAGGCCCCACTGCACCCTTAAAAACTCCACCATCTCCGGAATCAAGAAACATCTGAGCTGCACAGCAAGCTGATCGCGGGTCTTTTTCTTTCTCCAAATTTTTAAAAACCATGCCTAAATAACATACTCCTTCCCGTATACCTTTTAACTTCCATGGTTTTCCACCTGCTTTGTAAAAAGCAGTAGAAAGAAGATTCCACGCAATTTGAGATTCTGGTTGTAACTCGCGAATTCGCCTTTTCTTATCATTCAAAAACTCATCTGGCGTTAATGTAGTTTCCCTAATAATTTGTAAAGGATTCCTAATTTTTTCCAGAATAAGACGCGCTTTTAATTGCCTTCGAAAATCATTGTCAAATTGGTACGCTTCATAGTATTCTTCAAGGTAATTAAATAGAAGTGATTGTCCCTTTTTCCAGCGAAGTGCTTTTTCTTGACTTCCTTTTATGTCTTTTTCTGAGAATATGGCGTTAGGATTGATAATCCTCGACTTAGGCCGGCAAACTTTGAAAACATCCTCTGGGGAGATACCAAACCACAAATCCAAATTCTCATCGGATTTTCTATAGAACTCCAAAATTGGTTCAGCATATAAATTTACAGTGTTATGAACCCGTTGAAATGGATCGTCTTCTCTAAGAATTTCTTTAAGACTTCGATCGTCAACAATGTTTTCTTTTACTGCTTTTGTTGAAAAAGGTATTCCAAATGCCGATTCAAAACTAGGGAATGGAATCCAAAGTTCTCTTTTAGATATATCTGGATGAGCCAGCAATTTTTGAATCCTATTTACCCATTTATAGAACCTCTGAATTCCTTCTTTTGTGCCTACTATACCGTAACTAATCCCATGGGGAGGATTACCTTGCAAAGGGCCAAATAGTGTCAACCCATCACGTGGGTCTTCAAGAGCCTGATTATGATTAAAAAGAAGCAGTGGTTCTTCTAATTTGATCAGTTCATTCATTCCTCATCCTCAAGAATATATTCAGAAGGTTCGATAAATGTGAAAGGACTTGTAAAAATCAGAGGGTTTTTGTCAATACAAATTCCCTGGTCATAATTTACAGGAATAATTATTTTGTCATTATCTTCTGCTAAATGAAACATCGAAGCTCGATGTCTATCTCTCCATGTACTGTTATTCCATCTACGATATACTCTTTTAGGTGCTGAGCGTATTTCCCCTTTCCTATCACTCACAACAATATGACACTGAATGTTATAATGCCACGATGGTATGATTTCGAACCATCCTCGAATCGCCCAATGCCATTTTTCACTAAGGGTCTTGCCCCATAACTTCACTTGTGAGCTTAACCCCTCCTGTCCTCCATAAATAATCCTTCCATCAGGAAGGAGATTATTATGAAAATAAAAACAAATCTTATTGTTTGAAAGTCTGTAGGATAATAAGCCTTTAACTCTGAAACCCTTCCACAAAGCCTGATTAAATAGCCCCACAATTATATGCTGACCTATTTTGCTGTCCTCCACTAAAGTGCTCGACCCATCCATAAGCGTATTAATATCTGTCTTTTCGGTATTTCTGATTTCTAACGATTCAAAGTGTTGACGTAATGTTTCTGCTTCTGCAAAACTTAACAAATACTGCTTAAAGGGAATTACAGGGTATGGGATAAAGCGTTTTATTATGAGATTTTTAGTAATATGATGTGCGTAAACAAATTTAGGATAGGAAACTATGGGATACCTATTTGAAAACAATTCCTCAGGATTGTTATTCACTGAATTCGAAGTAGATTTATAGTTTCTCCACCATAAACTTACCGCATCAGGATTAAATGAATTGTTTTTTCTTGCATTATCACGCTCTAACAATCTTAATAGCTGCCTTAATCCTTCTAGCCAATTATTTTCATTAAATATTATTGACTGTATATTGACGAGCCTAAAATCCATTTGATCGAATCCTAAATCGTCAATTTTGAGCGGCACAATGAAATTATCTATTTTTCCTCTTTTCATTACATTGAATGCTGTCGTTAATTCTCCTAATGGGTTATCTTTTCGATTGGAATATTTCGAAAGCACAAATAGGAACTTTTGTGTTCTCGTCTGTAATGCCTGATTGATTTCTTGTGGCCAATTTTCACCCCCGAGTAACTCAGTTAGATCACACCAAACCCCATAGCCCTCTTTAGCGAGCTGCAATGCAAGCCATCGTGTGAAGTCATTATCTTCATCTGCATGACTGAGAAATATCATATCTCTAAGAGCATCGTTAGTCATTGTTTAATACCCTAATACTACTACGTTAAGTTTATCTTGACATTGAATAACACTTTGGTATATCCTCTCGGGTATGAAAGCCCGAGAGATAGAACGATTCCGGTTGAAATTGGAGGCCTTCTTGGCTGATGTAGTTCTGGCCATGGGTCGCAAAGAACGGAGAGAGCATGCCGAGGAATACGTACGAGGCCTCCTGATGGATGGAGAACGTAAATCCATCGAACCAATGGCTGATCGTCTTCCGGATGGAGACGTTCAGGCTTTGCAGCAGTTTGTGAACCAGAGTCCCTGGTCTACGAAAGAGGTGCAAGCGTCTCTGGCCAGAAAGGTGGAGCGAGAATTTGTTCCCGAAGCTTACTGGCTCATTGACGAGGTGTCTTTTCCCAAGCAAGGCAAGCA
>Ga0210031_1000466_pt1 | contig 23666 bp, 18 predicted proteins | sample CryGeyCG2014_080_FD_185455 | JGI IMG/M metagenome (GOLD analysis project Ga0210031, IMG submission 185455) | Groundwater microbial communities from aquifer - Crystal Geyser CG03_land_8/20/14_0.80 (SPAdes) (version 2) | ecosystem: Environmental > Aquatic > Deep subsurface > Groundwater | place... | reverse complement strand
TGAACTTCTTCCCGTAAATATAGGGCTGCATAGGAACGCAATACCTCTGCAGGATCTTCTGAAGCGACAACAACGGGCAAGAGCCCGTGGTGAATGGCTTTGTCAAAGTTGAAGTGGTGCCCAAGCTCTCTCGCCATGAAAGGATGCATGGTATATAAGAGTGCCCGTCCGCCAAGCAGATCTATCCCTGTCCGTTTGAGTTTACGTGCACTTGAGCCTGTGAGAACAAATTTCCAGCCTTTCTTTGCCTCGATGAGGCCATGAACGACCGGGAGCAATTCGGGGACCCTTTGGACTTCGTCAATCACGATAAAGCCTGATTCAGGTTGAGCCTCTATCATTTCTCTGAGCCGTTCGGGCATGGCTGAAAAAAGGCGAACTCGATCAGGATCAAGCAGGTCTATATAAATAGCATTCTTAAAATGCTGATGCACAAATGTTGACTTGCCAGTCCCACGGGGGCCAAAAAGGAAAAAACTGGTTTTAGGAGCCTGGAAAAATCGGTCTATTATTTCCATATTGAGTCTCAAAATGGAATTTATGCTTCCTTTTTACTATATTAAAATCTTTAAGTCAATAGAATTTATCTATTTATATTTATTAGTAAATTATATTTTTTGATGATAAATTATTATTTAATTTTATACCAAATTCTCTTCCCTTTTTCAATATCTTCCTTTAATGTCAAAGGTCTCTAAAATGGTCGGGGTCACATCTTCAGATGTCATTAATTTCTTGACAAAAGATCATGTTTATGTAGGATAACGGTATGGCTAGGCCCCTCCGCATGGATTACCCTGATACCTTCTACCATGTCTTATCCCGAGGGAATGAAAAGCGAGATATCTATTATGACGAAAAGGATTACCTTCGGTTTCTTGACACCCTCGAAAAGGCGGTGGAACGATTTAAATTAGAAGTCCATGCCTATGTTTTGATGAAAAACCACTATCACCTCCTGATTCGAACAAAAGAAGCCAATCTCTCCCGAGCGATTCAGTGGCTGGGTCTAAGCTATTCGGTCTGGTTTAACCGCCGGCATGAGCGAAGCGGTCATCTGTTTCAGGGACGATTTAAGAGTTTTCTGATTGAGAATGATCGTTACTTTACGGCCATGTGCCTTTATATTCATGGTAACCCCCTTCGGGCGGGTATCGTGAGGAGATTATGGGATTATCCATGGAGTAGTTATCGGGCTTATGCGGATAGGAGGTATGAGGTATCGTGGTTAACGACGGGATTAGTATTAGGGATACATGGAGGGAGTCGGAAGGGGTTCATGAAAGTTCAGGAGATGTCTTTGAGAGGAGAGGAGAATATCTTGGGTGAGCTTTGGCATGGATTATACCTTGGGAGTGAGGGGTTTTCGGAGGAGTGTATGGGGAGGGTGAAGAGAGAGGGACATCGGGAGAAGCCACAGGGGAGGTCATTATTGAGGGGAAGAGACATTGGGGCTTTGGCTTTAGAAATCTTGGAAAGGTTGGGGGAGAGGAATCCTGAATCGTTGTTGAAGGTTCGTAAGTATCGTTGTTGGAGCAGGGATGTGACGATTTATATTTTATATCAGCTTGGTGTTTATGGGAACGAGGAGATTGGGAAGGTGTTTGGGGTGGGGTATACTGCGGTGACGGGGGCGGTGAAGCGTGCGCAAACCCACCTAAATGTAGATCGGCAATTAGAAAGAATGGCTAACAAAATAATTAATGACATCTGAAGATGTGACCCCATTTATCCATTTTGAAGAAGAGGGTGGAAAAAGATGGCTTCGCTAAAAGAAAAAATCCGGGTCGCTACAGGTGAAGGAAAGGTGGATCTTCTGATTAAGAACGGAAGGGTCGTGGATGTCTTCTCAGGTCAGATCGAAAAAAAGGATGTGGCCATTTTCGGAGGGGTGATCGTAGGTTTCGGAGATTATCAAGCCAGAAAGATTATTGATGTGAAGGGCGATTTTCTTTGTCCCGGGTTGATTGACGGTCATGTCCACATTGAATCGAGCATGGTAACCATCCCTGAATTTGCTCGAGCTGTCCTTCCTAACGGAACCACCACTGTAATCGCCGACCCTCATGAAATTGCCAATGTGCTTGGTCAAAAGGGCATCCGCTTCATGGCAGAATCGGCAAGAGGCGTTCCCTTAAATATTTTCATCATGCTTCCTTCCTGTGTTCCTGCAACGCATTTGGAAACTTCGGGAGCTACCCTCAAGGCAAACGATTTAGAACCTCTGTTTAAAGAACCCTGGGCCATTGGATTGGCAGAGATGATGAATTTCCCGGGTGTCATTTTCAGAGATCCAGAAGTTCTCAAAAAAATTAAGATGGCAAAGGGGAAGCGCATTGATGGCCACGCCCCACTGCTTTCGGGAAAAGGGCTTTATGCTTATCTCACCGCAGGAATTCGTTCTGAACATGAATGTACCACTCTCAAAGAGGCGAAAGAGAAATTGAAAAATGGGATGTGGATTATGATCCGAGAAGGAACGACTGCAAGAAATCTCAGAAGTCTCATCCCCCTTGTCCACCCCAAGAATTCGAGACGCTTTCTCTTCGTCACCGATGACCGACATCCAAAAGAACTCCTCGAAGAGGGTCATATCAATTCCATGGTCAGGCAGGCGGTCCGATGGGGAATTGACCCCATCTTAGCTATTCAGATGGCAACACTCAATCCTGCAGAATATTTCAGGCTGGATGACCTCGGAGCCATTGCTCCGGGTTATCGGGCTGACATCGTTAGTTTCGATCATCTGGGACGATTTCAAATTAAGAAGGTCTTTAAAGATGGAATATTAGTTGCTGATGAGGGTAAAATGCTTTCCCCTCCCATCCGAAAAACGAAGGGTCCCAAAGTCACGGGATCCGTTCGAATCAAGCCCCTTAAAAAAGACGCTTTTATTCTTCGAAGTGACTGCCCCCTCGCCAAAGTCATCCAACTGATACCAGATCAAATTGTCACAAAAAAAATAATGAAGAAAGTCGTCTTGAAAGACGGAGTGGCCCATCCCAATATCAAAGAGGATATCCTTAAGATTGTAGTGGTTGAACGGCATAAAGCTACAGGGAATATCGGGATTGGTTTTGTCCAGGGGTTTGGCATAAAGAAAGGAGCAATCGGTTCGTCCGTGGCTCACGATTCACATAACCTCGTCATTGTGGGAACCAATGACCAGGATATGTTGAAAGCCGTAGAAGTCATTCAAGCGATGAGAGGGGGATTGGCAACTGTTTTGGATGGGAGGGTGTTAGCTTCTCTTCCCTTGCCCATTGCGGGTCTGATGTCAGAAGCCTCCGTTGCCCAAGTCAACCTTGAGTTAGAAGCCCTCCATCGTGCAGCGAAAACCCTTGGATGCAAAATCCCAGACCCCTTTATGACACTTTCCTTCTTATCGCTGCCGGTCATCCAAGAACTTAAAATTACTGATAAAGGATTAGTTGATGTGAATCAGTTTAAAATTGTACCGCTGTTCGGGGAGGGCTAACGCAAACCAGAAGGCAGAAAGCAGCAAGCAGTATGCAGAAGCAACAAAATAATTTTATTAATTTTCTCGCTGCCGGCTGCCTTCTGCCAACTGCCTACTGAATAGGAGTTTGCTATGGATTGGGATCAGCTTTTAGAGGAAGCCATCCACTATCTTCAGGAGTATCTTCGGATTGATACGGTCAATCCACCCGGGAATGAAGTAGAAGGAGCGAAATTTTTCAAAAATATTTTTGATGCAGAGTCTATTCCATGTCAGGTTTTTGAGCCCTCTCCAGGCCGAGGGAGCCTTCTTGCCACTTTAAAAGGAACCAGTAAAAAGAGACCCCTCCTCCTTCTTAATCATATGGATGTGGTCCCTGTTGAAAAAGGACGTTGGACAGTAGATCCTTTCGAAGGAATTGTTCAAGATGGATATCTCTATGGCCGTGGAGCTCTCGATGATAAATCCATGGGGATCATAGAGATGATGGCCCTCTTAATCCTGCAACGGAGGAAGGTTCCTTTAGAAAGAGATGTCCTCTTTTTTGCTGCGGCTGATGAGGAGACGGGTGGAAAGTGGGGAATCCAGTGGGCCATGGAAAATGTTTCCTCCTTAATGGAATCAGAATATGCCCTCAATGAAGGGGGATATGTCATTCTCAACGAAACCGGTGATCCGGATCGATATGAAATTTCGAATGGCCAGAAGATTGTCTTTCAACTCCAATTGAAGGCCAAGGGGACTTCAGGCCATGCTTCCATGCCCCATGCTGACAATCCCAATGTGAAACTTATCCATGCCCTGGAATCCCTCACGAAATGGGAAACCTCTTTCAATATTCTTCCCATGGTCAAAGAGTTTTTTTCTAAGATAGCTCACAAACAGCTTTCCGAAGAAAGGCAATTTTTTGAAGACATTGAAAAAGGCCTAAGCAATCCCTCTTTTTCGGCCAGGTTGACATCCAATCCAATCTATAATGCCATGGTGAGGGATACCATCTCTCTTACCATCCTTCAGGCCGGAAGCAAGGCCAATGTCATCCCCTCGGAATCAACCGCCACTCTTGACTGTCGCCTTATTCCGGGTTCATCTAAAGAAAATTTTTTAACAGAGATTAAAAAAAGATTAGGAGACGAAATTGAAGTCGAGGGGAAAATGGAGGGGAAATCCATTCCGCCCTCTCCCTTTAACACAGACCTTTTTCAGGCCATCCAAAAATTTGCGACCTTAAACGACCCGGATTGTCCGGTCGTTCCTTTTCTTCTCCCCGGAGCCACGGACAGTCGTTTTCTGAGGAAAAGAGGCATTACGACCTACGACTTCTGCCCCTTTCGTTTGCCAGAGAAAGAAATATTGAGAGTGCACGGAAACGATGAACGAATCGCGTTAGAAAATTTGAGATTTGGAATGAGGATGCTGGTGGAGATGATTAAGGAAGTTGCCACATAATCCCCCCCCTTAGATTGCAACTCCGTCATTCCCGTGCTTGCGCGCCGTAGCGCTTCACCTGCCTGCGCGAAGCCGCTTCGGCGAAGGCAGGGCGCGCAGGCGTGAAAACGGGAATCCAGGGGTAATTCTAATTACTTAAAAACACTGGATTCCCTCCGGGTCAGGCTCCACCCCGGAAGGGCTCATGCCCCGGAGGGAGGCCCTATGGGCCGGCGGCCTGCTGGAGTTTACCCCGTACTTGATACGGGGCAGGAATGACAGAAAGTAGCCTTTTCAGACTTTTTACGAGACCATCATTATTTCAATGTTCCATTATTCGTTTTTCCCTCTCTCATTTGAGCTTTGTCATTTGACATTTTATTTGATTTCATAAACCTTTCTTTCTCACTATAGATACAGCCACAATATTGCTGACGATATAATCCCATCGCCTTCGAGACTTCCACTCCTTTCTTCCATCCCTGCCGAAAATCTTCATAATAGAATGGAATCCCCATTTCACGAGCCACACGCTCCCCGGTTTCTTTGATCAGAGCATGATTTTGATGGGCACTTTGAAGAAGGGTTGGTTGAAAACCCATCGAAGACGTTTTTTTTGCTTCGCGGGCTGTAGCTTCAAGCCGAAGTGAGTAACAATATTGACACCTTTCTTTTACTCGATGAGATACATTTCTTAAAAATTCCTCAAGGAGATATTCATCCCGATAGATCACCTTCAACCCAACCCTCTCTGAGTATTGTTTCAGAGCGTCGAGTCTTTTTTGATATTCTTGGTAAGGATGAATGTTGGGATTAAAAAAATAGCCAACGGCCTCATCCCCTTTTTCTTTCATTCGTTCAAGGGGAGTGATGGCGCAGTTGGCGCAGCAGATGTGGAGGAGAATTTTCATTCGATGGAATCTTAAGTTCAAAGTTCAAATTTTAAAATCCATGCCTTCGCCGAAGCGGCTTCGCGCAGGCAGGCAAATGTCAAATGAATTCAAAGCCCCAAATTCTGTAATTCTGTAATTCAACCCTTCGGGGTTGATCATAATCAAGGCTAAAGCCTTGAGTTACAACTTTGGACTTGATTTGGCATTTGAACTTTGTCATTTGAAATTTAGGATTCAAAAACTTAACTGGCCGCTAAGGCCTTCTCCTCAGAATCTTTCCTCCGGGGAATCCCCAGCTCCTTCTCGACCTGCAAGATCTTATCAGTAGTCTTGATGACGGTGTCAGGATTAAGGGAGATGCTATCAATGCCGCAACGGACTAAAAACTCGGCGAATTCTGGATAGTCGCTGGGAGCCTGGCCACAGATGCCAATCTTCCTTCCATTCTTCTTGGCCCTCTCAATGACCAATTGGACCATCTTTTTTACAGACGGATCCCGTTCATCGAAGATATGAGAAACCTTCTCTGAATCCCGGTCCAGTCCCAACAATAACTGGGTTAGATCATTCGATCCGATGGAGAAGCCGTCAAAAATCTCAGCAAATTCATCCGCCATGATCACATTGCTGGGAATCTCGCACATCATATAGATCTCAAGACCGTTTTTCCCCTGGATGAGACCGTGTTTTCTCATCTCGGCCACAACCAATCTCCCCTCTTCCACGGTTCGGCAGAAGGGAATCATTAATTTTACATTGGTCAGACCCATTTCATCCCGAACCTTTCTCATGGCCATGCATTCAAGAGCAAATCCTTCCTGGTAAGACTCATCATAATAACGGGAAGCTCCTCGGAAACCGATCATGGGGTTGTCTTCGACAGGCTCAAATTCGCTTCCTCCGATGAGATTGGCATATTCATTACTTTTAAAATCACTCATTCTCACAATGACATCTCTGGGATAAAAGGCAGCGCCAATCTTGGCCACCCCTTGAGCCAACCTATCAACGAAGAAAGCTTCTTTATCTTCATACCCGATGGTCAACTGTTCAATCTCCTTCTTCGCATGACTATCATTCAATGAATCGAATCGGACAAGCGCCATGGGGTGGATTCGTATAAAATTATTGATAATAAATTCCAGTCTGGCCAGACCCACTCCATCGTTGGGGATAAAAGAGAGGTGGAAGGCATTGTTTGGATCTCCCACATTCATCATGATTTTTGTTTGGGGCTTCTCCAGATGTGCCATATCAAAGCGCTTCACCTCATAATCGAGGATCCCCTCGAAAACCCATCCTGTCTCCCCTTCTGCACAACAAACGGTAGCGCTTCGATAATCCTTCAGAATTTCACTTCCATTACTTGTCCCCACCACACAGGGAACGCCCAGTTCTCGACTAATGATGGCTGCATGGCAAGTCCTTCCTCCTCGGTCGGTCACAATGCCCGAGGCGATTTTCATGATGGGTTCCCAGTCCGGGTCTGTCATCTGGGTAACCAATATCTCGCCCTTCTTAAACTTCTCGATCTCTCTCGCACTGGTGATGACATTGATGGGGCCAGCGCCAATCTTTTCACCGACACTCTTCCCTTGCACCAAAACCCTCCCTTTCTCTTTTAAGGAATAGGTCTCCAAAATATTCATGGCTCGCTGGGATTTTACTGTCTCTGGTCTTGCTTGAAGAATAAAGAGTTCCTGGGTAATACCGTCCTTTGCCCACTCAATATCCATGGCCATGTAGACCTCTGCTTTTTTCGAATAGTGTTCTTCGATCTTTATCCCCCATTCTGCAAGCTGAATAATCTCCTCGTCCTTCAAGATGAAATTCGCCCTTTCCTGTGCGGAGACAGGCACATTTTTGGTTGACCCCTCTCCCTCCAGCGTGTAGATCATTTTGATCTCTTTGGTTCCGAGGGTTTTCTGAATGATCGGTTTATAATTTCCCTTAATGCAGGGCTTAAATACATAAAATTCGTCGGGGTTGATGACTCCCTGAACAATATTTTCCCCCAATCCATAAGCGCCTGTGATGTACACCACGTCTGGAAAACCGGATTCTGTATCGATCGTGAACATCACACCAGAACAGGCCTGATCGGAGCGCACCATCTTCTGAACCCCGATGGAGAGAGCGACCGAAAAGTGGTCAAACCCTTTGTGGGTTCTGTAAGAGATGGCGCGGTTGGTAAAAAGTGAGGCAAAACATCGTTTGCAGGCTTGGACCAAGGCATATTCCCCGCGGATATTAAGATAGGTCTCCTGCTGTCCGGCAAAACTTGCGCCAGGAAGATCCTCGGCTGTGGCGCTGCTACGGACCGCCACATCCGTATCCTCCCCATACTCCTTGCACAGCTTCCGATAGGCTTTAACAACCTCTTCAACGATCTCCCTGGGAAACTCGAGGCTATGGATGAGTCTCCGGACTCGGCTTCCCCTCTCTGAAAGGTTCTCCACATCTTCGACATCGAGGGTAGAAAATATCTCTCGAATGCCTTCTTTAATCTTTGGTTTACTCTTGGAATCATGCCAGTCTTGTACAATCCCTTCGTCCAAAAGGGCATGGTAGGCATTGACGGTCACAGCAAATCCATTCGGGACGTTCACCCCTTGCCTCGTCAGTTCCTTTCGCATCTCTCCCAAGGAGGCATTCTTTCCTCCAACAACGGGAAGATCGTTGAGCCCAATTTCATCAAACCAAAGAATGTAAGGTTTTTTCCCCATAATTCCCTCCCTGGGTTATAATAATCTAAATTTATCCGAAACCTATTTGCCTTGTCAACCCCGTTAGATAAGTAAACCCCGTCGTTGAATGCAACGAGATGATTGATTTTTGGGATGATATTGAATTTTGCAAAAATAAGTTACCTTTAATAATAATTTTTTTCAACCATGGGGTCAAGGGCGATCTTAGTAATGCCAAACCCCTTTTTTTAGGACGGGGTGAAAAGCGCCGCTCCCTTCGGCAGGCTCAGGGCACTGAGTTTATCGAAGTGCAGCATCAACCCTGAACAAACCCTGGGTTTTATACCGGGGAAAGTCGAAGGATTGATTTTACAATCAATTATAATTAAAATGGAGTTTAATACAAAAGGAAGTGAAACCCATGAAAAGTCCAAAATATGCTTATCTTTTTGAAGAAGCGGATGGAACCAATAAGAAACTCCTTGGAGGCAAAGGAGCGGGTTTGGCTGAAATGACGCATATGGGTCTTCCTATCCCACCCGGATTTATTGTGACCACGGAGGCCTGTCTTCATTACTACGAAAACAAAAAGAAACTCCCTAAAGGCTTCATGGAAGAGGTGGAGGTAAATCTGAAAACGGTTGAGGAAAAAACAGGTAAAAAATTTGGAAGTTCTCAAAATCCCCTCTTCTTCTCTGTCCGGTCGGGCGCTGCGATCTCCATGCCAGGGATGATGGATACCATTCTCAATCTGGGTTTAAATGACAATACCCTCGAGGGTTTAATTAAGATCACCTCGGATGGAAGATTCGCCTATGATGCCTACCGGAGATTTATTCAACTCTCCGGGAAAATTGCATTAGGGGTGGAAGAAAAGGAATTCGACCAAATCCTTAACAAGACAAAAGTAAGGGTGGGAGCCAAGGAAGACACTGATCTCGATGTTGATCATCTCAAGGATATCTGTAAACAATATCTAATATTAGTTAAGAAGAGGACAGGGACTCTTTTCCCTCAAGACCCGATGGTTCAATTAAAACTCGCCATTGAAGCGGTTTTCAAATCCTGGATGGGAAAGAGGGCAGTGGATTACCGAAAGGAATTCAAGATCACCTCTGAAATGGCGAATGGAACAGCCGTCAATGTGTGCACGATGGTCTTCGGAAACATGGGCTTTGACTCTGCTACCGGTGTGGCGTTCACACGAGACCCCGGAACTGGAGAAAACATTCTTTATGGCGAATATCTGGTGAATGCTCAGGGCGAAGATGTCGTGGCCGGGATCCGGACACCCATGCCCATTCAAGAGATGAAGAAGGAAATGCCAAAAATCTATCGAGAGTTGGAGCGGGTCAGAAAAACTTTGGAAGAACATTTTCATGAAGTTCAGGACTTTGAATTTACCGTGGAGAAAAAGACCCTCTACATCCTTCAAACTCGAAATGGGAAGATGAACGCTCAGGCAATTGTCAGAACTTCCAAAGAGATGGTCGCTGAAAAACTGATTACGAAAGAACAAGCTGTCCTGAAATTGAAACCTCAAGAGCTGGAGCAACTCCTCCATAACCGGATCGACCCAAATTTCAAGGCAAAACCAATTGCCATTGGCCTTCCCGCCTCTCCAGGAGCGGCATCTGGAAAAGCAATCTTCGATGCCGATGAGGCTGAACGAGTAGGAAAACTTGGCGACAAGGTCATTCTGGTCCGAGAAGAGACTAAACCTGAGGATATTCACGGTTTCTTTGCCGCTCGGGGAATTTTGACAAGTCGTGGAGGAAAAACATCTCATGCGGCTGTGGTGGCGAGAGGCATGGGAAAACCCTGTGTCTCAGGGTGTGAAGAACTCCGAATCGATCCAAAAGGGAGAGAGGCCATCATCAGAAATGTTCATATCAAGGAAGGAGATTTTATCACCATCGATGGCTCCAGAGGCGAGGTCTATTTGGGAGAGGTTCCTACCGTAGATCCTGAAATCAGCAAAGACCTCCTCACGCTCCTGAGTTGGGCGGATGAAGTTAGAACCATGGGCGTTCGCGCCAATGCTGATACTCCTGATTCTGCAGTCAAAGCAAGGCAACTGGGCGCAGAAGGCATCGGGCTCTGCCGGACGGAGAGGATGTTCAATGCGGTGGACCGCCTTCCGATCGTAAGGGAGATGATCCTTGCAGGATCGAAGGAGAAGAGAGCAGAGGCCATTGACAAACTTCTCCCCATGCAGAAAAAGGATTTTAAAGAGATCTTTAGGGCAATGGAGGGTTTTCCGGTAACCGTCCGCCTCCTCGACCCACCGCTCCACGAATTTCTCCCGTCGGCTGAGGAACTGGCTTCAAAGCTCCGAAACATCAAAGAAGTGGAGACCGTTCTATCCTCGGCGGAGAACATCTCCGAGGCAATGAAATTTTTAGACCCCGTTTTCCGGGAATCGCTAAAGCCCCTCGAACAATTGGCCGCCAATATTTCCGAGATAAAGGAGAATAAGCTTGACAGGAAACTGATCCGGAAACAGGAAGAGACGCTTCGCAAGGTCAAGAAGATGATGGAGGTCAATCCCATGCTGGGCCACCGGGGGGTGAGGCTGGGGATTACCTATCCCGAGATCTACCGGATGCAGATCCAGTCTGTTCTCGAAGCGGCCGCCGAGCTGGTCAAAGAGGGCCTCGATATTCAACCTGAGATCATGGTGCCTCAGGTCTGCACGGCCCAGGAATTGAAATGGGTTTATCAGCTTGTCAAAAAGATCCAGAAGGAAGTGGAAAAAGGATATGGCATTCAGCTTCAATTCAAATTCGGGACGATGATTGAAGTGGTCAGGGCGTGCATGAGAGCTGGGAGATTGGCAGAGGTGGCAGACTTCTTCTCTTTCGGAACGAACGACCTCACCCAGGCCACCTTCTCTTTTTCGAGGGAAGATGCAGAGAACAAGTTCCTCCCCCTTTACAATGAGCGGAAGATCCTTCAGGACAACCCCTTTGAAGTTCTGGATGTGAAGGGAGTGGGAAGGTTAATGATGATCACGATCGAATGGGGGCGAAAGACCAAACCCGACCTCAAGATCGGCATCTGCGGGGAGCACGGGGGCCATCCCGAATCGGTCGAATTCTGCCACACTATCGGGCTCTCCTATGTGAGCTGCTCGGTCCCGCGACTTCCGATTGCGCGCCTGGCAGCCGCTCATGCCAAACTAAAAGAGAAGGATAAAAAACCTCCAGAAAAATACGATCCCGATACCAGTTTTAGCATCTTTTTTTAGATTGCTGCCACAACCGATCAGACTTCAAAAGAAAGAATTTTCCTATCCTTTAAATTGACGTAGCCGTGATGGGTGATTCTCAGGTGGGGGATGGCGGCTGTTCCAAGCGTATCGACGGTAAGGGTAGGCTTTTCCCATTTCACACCATTCTCTCTCAGAGACTCTTCGAGCTTTCTAACCTCCTCTCCCACAATCTCCATTGGTTTTAATGAGGTGACGCCGCAGAGGGGAGCAGGAAATTCTGCAACAACCTCTTTTCCTATGGCATAGACGCCTCCGCCTCCGATTTCTTTGAGCCTGCCGATGACTGTCTCCATCGATTGCGTGTCACATCCCACAACAATCATATCAGGGCTATCCCAGCTCATCGTCGTTCCATAGGCCCCTCTTTGAAGGCCGAATCCCTTAAGAAATCCCTTAAAGGCCTCTCCCGTTCCCAGTCGGTTTATGGCGAGAATCATGATGACATCCTTCGACTCCTCAGTGTCTTCGAGATCAACAATCCTTTCTTGGGTCACAAGTCTGGTCACCAGCTCCATCACTCTAACCTTCCCCACCTTCGCTAAAGCTCCGGTGGGTTCCGCCAAGGCTCCACCTTTTGAAGAGAATATATTTTCTGGAACTTTCACTGTGTTAAACATAGTATCCGGGAAAAATACTTTTTTAGGTTCGACCAGGGATTTACCATCTCTGTAGATGATTTTCCCATAGCACATCACCCATTGGGGCGAAAAATCATCTGGTGAGGGAATGATCAGAATATCCGCCATCTTCCCGGGTGAAAGAGACCCGATGAGATGATCGAGATGGAAATGCTCTGCGACATTGATCGTAACCATTTGGTAAGCGAGTTTAGGTGGAACACCAAGCTTCAGGGCGCTCCTCAGGGAGGCATCAAGATAACCTTCGGTGAGGAATCCTTCGGGATCGACCCCATCCGTTGACAGGACTAATCTTCTAAAGTCAATTTTCTTCTTGAAAATCCCCTTGACTCCTTCCAGCTCCTTTCTAATGCTTCCTTCCCTGATCATGACCCAGTAGCCAAGTCGAAGCCTTTCCAATACTTCCTTTTCAGTAATGGGTTCATGGCAGGAGGAAACACCAAAATCGGTGTAGGCCTGAAGCTTTCTCCCTGTTGCACCTGCCGTGTGTCCTTCCACCCTCTTCCCCAGTTCAAGGCCCATGGAGGCAAGTTCTCGTACTCTTTCTCCCTGGTTCCCTTCCAGGAAGATGTTCCCCCAATAAATTTCACCTATCCCCAGGCATTTCGGGTCTTTCAGAAAAGGAAGGAGTTCTTCATTGAGTGGGGCGTTTATTTCTTCGAATGGAGTGAGACCGCAGAGAGGAGCAACCGTGTAATAAAATCTAATTGGTTGCCCCTCCAAACCTTTTACAAGATATTCAATGCCGTCTTTCCCTACAATGGTGGCAAGCTCAATGGTCTCAGTAATCACTGTCGTGACACCAGTCGGGATGACATGCCTGATGAATTCTTCGATCCCGAAACGGTTGCTAATGGTGTGAGTATGACCATCAATCAGCCCAGGAAGGAGAACCATTCCATCCGCATCGATAACCAGTGTCTTTTCATCTCTGGGGGGATGATGATCAGGACCGACATAAGCAATCATTCCATCTTTGATCCAGATGGACTGTTTCTTAATAAACTCTCTGGTAAAGACATTGAAGAGGATGCCGTTGGTAATGAGGATATCCGGAGGAATATTCCCTAAAGCCACTTCGCTGAGGATGTTTCTTTTTTTTATCTCGCTCATGGAGGGGTTCATATCAGAAGAAGAGATCCTTTGTCAATCCGATTCATTTTAATCGATCGGTTTCCAACTTGCCCTTGCCCTGCATAATTCACGACCATCGCCCTTTCTAAAGACACTGTGGAGAAAGGCAGGTGGAGAATCTCCGAAGGGCTCTGTATGGACCGATATTTCGTCTCCATGGGAGGATTCGGCAAGGAAGTTTATCTCAAAGGTATGGATGTAACACTTCCGATGCATCTCAAAGGGATAACTATCCAATATCCACTCGATATATTTTGTGTTGTTCACGTGATGATGCATATCGATATCACTGTAACGGACCTTAAAAAGATTCTCCTCCCTGGGATGAACGGAATCATGAATCTTTTCAGGTTCCTCTGCCTCAGCAGGACGATCGAGCAAAGGAAGAATCCTTTTAAATAGAGGTTCAACCCTCTGGGGCCTCCGGTTTTTTAAATCGAGAACCAACCAGGCGCTCCTGGCGGTACTGATGATTTTGCCCTTCGGGTTGATGACTGAAAAATTACGGAGGGCGAATAAACGCCCCATCCCCGCGAGCCAGGTCTTGACCCTGATTTTATCTCCCCATCGGGGATACTCATCCATTTGAATAAATAAGCGGGATAGGACCCAGAAGTATTTCTGCTCTCCCAGATCGGAATAACCCACTTTCAGATGGGTCGCATGGTTCCATGCAGTCTCCTGCATCAGATTCCAGAGGTGGGACAGGAATACCTCATTCTTTGTATCCACCTCTCCGAAAGGGACGGAATATTCATCCTCCCAGCTCTTCTTCATTTCCTTCATTTAGGTTTTCATAACAAAACCATAAGCTTCCAGTCAAGCGTTCGAACTTTAAGTTAATTGTATTACATAATTTTTATTGACTTACTTTTTTTAATATGGTATACAATTTTGAAAAGGTTAGACAGGGAGGTCACATGGAAACATCGGTTACTGTTAAAGGGCAAGTTGTGATACCATCTAAGATCAGACATCGCCTGGGAATCAAGAAGGGCACCAAGTTCTATGTCGAAGAACGAAAAGGAGAAATTATTTTTCGCCCATTAAACAAGGAGTACTTTCAAAAGATGAGTGGTGTCCTTAAGAGAAGTGGACTTGTCAAGGCATTAGAAGAAACCCGATCAGAGGATCTCAAGCGAGAGGAGGAGAAAATTGGCCGCCGTAAAGGTTCTCGATAGCTGGGCGCTCCTGTGTTACCTTGAACAGGAACCTGGATTCGAAAAGATGATCGACCTCTTCGAGAAAGCCGTCGAATCCTCCAAACCTCTTTTAATGTGCATCGTCAACTGGGGAGAAGTTTACTACCAGATCGTAAGGCGGTTCGGGGACCAAAAGGCGCAGGAGATCGAGCAACTCATACAGACTTTTCCGATCACGCTTGTTGAAGCCAATAAAGAACTTACTCGTGAGGCAGCCCGTATCAAGGCAACAAAACGGATGGCATATGCTGATTGTTTTGCCGTCGCACTCGCCCGCCTAAAAAAAGCAGAGCTTTATACTGGGGACCCTGAGTTTAGGGCAGTTGAAAAAGATGTTAAGGTTGTTTGGCTTTAAATATCACAAAGTGTGCCAGTCATTTTCCTCTATCTCAAATCAAGAAGTTCCTTTAGCGCTTTTCCCAAGGTAGAGAGATCTTTCGAAGAAAACCTGCCTAAAATTCTCGTAACCAGCCTTTGATCAATTGTTGAGATAGCGGATTTAACTGCAGATGACTTTAATAAGCCAGCACCTTGCCAATCTTCTATCAAAAATTCACCTATGCCGATATGGCTCCTTGTCTGGCCGGTGATGGCTTGTACTGCTGTCAGCCGGTGTGTTATTCCAAATAATTGAAATAATCAACATATCCCTTTAATGTTTTTTTGAAAATCTCATTTGCATCAATAGGAGTTAAAATTAATGGTTTATTATACTTCAATTTTTCTTTTGCCTTACTAACAAATTTATTATCTCTTGTGATCAAATAATCCATATTCTTCGTTATACATTCAAAAACTATGGCTGCGTCTTTAGGGCCAAATATGTTTTTTAAATAATCAACATTGGGTTTCCGGTACATAACTCCCGGATTTTTTATTTCATCCAATAAGTGAAGTATAAGGTTTCTCCTGACATTGCTCCGATTCATCACTCTGTCATCTAATATTTCTTTATTAACGAAAATTGAACTATATATTTTGCATTTACCCTTCTTTCTAAAAACAATAATATTTAACAATGCTGAATATTCCTTTACATTGGGTTTATTCCTACCCACTCTATCTACATTTTCTAAGACATTAATAATATTGTTGTCAAAAACAATTTTGATTATCTTATTACAATAATCTAAGAAAATGGGATTGTTAATCTTTAGACCATATACCCATCTTATGAATGGTTAAAGGGTTAACGATGTAAGTGCATCCTCTGTTTTGATAGGAAGTTACTAAAATATGAGGGGGAAGTCAATGTCAAATTCCTCCGCTCCCCCTCAACCCCGCCCTTACCAGCGATAAATTAGAGATTCTTCGGCTTGCGCCTCAGAATGACATTTCGACAAAGCCTCCATGCAAGAGGGGAATAAGAGGTAGTTAGGTCAGTTTTGAGAAATCATCGATTCTGAGGAAGACTTTTTTTATCTCATTACAATGATCTGAGGATAAATTTAAATCATGACTCGATTCCTCATCAATTATTTTTTATTTTCTCTTCCTTTTGGATATCTCCCAAAATGCTCTCGGGGTTATAATTGGTACTGAATGAAATTCTTTCAAAACAAGAAGATCTTCATCCCCAGTAATGATATAATCGGGTTTGGCTACTTCAGAAAGACCAAGAATTTTAACATCATCAATATCTCTGCAGGTCTCTTTATCTAATCTTTTATAATTACTGAGAGTACAAAATTCCCTCAAGTACCCAGTGATCATGAGAACTTTATCCTTGGGCATTTTTAATTTTTTTTGTAAATTTCTTTGAACTTCAGATAGGATGTGTTCGCTGATAATGATTTCATGCTTTTCCAGGCAGAGTTCAAAAAGGGCGTGGGCCAATCCTCTGCCTGCAAAGGCTGCCAGAATCACATTCGTATCGAGGATCACTCTCATGATACTTCTTTATAGACATCCTCGTCTGTGAGGATGCCCTGTGCTTCTGCAAAAGGGAGAACCATATTTCGAAGTTTACGAAACCGGTATATGGCTATATACCTCTTCAATGATTCTCTAACGAGGTCGCTGATGGGTTTCCCCTCTGCCTTACTGATCTCCTGTAATCCCTCTCTTAAATCATCAGGAATTCTGATGGTAAGGGTCTGGTTCATACTCCTCCACCTCTTTTGTAGGACAATGTAACACGCCAATATAAAATTGTCAATCATCGCTTAATTTTTGAAGTTGTCTTACCCGAGTTGTCATTCCCGTGAAAACGGGAATCCAGCTCAGAAATACTGGATTCCGGGTCAAGCCCGGAATAACAATCAAAGTAAAGGGACTTCTGACGCAGTACACTAGGCAAGTTTTGAGAAGTCGGCAATTCGGAGGAGGAGGGAAACGAAAGGGATAATTGTTTTAGGGGATTTTCAGAATGGCCATTTTTCGGTAACTACTCACGCAGCCACGTTTCCATTACGGGATCTGTTAATCTGTGAATATTTTTATCATCCTTCTCGATGAGGTCTCTGGAAAAAAGGGCCTTTATGGCTCTTTGTGTGCCTCCTATCGATAGGCGATGTTTTTCAAGAAATTCTCTTCCATACGGTGAGGCAGTAGGCTCTTTGGCAATTGCTTTTAATACCGCCTTCTGTATCAAGGTGAGGCCACTCCAAATCCCTTCGAAATCATTCGTTTCCATTGTGACTAAAACATGGTGGGCAGTTTCTAATACCTTGCTATCACATTTTTTTGCAGACGTATCCCATGTAATCGACGCCAGCTTCTGGACATAGTAGGGATAGCCTCTTACCGTATCATACATCTTTTTAGCAATTTCTTCGGAACATGTCTTCCCTGTATCTTTAAACCTCTTTTCAATATAGGAAACGAATTCTTCTCTGGCGATCTCCTTCAATGTATACGAAAAAGCGCTCTTATAGAAAGGACGGCTCTTATTTAAAAACATATCATTCAGTATTCGTCGACGGCTTCCCACATAAAAATAGGTTATCTCCTTATGAAACTGAATATGAGACCTCAATATCCCCTCTATCTTTTTGGATTCAGGAAGTTCTGTAATCTCCTGAAATTCATCGAGTGCGATGCATGCCTTTAGCTTTTTCCTCTTGACATGAGCATAAAGGCCTTCCATCAGATCATCAAGAAGTAATCCCGTTTCTGCCGTTTGATCAAATTTAACAGAGAGAGTATAACCATCAGGCTTGACTTCAATGCTTGGAATTAATCTCTTAAAGAGATTTGCGATCCTGTCTCCAAGGCTCCGAGGATCAACCCCCTTTCCAATTCCCTTTAATATCCCGGAAGAAAACCTTAAAATAAAGTCTTGCTCTGAGGAGACAGGGAAGAGATCGACATACACTGCCAAGAATCCCTCTTTTTCAAGCAGTTCCAAAATTATTTTTATGAGTGATGACTTACCGTACCGCCGCGGAGAGAAGAGAATAACATTATCCCCATTCCTTGCATAGCGGAGGAGATCCTTCATTTCCGCCTCTCGATTGCAGAAATCCTTCCGCTGGACTATTCCTAATGTAAATGGATTCCGCAGTTAAGCCTCCTGATTATTCATTGCGAATTATTTTAATTGAATTATGCAAAAAGAATACAAAATAATTCTTTAGTTGTCAATAGAATTTTTATGATGGGGCACTTCTTCACGGAAAAGTTATTAAGGTAGGTATAGTTGCCCACTTTTGAGCTACGTGAGCTTCGAGAAGTCGGCGATTCTTAGGAAGAGTTTTCCGACTTCATCTAAGAGGGCGAGGCGATTATTCCGGATCGCCTCCTCTTCGACCATGACCATGACCCCGTCGAAGAAATCGTCGATGGGTCTCTTCAACTGGGTCATTTCAAGAAGGACAGCCTCATGATCTCTTTGGTTAAGAAGGGGCGCGATCTTTTCCTTTGCCTTGAGGAAGGATTGATAGAGGTTCTTCTCCACGGGTTCGGAAAAGAGTGAAGGGTTGCTCTCCCTGCCGGAAGTTGACCCCTTGAGAATGTTCATCGCTCTTTTAAACCCAATCACAATGGACCCAAAATCCTTCCACTCCCTTGCTGTCCTTAAAGCGTCAATGCGATGCTGTATGTCGAGCAGCTCGTCGAAGGAGTTGGAAATCACAGCCTCGATCACATCAAAAGGATATCCCTTATCCTGAAGGAAGTTTTGATAACGGACTCGAAAGAAATCCAGAACCTCCTCTTTTACCTGTTCAACGGGACGCTCCATTTTTTCCTTCAACTGCTTTTCGCTCTCTTCAATCAAACCCCTCAAGGAAATGGAATATTTTTTCTCAAGGATGATCCGGATGATTCCCAGGACTTGTCGCCTCAACCCAAAAGGGTCGGCTGTTCCAGTGGGTAAGAGACCCACCCCGAAGCAACCCGCAATGGTATCCATTTTGTCAGCGATGCTGACGATATCCCCGATGGGGCCAGAAGGCAGTCGGTCTCCTGCAAAACCGGGGAGGTAGTGCTCATAAATTGCCTCTGCAACCGCCGGCCTTTCCTTGGATAAACGGGCATACTCCCTTCCCACGATCCCCTGAAGTTTTGGAAACTCGCCGACCATCCCCGTCACCAAATCGGTTTTGCATAATAGTGAGGCACGCTCAACTGATTCTCGAAGTTTCGGATCGATTCGCTCTGTAATCCATAAAGCCAACTGTTTAAAACGCATTACCTTTTCATAAGAAGTCCCCAGCTTGGCCTGGAAAACTACTTTCTTCAGTTGCTCTAACCTCTTCTCCAGAGGGGTCTTCAGATCATCTTCAAAGAAGAAAGCCGCATCAGAGAGCCTTGCTTTGAGGACCTTTTCATTTCCCTTCACCACCACTTCCCGGTTCTTTGGATTGATATTGCTGATGCAGACGAAATGGGGAAGCAAAACTCCATGGTCATCCACCACAGGGAAATATCTCTGATGTTCTTTCATTGAATGGATGAGAATCTCCCGGGGAAGTGAAAGAAATTTATTGTCAAAGGCTCCACACAAGGCCACCGGGTACTCCACCAGAAAATTGACCTCGTTGAGGAGTTCTTCATCTTTAAGGATCTTTCCTGAAACCTTGGCCCCTTCTCGAATCATCTCATCGTCAATCCTTTTCTTCCGCTCCACAGGGTTAACAATCACAGAAGCCTCTCTTGTCTTTTGAAGATAGGATTGAAAATCCTTCACTGGAATAGGACCGGAGTGCATGAACCGATGGCCGAAGGTCACATTCCCGCTTCGGATATTACCCATTTCGAAAGGAACAACCTCTCCTCCAAAGAGAGCCAAAATCCAGTGAATGGGCCTGACAAAACGAATCGGGACCTCTGCCCATCTCATCGACTTCTGAAACGGAATGGAAAGCAATATTTTAGGGAGAAGGGATGAAAGGATCTCAGGAGTTTCTTTCCCAGGCTCCTTTTTCACAGCGCAGACATATTCCCCTTTCTCTGTTTGAATCAATGTCAGGGATTCAACAGGAACGGACTGACTCTTGGCAAAACCAATGACTGCTTTGGTGGGATTCCCTTTCACATCCAAGGCGGCTTGTTTCGAAGGGCCTATCTTTTTTGTCTCTTCATCTCTTTGTTTTTCTGAGACAGATTCGATCACCAAAACAAGACGTCTTGGAGTCCCAAGAGTTTTTATCCCATTGAAGTCGATCCGGCTCGCCTCCAGTCCTTTTTTGGCAAGAGCCTCCAAATCCATCAGGGCTTGTGGGATAAACCCAGCCGGGATTTCTTCTGTCCCAATCTCCAAAAGAAGTTCTTTCATTTTCATATATCGTGATCCGTGTCCGTGTATCGTGTCCGAATCCCAGAAAAACTTCGTCGGCGATAAATGCCGACGCTACTTTTAACTCTGAACTCCCTGCTTGCCGGAAGGCAGGCGAACTCATGTACGGAACGGTTTCAAACCGTTCCCTATCGAACTACCGAATTAACAACGGAAACCCCATTTCTTCTCTCTGTTTGAGGTAACCTTCTGCGCAGAGCCTTGCCAATGTCCTTACCCTCAAGATGTACCCTACACGCTCGGTCACGCTGATCGCACCCCGTGCATCCAGAAGGTTGAAGATATGGGAAGTCTTCAAGCAGTAATCGTAAGCCGGAAGGACCAACCCTTTTTCGACCATTCTCTTCGCCTCTTCCTCAAACATCTGAAAGAGGCGGAAAAGCATTTCTACGTTGGCCTCCTCGAAATTATATCGTGAAAATTCGACCTCTCCCCGGTGATGAACATCTCCATAGTTCACCCCTTTCACCCATTCCAGATCGAAGACATTATCCACTCCTTGAAGATACATGGAGATTCTTTCAATGCCATAGGTAATCTCTACCGGGATGGGGCTCAGTTCAATGCCACCCGCCTGTTGAAAATAGGTGAACTGGGTGATCTCCATTCCATCCAGCCAGACCTCCCAACCTAACCCCCATGCGCCCAGCGTGGGAGATTCCCAATCATCTTCGACGAATCGAATATCGTGATCAAGGGGATCGATTCCAAAAGACTTTAAACTTTTGAGATAGCTTTCCTGAATATCAAGAGGTGAAGGTTTCAGGATGACCTGGTATTGATAATAGTGTTGAAGCCGATTCGGATTCTCGCCATATCGACCATCGGTGGGACGGCGAGAAGGTTCAACATAAGCCGCTCTCCACGGTTCAGGACCCAAGACCCTGAGAAAGGTAGCAGGGTGAAAAGTCCCGGCCCCCACCTCCGTATCATAGGGTTGTTGAATCACACATCCTTGATCTGCCCAGAATCGCTCCAGGGCAAAAATCAATTCTTGGAAATTCATCGCTTCTCCTTAAGCTGCGAAGCTATTGTCGGAAGCATTAAATGATTCTTATTTTGTAGGGCAAGGCTTCAGCCTTACCTTTCCCTTGCGGGCTGGCATCAAGCAGGCCTAAAGGCCTGCCCTACGAAAGTCAAATATTGCCCGGTATAACAGAGTTGGGTTTAGCACTTTTAACTCTGGGATGTCAACCCTGTGGAGTATAGACCCTAATGAGTATGTGATACCCATATTGATCCCAATTGCGTGCTCTTCCGGATAATACTATTGGATATTACTCCACGGGGTCAACCCTACCCCCTCACCCTCTCCCTCTCCTCTCCGAGCCAGAGGCTCTTCCAAGCCGGAGGCCGCCATGGGAGAGGGGAAAGGGGCTACTAAGATTCGCTCCTATATCCCCCAGCGTCTTCAGTGACTTCAATTCTTTCCCCAATTGATAACTAATAAATTTAGGAAGAAGCTCTCGACTCTCGGATAAGGCCTGAAGGGTGAATCTCAATCTTTGAATCTTGGACAATTCCATCTGGGAAATTTTCTCTATTAATCTGGCTGTTCCTAAAGAGAGGGGAATGAGATTATTCCACATCTTCGAACACCTTTCACAGACTAAGGCTCCTTTTTCAAGCGAGAAAAAGACGGTAGGGATTTCTTGTAAATCCTCCCAACCTTTCTTACATAGGCCACATTTCCCCATATTGGGCCGATAACCAAATAAGGAGAGCATCCGAATTTCAAATAACCTCAATTGTTCTTCTTGCGGGTCCATTTCTTCGAGGTTCGATAGGAAGGAGAGAAGAAGTCCAAAGGCTTCTGAATTTGCCTCTCGTTCTCCCGCCATCTCGTTTACTAATTCCAGATAATAGCTGCCATACAGAATCTTCTTGAGGTCTTCCTTGATCTTTGGAAAAGAATGAAGAATATCGCAACTCTCAGCCCTCACCAACCCCATCCCTTCCTTATCGAAAAAGATGAGGCGAAGATGAGAAAAGAGGCCAAGGGCGTTCTGAAACCGTTTCCTGCTCCTCCTCGCCCCCTTTGCAATTCCTTTCAGCTTTCCAAAATCCTTGCTAAAGAAGGTAAGGATCTTATCGGACTCACCATAGTTGAGGGAGCGGATCACAATGGCATTCGTTGTAAAGAGAGGCATAAAAAAACCCAGTCAAATCCGAAATCCTAATATCGAAATCCTGATTCGTAAGGAGTAAGGGGGCATTCTTTGTGCTGCGGTGTTGCAGTGCTGCGGTGTTGCAGTTAACGGCAACACCGCAAAACAGCATAACGGCAACACAACAATAAACCCGCTTACGACTTGCAACTCACGTTCTCACGGAATTGAGGATTTCATGTTTCGAATCCGGGACGCCCCCCATCTGTATTCTGACCAAATTATTTTATGTTGCGTCCCTTTCCACCCGATGCAGGGGCAGAAGCTTCCTGCATCTTGATTACATCTGTCCCGGGTGGAATGGTAAATTGGAAGAAGGAGCTGGAGAGTCCTACATTGGTTTTGATATCGATGAAACGGGTCCGAGTCACATTTCCTAATCCATCAAAGACATCGGCCTGAAGGATGGTATAGGTCTTTTTATCCACGGTTAAAGTCAACTTCGACAAAGTGGCAAGAGGCTCTTCAGGAGCTAACTCGATGACATAATTGTCCTCTTTTTGAGATACGGATTCATTCAGATTGAGAAGCTTGAAGTCCCGACTGAGATTTCCCTCTCCAGCCAAGAAAGCCAATGGCGTCTTCTCTTTGAGGTATATTGAGACATCGGAAATGAGAACCTGTTTCTCTTCCGGTTGATAGTACCAAAGGGTGTGACCGTCCGAAAGAAATTTCTGGTTTGGAACGGTATAGTCCCAGCGCATCATCCCTCTCTTCTTAAAATAGACCTTCCCTTCTCCTCTGTTGGGTTGTTTCATCACCTTGCCAATATATTCTTGTATAAAATTGGCTTCGAAATCGTTTGTCTTTTCATATCGGTTCTGGATTTCTTTTAATACCACTTGACCGGTTGCGCAAAAAGCCACAGGATTGAAGACCAGATGAAATAGTATAAAGGCAGAAAAGATCAATAGAGATATTTTTCTCATCCTCGTCACCCTTTCGCTTTCCGATTCCATTTTCAAATTTAGGAATTGAAGAATTAAGGGATTGAGGGATTAAAAATTCCTGAATCCCTAATTTTCTAACAGGTTACTGAAAA
>Ga0210031_1000456_pt1 | contig 23869 bp, 17 predicted proteins | sample CryGeyCG2014_080_FD_185455 | JGI IMG/M metagenome (GOLD analysis project Ga0210031, IMG submission 185455) | Groundwater microbial communities from aquifer - Crystal Geyser CG03_land_8/20/14_0.80 (SPAdes) (version 2) | ecosystem: Environmental > Aquatic > Deep subsurface > Groundwater | place... | reverse complement strand
TAATTATCGCTGTCCGACAGCGATAAGATTGAGCTAAATTATGGAAAGGCCGGTGGGCGCCTCGGGCGGGGTGGTGTCGGGCGGCGGCGCGGCGCCAACATACTCATACGCCCCGATGTCCCAAGCAGTGCCTTGGGGACGGATAATATTATTTATATCGCGCGAAAAATATGTTATTGATGCCCCCTTGTCTTTCGCCACCGTGTCATTAGGAAACAATTGTAAATCAAAGTCTGTATAATTACTTCCGGTAATATCTACCAGTGATGGCTGAGAAATCGAACCATGGGCATCATACCTAGCTGTTTGCCATTCAGCAAAATTTTTCTCAACTCCAGATAATAAAAACTCTTTTCCACGATCCTTATTTGGGATATAAATAATATTATTATCACTTACAAATCCATTAGTAGAATCTGCATCGCAAGTGCCCATATATGCCACCGTACCATCCGGAATATAGATCAGATTATTTTTTACTTCGCTATTTGGGGAGCTATTACCACCTCCGCAAGCTCCAATACCAATCGCCTTTAACCAACCTTGTGTCCCAAATACTCCAAAAATCGTATTATTATATATTCTGGTATTCGGCGAACCATTAACAAAAATTGCAAAATCTCCAGACCCTGCGCCATAATTTCCAATTAACACATTATTAATTACAGTAATATTACTATTTCCTGGAGGGTAATATGTTAGATAAATCCCTTCCAGAGTGTTGAATAAATAGTTGGAGATAATCCAAGAATATTGTGATCCTGCAACAGGACCAATTCCATCTGAGTGGAAACCACATATCACACTTGGAGATTTTGCACAGTTCGTAAATCTGTTTCCTCGTATAACTGAATAACTTCCAATCCCTCTAATTCCGCCTCCAGAATCATCCACCGTATTATTTTCTACTAAAGAATAATGCGAACCTTCATATCCTATAGCTCCTATGTCGGTTGCTGTGTTATTAATTACAACTTGATAATTAAGAGCTGAGGTAGGATTAATTCTCCAAACACGGGTAAACGTGTTATTATCTATAATGATTCCTGATTTATTGGCCGAATTATTCCAGAGGGCACCATAAACAGCATTGGTACAAGAAGATCCAGGATATCCATCTGGATATTTTGTGTCTTGAAATTTCAATTTTGAAAATCTCAGATAATTAGCAACGGGACGCACCATATAATACCAAGAGGGCACATCCGAATCATTATGCCCGCTCAAAATGGCATCTCCCGTTCCCCAAGTATCCGTTGAGGTATAAGTGATTGGCTTCCATATTCTGTAGGTCATCTCCGGGATGGGATGAGAAATCTTATCAAAATTTGATAAAGTGAGCTGTGTATGCGAATCGACTGACGCCACTGCAAAAAGACCAACACTGTAAACCCATTCCCCTGTGTTTGATCCATTGTAGATGTAAACTAAATCTCCAGCCTGGACTGTGGTGAGAAAGTTTTGACCAGCGGAAGTAAAAATACCACCAGCTGTTACTGCCGCGTTTGAGCCAAAATCAACTTCAGCTCCATTCCTCGTAACAGTAATCTGTCCTCTGTAGGTAACTCCTTTTTTAAAATAAATTATATCGCCAGCAGACAAAATTGTTGATGCGGATATATTTGTCGCATTTAAATCACCTGGGCAGTGTTTCCAAGCGGCATCTTGCGATGTGCCAGAATTTAAATCATTGCCGCCATCATAATCAACGTAGTAATTTACCGCCCAAGAATCCTCGGCCAACCCCAAAAGCCCGAAAACTATCAATGCAAAGAATAAAGAATACCGAATAATGAATATAAAATGGGAATGTTGTCCCGATGGCGTTGCCATCGAGGATCCACGATTTTGCTTACAAAATCGTGGAATTTGGATTTTAGAATTCATATTTTTTAATTTCTTCTTCAAAAAACTTTTTAACTTCCTTCCAAGAGACATCCTTTAACATTTTTGGCATCGGCTCTTGCTCGGCATCATCAAAATAACATAGACTTTTTAAAATATGTATTTTGTTTTGCTTAAGCAAGCCGAATTTTTTATCGTACAATCTCAAAATTTCATCCAATGACAATACTTTTTCCATCTTTATAATAAAATATAAATCTATGAAGTCGCGCTTGGTCCCCCTATCAGAAATAGCCGCTATTTTCATGGGCGCAATATCTTTAATGTCAGCGATTTTAATGCCTGATAAATTATGTTTTTTAAAAAGCAGGAGGTAATCGTAAAAAAAGAAGCTGAAGCGGATTTTATTTATATTCCCCAAAACAGTTCCCGCTGCCATTCTTTCTAACTGAAAATCTGGAATTAATTTTTTCAATTTGCGTACGAAAATATTTCCATTAAACTCTTTGCTTGTAAAAAAATCGAGGTCAACAGATATTCTGTGTCCAATCTGCAAGGCCAAGGCAGTGCCGCCAGCCAAATAGGCATCTCTCAGGAGACCGCTTTCTCCTAATGTGGCCAGTGACTTTTTTGCATTTTTTGATAGAACCTGTTCAAACATAAAATTTTATTTTTGGGAATATTTAAAATAAGTGACCAATAATTGGCGCTCCGGTCGGAAAATCCTCTTCTTTTTGACAAAACTTTTTTGATTTGAGAACTGTCAAAATTTTTAAGCATCCACCTAACGGCTTTTTCGTCTCCGTACTCCAAGATTCTTTCAATGACAAAAACAGAAGATTTTTCCACCTCTAGATTATTAAAATCAATATCCCAAAAATATTTACTAAAAGATTTTGGTAACTTCATAAAAAAATTATAGCATAAAATGACTGGAATTTCCACCCGAAATTAACTCAAAAATTGACTGAAAAGCTATTGCACTGTCACTCCGCTGGGCGGTGCGGGCGGGGTGGTATCGGAAGCAAACAAAATTTGTCCTTATCAACGAGGCCGTTCAACTTAAACTAAATTCTATCAATTTTTGTTTTATTTTTTCATCGTCGATTTCAAAACCGGGCATAAATATTATTGTTTCGGAATAATTAATGTCATCGAAGTACGCCAGCTGGCTACGAAACAATTTTTCATTGAACTCTCCGCGAAAAATTTCATTCCCTCTTTTTGAAATTTCGCTAATTGAGAAGTGATCTTTTATAATAAAATATAAATCGACATAATCCTTCCATTTGGCGCGCCGACCCAAAGCGAAAGCTTTCATTGCCGCAAGAGTCGCCAGATCCGGAAGTTTAATGATATTTTTAAAGCTATCCGAAAAATTAATCTGATAGGGATAAAAAAGATAAGTGAAGCGGACACCTTTAATCTGTAAAGAAAATTGGCCTGCTTCGTCGCGGATAACCTGATCGATTTGGTTGTATTTTAAAATTCTCTGCCTGATTTTGGCGTTATCAAATTCTTTTTGCGTAAATAAATCAAAATCTATTGATTGACGATGCCCTAAATGTAAAGCAATTGCCGTTCCGCCAACCAAACCAAAATCTTCGCTAAATGATTTTATTATCGGTAAAAAACCGACTTGTCCGCTGCTTAAGATTTCTTTATGCATGCGCGGCAAAATAAAGCTTAAAGTAATTCAGAATCTTTTTATCGTAATTTATTCTCTTTTGATTGATTTGCTTATTAAAAATCTCAGTCATTCTTTTAATTCCCAGAATTTTTATTACTTCCTGCACATCGCCCCAATTGCCGTAATTTAAAACATGTTCAACAATGGCTTCATCGTTGAGATTGCCGGGATCTTTTATATACCAGACAAGATGCGGTCTCTGTTTTATGAATTTTTGAATTGTCAACATATATTATATTTTATCATAAATCCTTATAAATTCCCAGCTTTTTTTATTGCACCACTACCCCCATCGGCGCGGCGGGCGGAGTGGTGTTTCACAACATAACAAAAAGCCGCACTACTTAAATTATAGCACGGATTTTAAAGCAGGCTTGCTCAGTTTTTATTTAACTTACCAAACTGTCACCCCTGTCGGTGCGGCCGGCGGGGTGGTGTCGGAAGAAGTAACAACGACATTGCCATTATTCCAAGTGGCAGGAATGGGATTACATTCTACGCCTGTTGGGTCGCAAAGAGCATTATTCTGAAAAGTTAAATTGGAAGTTCCAACAGCGGAAGCCCCGAAAGTAATTGTCATTAATTCATTTACCTTCGCATCTGGCTGTAATTTTATTACTTTCCCCGATTCCATATCTCTCCCTCCTTCCTTTATTTATTTTTTAAAAGAGCTTAATTCAAAATTGTTTTTTTATACCTTCTGCCAGTCCTGATTTTCATTTTCATTTTGGTTTCCATTTTGGTTCTCATTTTGTTCTTCAGTTTTAATGTAAACTTCTCTTGCTTTAGCTCCTTGGCCCGGGCCAACCACTCCTTTTTGTTCCAGCGTATCAATTAATCTCGCCGCTCTCGCATAGCCAAGCCTTAACCTGCGCTGTAAAAGAGAAGCTGAGGCTTTGCGGGCCTGAAAAACCACTCTTTTTGCTTCTTCATACAAAGGGTCTTCCTCTGAAGAATATCCTTCAAATTCTGTCGCTGGCATCTCTAGATTTTTTTCCAGCTCTTCGGCCAAATGATTGCGGAAAACGCCTTCTTCTACATCGGCAGAGAACTGTTCTCTGCCGTTTAATTTTTGGCCTCGGTCCGCTGGCTTTTGATTTTTGATTTTTGATTTAATATAATCCACTATCCTCTTCACTTCCTTTTCTGAAACAAAAGCCGATTGGATCCTTTTAGGTTTTCCGATTTCCGCGGACAAATAAAGAAGGTCTCCCAAACCTAAAAGTTTTTCTGCTCCAGCCATGTCCAAGACTGTTCTTGAATCAATTTGGGAAGCAACTTGAAAACTGATTCTGGAGGTAATGTTGGCTTTAATTAAGCCCGTAATCACTTCAACCGAAGGTCTTTGGGTGGCGATCACCAAATGAATGCCGACGGCCCGCGACATCTGGGCCAATCTGACAATTCCAGCCTCCACTTCTTTGCCTTTGGCTGCCATCAAATCAGCCAATTCATCCACCACCACTACAATATAAGGAAGCACATCGTCTTTTTCAATCACTTTTTCGTTAAAACTCGTAATATCCCGGCTTTTTGCCAAAGAGAGTACATCAAATCTCCGCTCCATTTCTCCGGTCAGCCATTTAAAGGCATTGACCGTTCTATTAGCATCATAAATTACCGGAGAAAGAAGATGAGGAAGTTCATTATAAACGGGGAATTCTACTCTTTTTGGGTCAATTAAAATGAATCTGAGGATTTCCGGAGAACTCCTGTACAAAAGAGATAACATTAAATTGTTTAAAAAGATAGTATTGTGATTGACAAAACCATTTCCAACGAAAGAATCTGAGCCCGGTACGTAAAAATCATATCCAACCCCAGAAGTTCTTTCAATTTTATCAATTTTATCCCAATAAAAATTTCTTTTCGAAATTTTTTCTAAGCTTTGATATTCGGGTTCTTCAGAAATTGGTTGATAAAAATCTAAAATTTTTTCTAAGCTTTGATAGCCGGGCGCTCGAAACCCTGAGTTATAGCTCCCTAAGGAACTGAAAGCGTATTTAGGAACTAAAATCCCAGATTGATATTTCCACCCTCGATTCGTTAAACAAGCGAAACGATTAAGATATTTTTGACCCATTTTTTTAAGCAAAGAGGAGATATGAGGAATTAAGTCAAAATTAGGATTCGGGGATAATTTAAGAAATTCTCTGATTTTATTATATTTTTCTTTTCTTACAAAGCCGATTTCTTGAATGAATTTGCGCGCCTCTTCGCCCAAGATGGAAAGTTTATAGTACTCGTTGTCGGCATAATTTTTTACTTTTTTGATTAAAAGCGAAGAAACTATATCGAAATTTAAAAGCATAAAATGAACCTGAGAGGCCAGTTTTTTGCTACTAATACAGAGTTCTACGGAACTTTCTCCTACATAGCCATCATTATCAAAAAGGGCCCTTAAATAGGCAACAACTATTTCTTTAGGCGCTTCTCTAATTGCCCTCGGTATTTCTTTTTGAGGGGACCTCCAAGAATCCATCCCAAGGTATGCCAAAAATTCTTTTAGATGTTTACTTCCTATAACTATATCAAAAGCCCTATTTTTTGGATTAGAGCCACTTCTCTTTTCAATAAACCGGGTAATTCCAAAAAGTTCTTTAAGGGATTTTTTATAAAGCCGAATTAAGTGAGGATCGGCTTGGGTATAAGTTACTCTATGGTTTCCTCCTTTTTCTACTGAGAGTCCTCCATCGGCTGTCAACAGCCCCAAAAACTGAGCCAACTGAGGTGTCATTTTCCGAGGGCAAGAAATCTTTCTATGATAAGCTTTAATTTTGCTTGGTTTAAAATCAGCAATATCGATTTTGTTGCCAAATAAACCCGGCCCACGACTAATAGCCACATGGTCGCCTTTTTTGATTAAAGAAGCTGCTTTCCAGCCTTGCGAGCCATCTTTATTAATAACCCAAAGCGGATGTTCAAACGTTGCTTCAATTTGATATCCGCGACCGGTGAATAATTTATAAAATTGGCAGATTCCGTTATTATAGTTTTTGCTCGTAGTTTCAATTCCGTCCCTGGTGACAAGTTTAATTTTAAAATCTTTTTCACTATTTAAAGAGAGAGGACAAAGCTCTTCAAAGGTTAACATTCCCTTTTCGGTAAACATTAAAGTGTCTGCGGCGCAGGTCTTTCCCGTGCCCGTACTGCCTGCGACCAATAGATGCGGCATGCGGGAAAGGTCCGCATAGATTGGATTCCCTGAAACATCTTGGCCCAAAGCAATGGTCAAATGTGAAGGAGATTTTTGGAAATTGGCATTTTCAATTAAATTTCGCAATCTTACCCGAGCTCTAATTTTATTCGGCACTTCAACACCTACCAGAGATTTGCCGGGAATGGGGGCTTCAATTCTGATGGGATGAGCCGCCAAAGCCAAGGCCAAATCATTGCTTAAGCTGGTAATTTTAGAAAGCTTTACTCCTTCGGCCGGTTTCAGGGTGTATTGCGTAACCGTAGGTCCAACATTTATTTCTGACATTTCAACTGAAATATCAAAATTTTGCAAGGTTTTTTTAATAATGGCCGCGTTTATTCTGGTATCGCCCGGACTAGGCCCGCCTTTTTCAGTCTCTAAAAGTTCTGTTGGCGGAATTTCATAAAAAAAATTAAAGGGTTTAGCGCTAAGCGCTTTTGTTTTTAATTCCGGTAAAGATAATTTTTCAATTTTTCCCGTTTCTTCTATTGTTGAGGATGGAACTTCTTTAACCTTAAATCTGGGCGCAAAAATTTTCTTAATCAAAGAAGTTTTTGATTTGAACTCCGGAGATAATTCTTCTTTCATTTTCTCTTTTGTTTGAGAGCTTGAGGGTTGGTGTAAAAGTTGCCAGAAAATTAAACCGCTGATAATAATTGCCGAAGCAAAAATAATTTGAGTTACTAAATTTCCGAAAAATTTTAAAAATGGAAGAGAGATAAGATATCCCAGCCAACCTCCTGATTTTTTTCCCGGATTTAAACCTTCAAGAATGCCAGTCAACCCTAAAATCAAGATAAAAATTGCTAAAAGTAAAGGGTAGAAAAATTTTTTATACTTCGTGCTAAAAAATACCAAACCAGAGATTAAAAGAATTAAGGGAATAACAAAAACAACTCTACCAATTAAAAAAGAAAGGCCGGCAATTAAACTTTGGCCGGCTATCCCCGATAATTCAAAAAAACTTAATGTCATGATTATTGCTATCAAAAAAAATATTACTCCGCCAATCAATTTTTTGGCTTCTTCGGGTAAAGCAAATTTACTGTACCACCTTGTTTTCTCAATATTCCTTCTGTTATTTTTTCGATTTTTATTTTTCGCCATTAATCATCAAGCTTCCGCAGGAAGCGAAGATAAAGAAGAGAACGTAGTTCTCTTCGCCTCAATAACATTATACCATTTCTAGTTATTTTCCTATAAGCAGCGAGGGTAAACTTTTCAAGGAGCACCTCGCAGGCTCGCTGGCATGGTGTTCGCGCGAAGCGCGAAACAGCGAGCCGAGAGATGAACAAATTTTTCTCGCTGGGAAAAATATTGTGTCTACTTGAAAAGCTTTACCCGAGCGCCTATTTCCTAAACCCTGTCCCAACCGGTATGAGTTTTCCAATTATTACATTTTCTTTTAAACCCCTCAATTTATCTTCTTTTCCTTCAATAGCCGCACGAATTAAAATCCGCGAAGTTTCCTGAAAAGAAGCAGCTGAAAGAAAAGAATCGCTAGTTAAGGATACCTGAGAAATCCCGAGCAAAACAGGAATTCCTTTGGCCGGATTTTTATTCTGTTTTTTTAAAAGAACATTTTCATCCAAAAATCTTTCTCTGGCAACTATTTCTCCTGTGCTGAAAGAACTATCACCCGGGTCTTTTATTTTTAACCGAGAAAACATTTGCCGCACTATCACCTCAATGTGTTTATCGTGAATTATCGCTCCCTGAGAAACGTAGATTTTTTGAATCTCTTTAACAACGTAGCGCTGGGTTTCGTCTTTGCCCACCATCTTAAATAATTCTTTTAAATCTAAATTCCCTTCACAAAGTTGTTGGCCACGGTTCACCGTCTGGCCGACTTCTACCCAAATTCCCATTTTTACCGGGATTTCGTATTCAATAATTTCAAACCCCGAAGTAGAATCCTTCGGCTTCACTACGGGACTTCGTTTTTTATCTTTTGAATCTTTGCGTTTTGACTGGGAATTGTTCTCTGATTTTACATTTTCAATCACCCGAGCGTTAGCGAAGGGTGAAGATGAACGAAGTTCATCGACTACCCGAGCGTTAGCGAAGGGTGAAGATGAACGAAGTTCATCGACTACCCGAGCGTTAGCGAAGGGTGAAGATGAACGAAGTTCATCGATCTTTGACTTTATTTTTATCACTCTTTCGGGCGTAATTTCCAAAATCTTTCCTTCCACTTGAGAAATTACTGCCTTTCCGCCTGGTTCCCTTGCCTCAAAAATCTCTTGAACTCTGGGCAATCCAAAAGTAATGTCTCCGCCGCCGGCTACGCCGCCCGTATGAAAAGTCCTCATTGTTAATTGGGTTCCCGGTTCTCCAATCGCCTGAGCCGCCACAATTCCAACCGCCTCTCCTAATTTTATTAATGAATTTTTGCCTAAATCCCAGCCATAACATTTTTGACAAATTCCCCTCGCTATCTTACAGGTCAAAGGAGACCTGACTCTTACCTTTTCAATTTCTGCTTTGATAATTTGCTCTCCTTTCTGCCAATCAATAACCTCCCCCTCTTTAACAATAATTTTCCCTTTGCTTTTCTTTTCCTTTATTTTTTCCAATGCTACCCTGCCAATGATTTTAAAAAGAAAATTCTGACCAATTTCTTCCGCTTCTCTTCGCTTAATCTCAATTCCCTGATTGTCTTTGCAGTCTGTATCAGAAACTGTTACTTCATGAGCGACATCAACCAATCTCCTTGTTAAGTACCCTGCCGTAGACGTCCGAAGGGCAGTATCAACTGTCCCTTTCCTGGCGCCATGGGTAGAAATAAAATATTCCAAAACATCAAACCCTTCCTTAAAACAGCTTTTTACCGGCAGCTCAATGGTTTCACCGACCGGGTTAATCACCAAACCCTTCATTCCTGCCATCTGGACGGGTTGGGACCAAGAACCTCTTGCTCCCGCATCAATAAATGAAAAGACAGATCCCGACTCCGGTAAAGCCTTGGGCACTAATTTTTCAATCTCTGACTTAGTCTTGGTCCACACTTCAATAACCCGGTTAGTCTTTTCCTCTCTGGTCAAGAGTCCTTTTTTAAAGTATTCTTCAATCTCAGCCACTTCTTTTTCTGCCAACCCAATAATTTTTCCTTTTTCCGGAGGAACTACCAAATCATTCATTCCCCAAGAAAACCCGGAAAGAGTTGAATATTCAAATCCTAATTCTTTTATCTTGTCCAAGGTTTCCTCGGTTTCTTCAACACTGTATTTCTCAATAATTTCTCTAACGATTGTTTCCAGGTTTTTTATTCTAATTTCTGAATTTTGGAAAGGAAAATCTTCGGGCAAGGCCTCGTTAAAAAGAATTCGGCCGACCGACGTCTCCATGAATCCGGTATTATCAATCTCTCCATTAGCTTTAGGATTTTTTTTAACGTATGGCTTTATGGCTTTTTCCTTTACTTTTATTTTGGCTTTTAAATCTATTTCTCCAAATTCATAAGCCAAGATTGCTTCTGAAGGTTCACCAAAAAAGCTTCCTTCTCCTTTGGCTCCTTGTTTAATCTTTGCTAACCAATAACAACCGAGGCTGATATCCTGATAAAGCGTAACAACCGGAGTGCCAGTGGCCGGTTTAAGCAAATTAAGCAGAGATAACATAATTTCCCGGCTTTCTCTTTGGGCTTCAGCTGTAAGAGGCACATGAACTGCCATCTGGTCTCCGTCAAAATCAGCATTAAAAGCTCTACAAACCATGGGGTGAAGCATAATTGAATTTCCTTCAATCAAAACAGGCTGAAAAGCCTGGATGCCCAAACGGTGCAGAGTGGGAGCCCTGTTTAACAAAACCAATTTGTCTTTGACTATTTCTTCTAAAATAGCCCAAATGTCATCCGTTTCTTGTTCAATCAAACGGGAGGCGCCACGCACGTTATATGCAAGCTCTCTGTCTAAAATTTTCTTAATCACAAAGGGTTTGAAAAGTTCCAAAGCCATTTTTTTCGGCAAACCGCATTGATTAAATCTTAATTCAGGTCCCACCACAATCACCGATCTTCCCGAATAATCAACCCTTTTTCCTAAAAGATTTTGCCTGAATCTGCCCTGCTTCCCTTTCAATATATCAGCCAAAGATTTCAGCAGTCTTTTGCCGCCGGTCGTTGCTTGAACCATCTGTCCTTTCCTCATTCCGTTATCAATCAGGGCGTCAACTGCTTCCTGTAACATTCTTTTTTCATTCCGAACAATTACTTCAGGAGCGTCAATTTCCAGTAGGTATTTCAAACGATTGTTTCTGTTAATCACCCGACGATAAAGATCATTTAAATCGGAGGAGGCATAACGGCCACCGTCTAATTGAACCATGGGCCGCAAGTCCGGAGGCAATATGGGTAATACCGTTAAAAACATACACTCCGGCCTCACTCCCGCCTTTTCCATTCTTTGAAAGAGTTTTAATCTTGTCAAAATCTTTCTTCTGTTGAGAGGCCCTGCTTTTAACAATTGAGTTTTTAAACCGTTGATTTCTTTTTTAAGGTCAATTTTCTCAAAAATCTTCCTTAAGATTTCTGCTCCCGTCCCTGCCTCAAAAACCTCTCCGTATTTCAAGGAAAAATTATGATATTCAATCTCTGACAAAATTCTTAAAGATTTGAGCAAGAACACTTCCTCTCTTGCTTTCGCCTTGGCTGTCTTCAAATCTTCCGAGACTTTATTTTTCTCTTTTTTAGTTTTGAGCTTTGAGCTTTGAGCTTTGAGCTTCTGTTTGTATTCTTTTTCAATTTCTTCTAAAACTTTCTTTTTTCCTTCTTCGTTAACACTGGTAATAATGTACGCGGCGAAATAAATTACCCTTTCCAATTGCTGCATCGGGACATCTAAAATCATGCCCATCCGAGATGGCACCCCTCTTAAGAACCAGATATGAGAAACCGGAGTGGCTAATTTGATATGACCCATTCTTTCTCGTCGAACCTGAGCTTTCGTTACCTCAACGCCGCAACGGTCACAAATAATGCCTTTGTAACGAATTCTTTTATATTTCCCGCAGTAACATTCGTAATCTTTTTCCGGGCCAAAAATTTTTTCATCAAAAAGTCCGTCTTTTTCTGCTCTCTGGGTTCTATAATTAATGGTCTCCGGCTTTGTTACTTCGCCGTGGGACCAACTCAAAATCTCCTCCGGTGAGGCTAATTTTATTCTAATGGCTTCTAAATCTTGTACGCGCATAAAATTACTACGAAATTACGAATTAAGTACGAATATACGAATAGATAAGTCTGAGGGCAGTTGCTGAAGGTGACACTTCGCAGCCGAGCTCCTAAATGAATTTGGATTTTATTCAAACTTGGGAAGCTCGGCGAGAAATAGCAGCAGCTGAGAATTATCTTTGCTTTAGCATTAAAGCTGACTGCGTGTCACCTGAGGCAATCTGTCCGAAGACTATCTCCTGAAATCAGCTTGCCGAGCGATCTTCTTTCTCTTTTGGCTTTTCTTTTACTTCCACGCTTAATCCCAATGATTTTAATTCTGCCACCAATAAGTTGAAGGATGCCGGGACGTTGGGCTGCTTGATTTCTTCTCCTTTCAAGATTGATTCATAAGTAGCGGCCCGACCAAGAACATCATCAGATTTTATCGTTAACATTTCCTGCAAGGTATAAGCTGCTCCGTATCCTTCCAAAGCCCAAACCTCCATTTCGCCGAATCTTTGACCGCCAAATTGGGCTTTTCCCCCCAAGGGCTGCTGGGTAATCAAAGAATAGGGACCAATGGAGCGCATATGAATTTTATCCTCTACCATATGAATCAGTTTCATCATATATACATAGCCTACCGTGATTTTTTTCGGGAAAGGAAGACCGGTTCTTCCGTCAAAAAGAGCGATCTTTCCGTCCTCCGGTAGGCCTGCCTTTTTTAGCTCTTCTTTAATATCTTTTTCCGTGGCTCCGGCCAAAGCCGGAGAGACAGCTAAGTAGCCCAATTTTTCGGCTGCCCAACCCAGATGGGTTTCCAGAATTTGACCCAGGTTCATCCGGGAGACAACGGTTAATGGATTCAATATAATATCAACCGGCGTTCCGTCTTCCAAAAATGGCATCTCTTCTTCCGGCAAGACTTTTGAAACAACTCCTTTGTTCCCATGACGACCAGCCAATTTATCGCCAGCTTGAATCTTTCTAAAAGCCGCTACCTCCACTTGAATTCTCTTAATGACCCCTGGCTCTAACTTATATCCCAAGTCCCGAGAAAAAACCTTTACTCCCGTTACCCTGCCTCTTTTTCCGTGTTCCATTAACAAGGAGCTGTCTTTTACTTCTCTTGCCTTTTCTCCAAAAATAGCGCGGAGCAATCTTTCTTCGGCAGTTAAATCTGCTTCTCCTTTGGGCGAAATTTTCCCAACCAAAATATCATTAGGTCCGACTTCAGCTCCAACCCTGACGATTCCTTCCTCATCTAAATCTTTTAATTTTTCTTCCGCCACATTGGGGATATCGCAGGTGGTAATTTCCGGTCCCAGTTTTGTCTCTCTGACATCGCAGGTAAAATTTTCAATATGGATTGAAGTATAAACATCGTCTTTAACCACTTTTTCGGAAATTAAAATCGCGTCTTCAAAATTTCCTCCCCGCCAGGGCAAAAAAGCCACCAAAATATTTCTGCCCAACGCCAGCATTCCCTGAGAAATTCCACCGCCGTCAGCCAAAATATCTCCTTTTTTGATTTCTTGACCCTTTCTCACTGTTGGTTTTTGATGAAAGCAGGTGTATTGATTGGTGCGGATAAAAGTCCTTAAATCGTATCTTTTGTTTTGGATTTTGGATTTTGGACTCCAACCCTCCCGCCGCCCCGCCGCCCTGATGGGCTCCTTTTGGATTTTTATCGTTATATGGCTGGCATCTACTTCTTCTACTATTCCGTCTTCCTCAGCAATCACTTCTTGGCCTGAATCTCTGGCCACTCTTTCTTCTATCCCCGTACAAACCAAAGGCACTTCCGGATTTATTAAGGGCGCCGCTTGTCTTTGCATATTTGATCCCATCAAGGCGCGGTTCGCATCATCATTTTGCAAAAAAGGAATCAGAGAGGTGGCGACAGAAATAGATTGTTCGGGCGAAACATCAATAAAGTCAATTTTATCTCTGTCAATCAGCCCGGGTTTGCCTTTTATTCTGGCATCAACCTTTTCAAGAACAAGTTCTCCTTTTTCATTAATTGGCACGCCGGCATGAGCAATGTTATATCGTTCTTCTTCGTGAGCCGAAAGATAAAGAACTTCAGAGGTAACCCTGCATTTTTCTACTTTAAAATAAGGTGTTTCAATAAAACCATAGGGATTAATTCTGGCAAAAGAAGCTAAATGAGAAACCAATCCCACATTAGGACCCTCGGGTGTTTGGATAGGACAAATCCTGCCGTAGTGAGACGGTTGAACATCTCTCACCTCAAAACCGGCTCTTTTTCTGGCGAGCCCCCCGGGTCCCGTGGCTGACAACCTTCTTTTGTGTTCCAGCTCAGCCAACGGATTTTCATTATCCATAAATTGAGAAATCTGAGAAGAAGTGAAAAATTCTTTCACCACGGCCATCACCGGACGGGGGTTAATCAGTTGAGCGGGAGTCACGGTATAAATATCTAAAGTTGACATGCGGTCTTTAATAACTCTTTCCATTCGGGCCATTCCTATTCTTAATCTGTTTTGAAGCAGTTCATTAAATGTTCTAACTCTTCTGTTCCCCAAATGGTCAATCTGATCCGGCTCTGCCTGAGGATCATTGTTCAAGCGAATGATTTCTTTTAAAACCGCTGTAACATCTTCAAGTTTCAAGACCCTATCTGACACCGTGATTTCATCGCGGAATTCTGAATTTTGACCCGTTCGACTTTGCTCGGGATGGTGAGCCTGTCGAACCATTTTGGATTTCGGATTTCGGATTTCGGATTTTTTAAGTTCTGGCAGTCTCTGCCACATTCTCCATCTGCCAACTTTTGACAAATCATATCTTTCAAAATTAAAAAACATATTCGTTATCAGTTCCCGCGCGGTATCGGGACTTACCAGTTCATCCGGCCTTAAGACTCTGTAAATTTCAACTAAGGCTTCAGCCTGCTCATGAGACTTTTCCCTCTTTATTGTTTCATCAATATAATTAATTTCACCTACGTCTACGCCTTGAAATTTTTCTTTTATTGCTTCATCTTTATCAATGCCAAAAGCCCTTAACAAAGTCGTGGCGGATATCTTCCTTTTACGGTCAATCTTTACTCCGATAAAACCTGTGCTTTCTGTTTCAAATTCTAACCAAGCGCCCCGGTTGGGAATAATTTTTGCTCCAAAATAGTTCTTGTCGCCAATTGTCTGGATGGTGAAAAATGCTCCCGGCGAGCGAATGAGTTGAGAAATAGCTACTCTTTCTACTCCGTTAACAATAAAAGTGCCCCTTTCTGTCATTAATGGAAAATCGGTCAAAAAAACTTCCTGTTCTTTTATCTCTTTTGTCTTTAGATTGACCAGTTTTATATTTATTCTCAAAGGAGCTTCGTAAGAATCATTATTTTGTTTAGCTTCCAAATCGTTCTTGTATTTACTTTCCTCTAATCTATAGCTGACTTTGTCAGACATATCGCCCTTGGCGTTATAATCACAAAACCAGAGTTCTAACTCCTTTTTAGCGTAATCGCGAATTGGAGAAATTTCCTGGAATAACTCTTTTAAGTCTTCCCGCCAGAATTTCTCCCAATTCGCTTTCTGAATAGAAAGCAGGTAAGGAAGAGGCAGAGAAATTTTAGATTTCCCAAAATGCTTTATTTTCATAGTTTCCTACGAAATTATGATTAAACCACAAAAAACCCTAAATGATAGGTTTTTTAGGATAAAAATTTATTAAATTTTAATAATCAAAAACCGAACTTCCATTTATGGAAGCGAGTTCGAAGAACATTCGTTCTTCTCTCTCCTTCGCTACGCTCGGGAACGTGAAGAAGAGAACGAAGTTCTCTTCGCCTTCAAAGTAAACGAAAATATTAAAACTCAATTACCCGAGCGAAGCGAAGGGTGGAGAAGAGATTTATCTCTTCGATTTCAAATTTTACTCTTTTGTAAAAATTTGTCAAGCTTTAAAACGCTTATTTTAATTTTTCCGGCGCTTTTTCTTCAATCGGCGGCTGAGCCGGTACAATTCCTTCCAAAGCCGGCCGGCCTCCCCTTAAATTAGATAAGATTTTCTTCACTTCTTGGTTCTCCGGATTGAATTCTTCAATTACTTTAAATTGCGCAATAGCCTCGTTTTTGTTCCCCTCTTTATCATAAATCAAGCCTAAAAAATAGCGCGCGTTAGCATATCTTGAATCAAGAACAACCGCTCTCTCAAATTCAGCTTTGGCTTTGTCAAACTGATTATCGTTATAATAAATTAAACCCAGTTGAAATGCCAAACCAATATCTCCGGGAGCCGCTTGTTTGGTTAATTCAAGCCTCTCAATCGCTTCTTTGGTTTTTCCTTCTCTGATATAAATCATCGCCATCTGATAATTTGCCGGCGCGTAATCAACCTTAAGAGAAACCGCTTTTTCAAAAGAACTTTGGGCTAATTCAAGATTTTTATCTTTGTCCGCTAAATTTTCCTGCTGTTCTGCCAAATCCGCTTTTGAAATGTAAATTCTGCCAATTTCAGTAAAAATATAGGGGGTCGTCGGCTCCAAATCTATTGCTGTTTCATAAGATTTTATTGCCCAATCTTCGGCTCCTCCCAAACCTCCAATCATATTCCGATAAATAAAGCCGCGGACATTCCAATTTGCCACGTCGCTGGGATTGAGAGTGGTCGCCTGGCTGGCTGAATTTACCGCCGAAGCAATCAGGGACTGAACCTGATAATTCTTGTCTTCTGGAGTTAAATCAGTTTTCAGCAACACCTCATTTAGTCTAAACAAATGAATTTGGGAAAGGTCCCGCCAATAAACATCCATTTGAGGGTTTAAGTTAACGGCTTTCGAAATAAAATTTACCGCCAAAATGCTATCTCCTCCCTGAAAAGCTTTCAGTCCTTGAAAGTAATTCGCTTCGGCGATGTATTTTTGGACATAAAAAACAGAAGAGCCAATACCCAAAATCAAAATCAAAACGAACAAAAAGGAAAATCCCAAAGCCTTAGTGGAAGAATTGCCAATGAGCAAAACTTTTCTTTTTTCTGTCTCCATCACTGCCAAACAACCGATTAATAGCCAGAAGATTAATAAAATTGAGAAATTGACAGGATATAAGAAAAAGGCGGCAACCAAACCGGCAAAAGAAGCCAAAATTCCCAAAGATAAAAACCAACTGGCGCCATCAGAGATTTTGCTTCTCGAGACACCCTCATCTATTTTTTTCACCAAAAACTGAAAAGCTTTTTTAAAAAATAAAAAGATTAAGAAAAAGAACGCCAAGATTCCTAATATTCCTGTCGTGATTGTTCTGTCTAATATCTCTGAAGCTCCAGCGGTGAATCTTGTTGCCCAAAAAATGGTTTGATTCAAATCGGTAGATTTATATTTTGACCAGTCATAAATAAAAGTCCCCGGGCCCGAACCCAAAAACAAGGATTTTGGCGGCATTTGTCTTAAAACTCCGAGTTCTGTTTTTTGAGTCGGCGACACTTCCAAAGGAGTAGCCGGCAGGCCAGGCAACGAAAACCTGAAAAGAGTAAAAAGCAAAGCAATCACGAAAAAAATCATCATGACAGCTACAAAGCTTGACCGGCCGGTTTTTCTTAAATTCACCGCGCCGGAAGCAAATAAAACTGCGAGTCCCGTCAGAAAAACCACCCAAGCAGTTTTAAAATTGATTAAAAAAAGAGAAACCAGTAAGGTTAAAATGAAAACTCCTAAAACAACTTTAAAAAACCTCTTGACAAAAAATAATAAAGGCAACAGTAAAACCAGTAAAAGCGAGTTATAAACTGCAAAACCGTTTACGGTCCCGATGGTGTTAAAAGAGGTAGTTCTGGCGAAATCAAAAGGTAAAATAAACTTTCCAAAAAGCTGGGAAATGCCAAACAAACTTGCCAAAAACCCGGAGAGAAAAAGGGTCAAAAAAAGAAAAATAATCTCATCTTTTTTAAAAAGATTGGCAACCAAAAAATAAAAAATAGTAAAACCCAGAAGAGAAAGCAGACTTTGAGAAACAGGCAAAGGCCAGCCCCAAAAACTGCCGTACCTAAAAGAAGAAAAAATAACGGAAACCGCAGTAACTAAAAATAAAATTATTACCGGGAAATTAAAAAAACTGGTGTTAATTTCAAACTTGTTGGAAACCAAACTGTTGGCCAGCCAGCAAATTAAAGACAGGAAAACCAAAATTAAAAGCAGGGCTTGCTTGTTAAAATCCAAAACATTGGTTGTCCACGGCAAAAAGAAAATGGGCAGCAAAAACACCAAAAAATAAATCATTGCCTTTCCTAATTGCCGGAAAATATTCGCTCTTGCCGCATAAGAAACCGAAGGTTTTTCTTCATTTACCCGAGCCGCAGCGAAGGGTGATTGAATTTGCTCTGTACTTGTTTTTTTGATTTGTTCCATAATTTTAATTTATTTAATATATTTAAATATATTATAGCATTAATTTTGATGAAAATCATGTCAGTCACCATTTTTACTTGAAAATTATTAAGTGGTGAGGAAATCGTGAAAATCGTGTCTGACACCATTTTTTGAAAATCTTATAAAGTATTGACAATATCTCTTACTTTGTAATATTCTAAGAATAGAACTATGCTTGACGATAAAGATATTCAAAAAATTATTAGCGCCAATCGTGAAGTTTTCCCCACGAAAGAAAATTTTGAAGCCTTTAAAGAAGAGCTGAGAAAAAGTTTTTCTGAGTTGCAAACTTCAGTTGACGCATATGCTAAAAAAGCAGACAATTACTTTCAGGAAATGGTTGCTTTGTCCCATAAAGTTAATCGTCACGAGAAATGGATTAAACAACTTGCCGATAAACTAGGGGTAAAACTGGAATATTAATCAAGCATTTCAACTTCCGTTTTTAACAGCTTTTAAAAGAGCTGTTTTTTATTTTGCCAGTGAAATCGTAGAAAAATCGTGTGTGAAAAATCGTGTCTGACACCATTTTTCAGATGTGTAGAAATCAAATTTCTACAGTTTCTAAATTTCTACAGTTTCTAAAAATTAATGTTACTGTGTTGGCTGAAATTTCCTTGTTCCTAATCTATATAAATCCGTAATTTCGCTCGCCGACAGCACTCGGCTGTAAACGCGGACTTCGTCAATGAGACCGTTGAAGTAATACCAGCTATTATTAGTATTAGGCCAAGACATTGTATATCCAGTTCCTATTTCCCAATAATTTGTTGCACCGGACATTCCGCCTGATATTGAATTAACAAAAACACCATCAATATATAAACTTTGTGTTTGAGATGCACCACTGCCCTGTATGGTCAATACTGCGTGGTGCCACTTGTTATCATTTAACGCACTTGAAGAAACTAAGTTGGGGAAACCCCCGATATAACCTCCTGCGTGTAAAATCCCAGTGGATTGAATGTATAATAGAGGGTCGTAGCTACTCGGGGTCGCTGGTGGAAAAGCATTCTGGATACTTACAATAACACCTGTACTATTTGTCTTAAACCAAGCGCTAATAGTTGAGGTTGCGTTATAATCATCGGGTAATGGCTTATTGTAAGGTAAACTCACATAATCATCCACCCCGTCAAAATTCAGCGCCTGGCCGGAGATGCCAATGGAGGGAGAAGAAGAGCGGTTCATATTTGTCATTGTGCCGGTGTTATTGTTGCCTGATAAATCATTCGTCGTGCCAACGGTGGCGGATGTCCAGTTGGTATCCTGCCCATTAAAAGACCAGTTGCCAACCAAACCGCCTTGCGGGCCGGCTAAAGTTTTTGGCGTATTGATGATGGTTGAACCCGGCGTGTTTGAAGTCAACGGACAATCTGCTGGACAAGTAGCATGGGTTTCCGAACCATTGCAAGTTCCGTCTCCGCAGGAAGCCGCAGCCGTCGTATATCCCGTCAAATAAAAATCTGTCGCTGTGCCAGCAATTTCTCCTTCAATCAGTTGCGAGGCATCTGTTTCAACAAAAGCGCTTGAAGCGATTGGTATGAATCTTTGATAGATGTCCTCTGAACTGCCATTTTTTTCTTAAACCATAATTTCCATAGGAGAAACTGTTATCAATGAATGGAATTGTTAAATTATATCCTTCTGCGTTTAATTCCTGAATTTTCTTTGCCGCCTCTTCTGATTTTTTCCCGACTACTTTTCCCTTATCATCAAGAATGTCATTATAATCTTTTTCGGGTATCTGATTTTGGGTTGGCAATTTCAAATTTTCCTCTTTGAATTTCACATCCCGTATCAAAAAAATCAGTGCGTGAAGGTTGTCAAATTGTTCTTTTGTCAAGATACCATAATTCCTAAATGGCTTTTTATTGTAATAAGCGACCGACAGCTCATCGTGAACTTTGTTGAAAATCGGATCAATGTCTTTTCGCAAATCATAATTTTGGATATTGCTCTCAATATTTCTCTGCGGCACAACATACGATGGGGCGACGCCCGCTGGAGCTTCTTTTTGCTTGTTTTCCATTAGGTAAAGAACTCCAAAAACCAAAGCCACCAGAACAATGGAATAAAACAAAATTTTACTAAGGGGTTTTTTGAATTTTTCGAAAAGGTTACAAGACATACCTGCCTTAAAATTTTTAAATTTTGAACTATTGAAAGTCTTGCACGCTACGCGCTCTTGACAAGAACTATTGGTTTGATACAATAGAATTACTAAACGTGGAGCGGATTCTAAATGAGTCCGTTCTATTTTTTTACTCCATTTTTAATATAAATTTCAGATATTCAAAATCACGGAAATTACCCCCGGCAAACTGTCTAATTTCTTTAGCGGTTCTGGGGCCTCTGGCTAAAACGATTATCTCTTTGCCAATTTCCTTCAAATACTTCAAAGCTGGCAGAAAATCACCATCGCCGGAAAGAATAATCACTCTGTCAAAATTATCTTTTTCCAACATCAAACGAAAAGCCATCTCAACATCGCAGTTGGCTTTTCTTTTTGTCGTGCCGTCATCTTGATCGTAGAACTTAACCGGCTTTAAGTGCATTTCGTATCCAAAACTTTTAAGTTTTTTATAGAACCTTGCTTTCTGCAAATGGCGGCTAGCAAGCAAAAGCTGCGCCTCGTTTAATTTTCTGCCTTTGTTTCTTATCATTTCAACCAAATACTTTTCTAATTCCTCGAGCGGAACTGTCTCGTTTTTTAGATAATCAAACTCAAAATCGTGTATTTCAACGCCGCCAAAATAAAGAGCTCGCGAAACATTATATTTGTCTTGCAGGTATTTCAAAAGTTTTCTGTAGTCTATTTTCCAACCCAAACTTTTCTCACCCCCATAGAAAAGATTAGACGCATCAGTAAAAACAAAATTTCTCATAAGATTATTGATTTAAAACTTAACTATAAACCATTAACTTTAAATTAAACTGGCCGACATGACTTTAAACTTTTAACCTAAATTATGTCACTCCGCTAGGCGTGGCAGGCGGGGTGGTGCAGGGAGAAGCTTAGCTGTGTAGAAATCAAATATCAAGCTTCCGTAGGGTCAAAGAGGTAAACCTCTTTTCCACCTCAGCTGACGCTTCGGTAAGCGAAGATGAAGAAGAGAACGTAGTTCTCTTCGCCTATCTACAGCCTGTGATTCACTCTTCAAAAAGGTTTGATTTCTTGACGATTATCTTGTATATATTTTCAATGAAATCGCCGCCCGCATACCCGATGACAAAAGCCAGGGCCGGAGTAAAAACGCCAAAAAGAGTAAGTCCTAATTCTTTCATGGCCGTGGCCGTCACCAGACCGACGGTTCCCGAAACAAACATCATTCCTAAAAAATAATTCATTTTAAAGGGCACGTTTTTGTAGGAAAACTGGTGCTTGATAAATCCAACGAGGCCTCTAAAAAACCCTCCTCCGAATGCTGATATAAAAATTGTTAACATAATTTTAAAATTTTTAATCCCCGAGCTTCTGCAGGCAGAAGCGAAGGGGAAGAAGAGACACCCCTCTTCGCCCTACAATTTTTAATTTTCATTAAATTTAGGAAAATCGTGTCTGACACCATTTTTTGACATTTTCATTCTTACAAATAATATGCTGGAATAAATTTTATTTTACAATTTTTAATTTTCGTTTCTTCTGCATAACCCTTCGTAAAAATAAAAACCCGAGGAGGGGCAAATCTCTCTATAAAACTATAAAGGCTTTTTCCAATTATTGGTTTTGATGAATATTTTACTTCAATGGGAATGATTTTATTTTCTTTTTGAATGACGAAATCTACTTCGGCTTTACTTTTTGTCCGCCAAAAATTGATATTTTGGAAGCCATTGCCTTTTCTTTTTAAAGCCATAAAAACATAATTTTCCACTAAAGTTCCTAAATCTTTTCTTTGGTCTAATTTTCTGAAATCAGAAAGAACTAAATTTTTAAAACCGGTGTCAATAAAATAAACTTTTGGATTTTTGGTAATTTCTGTTCTCTTGTTGGTAAAATAAGGTCTGATTAAATCTACGATATAGGTTTGTTTTAAAATTTCTAAATGTGAGAGAAGTTCTTTGTAATTGAACCCGGAACTATTTGATAGCTCTTTGTAGTTGATTAAATTCCCTATTTGAGTTGCCAAAAGCTTTATTAATTTGACCAGTTCGTTTTCTGTTGCCAGTTGTAAAAGACTCCGGATATCCTTCAAGAGATAATTATCTAAGATACTTTCTAAAATCTTTTCTTTCTCTGTCTGGCTTTTGGCAAGAACCGCGGCTGGATAACCGCCATAAATAAGATATTCTTCAAATAATTTTTCTAATCGCGAGTTTATTTCCTGGCCAAAAACTTTTTTTATGTAAAAAACATCAGAAACTCGGGAGAAAAGCAATTCATAAAGTTCCTTATTAACATAAGATAAGTATTCCTGAAAAGAAAAAGGCCAAAGCATAAATTTTAACATTCGGCCAACCATATATTTTCCAGTTTGGAACTTAATATCTAAAGATGAGGAGCCAGAAATAATGTATTTAGTTTTAGTGGTATCAAATAAGTATTTTAATTTTTGTCCTCCCTGTTTAGCGTATTGAAATTCATCAATAATCACTACCTGATATTTTCTGTGAAGATCTTTAAAATCTTCGATATTATCAAAAAGTTCCAAATCGCCCCTTTTTTCAAAAGTGATGAATTTAACTGATTTCCCTTCTTTTTTCAGTTGAGAAGCCAAGTATTCTAAAAAAGTGGTCTTTCCAACCTGTCTGGAGCCAATAATAGCTAAAACCTCTTTTCTTTTAAGAAATGGTCTAATTGATTTTTCTAATTCGCGGTGTATATACATAAATTTAGCAGGGTTATTTCTTCTTTTATTTAAATTTTAGCAGGGTTAGTTTTGAAAATCAAATCTGTACGGCCACAATAGGGAAATCGTGTCTGACACCATTTTTCACCATTTAATTTTATTAACCAATTATTTTTGGCCTTGACATTAGTTATTAAAAATTTATAATGAGAATATATGTTGACAGATTATATTTCTCAAAAAATGGCTCGGGCTCGATATAAGATTTTAGATGATGGAGCTTATTTTGGTGAAATTCTAGGGCTTCAAGGAGTCTGGGCTTCTGAAAAAACTCTTGAGAAATGTCGAGAAACTCTTCGCGAAGTTTTGGAGGAATGGTTAATTTTAAAATTGCGAGACGGCGACGTCATTCCTGATTTTCCTTCCATTAAGGCGAAGCAAAAGGTTTATGCCTAAGGTGATTCCTTGGAGAAAATTAGTCCAAAATTTCCGGAAGCTCGGTTTTGAAGGTCCTTACAGTGGCGGCAAGCATTTATTTATGAAAAAGGGTGTATTGAAAGTTCACATTCCGTCGAAACATAAACGTGATATTGGGCCGGGATTATTAACCGAAATTCTCCGCCAAGCAGGGATTGATAGAAAGGAATGGGATAAACTGTAAAATTTCTTACTGACAGCGCTTTTAACTAATTTAAGGTGCTGTTTTTGTTTTTCTTTAAAAAATGTGCACGTCCCTATTTTTTGACCAAGAAAAATAGAGTTGACACTATTTTCACGCCTCAATTGCCAGTGCCAGTGTCAG
>Ga0210031_1000455_pt1 | contig 23889 bp, 25 predicted proteins | sample CryGeyCG2014_080_FD_185455 | JGI IMG/M metagenome (GOLD analysis project Ga0210031, IMG submission 185455) | Groundwater microbial communities from aquifer - Crystal Geyser CG03_land_8/20/14_0.80 (SPAdes) (version 2) | ecosystem: Environmental > Aquatic > Deep subsurface > Groundwater | place... | reverse complement strand
ATCAGTAAGTATACCCTTTTTCTTTAAAATGCTTTTGACCGTCTGTGTCGGTTGAGCACCTCTTTGAATCCATTCCTTTATCCTTTCTTCCTCAAGTTTAACTTCGGCAGGATCCGGATGAGGATTATAAGTACCAACAACTTCGACATAATTGCTGTCCCTTGGCGAAGCTGAGTCAGCAATTACTATTCGATAAAAAGGCCATTTCTTAGCGCCCATCCTTGCCAGTCTTATCTTCACAGGCATATTTTTACCTCCTAAAAACTTAGCCCTTATGGCATCTAAAAGGGTAACATTCCCCTTTTAAACCCCTTCATTCCACTTGTGTTAAGTTTCTTAATCATATTACGTGTTTGAACGTAATTCTTAATCAATTTATTTACATCCTGAACACTGGTGCCACTGCCCTTAGCGATTCTCTTGCGACGACTTCCATTTAATATGGTATGATTTAATCTTTCCTTTTTGGTCATCGAATTTATAATAGCTTCTATCTTCACCAATTCCCCTTCATCAGGTTGTAATCCTTTAATACCCTTAACCTTATTAACTCCTGGGATCGTCCCCAAGATTTGATCCAATGAACCCATCCTTTTTATCTGTTGAATCTGTTCTTTAAAGTCTCCTAAAGTAAAGGCATTCTTTCTTATCTTCTTTTCGAGTTCAATTGCCTTCTTATCATCAAAAGTCGCTTGGGCTTTCTCGATAAGGGATAAAACATCTCCCATCCCCAAAATACGAGAAGCCATCCTGTCGGGATAAAAGACCTCTAAGGCATCGAGCCGCTCCCCAGTACCCACAAACTTGATAGGTTTGTTGGTAACTGCTTTGATAGACAAGGCAGCTCCACCTCTTGCATCACCATCCATCTTGGTAAGGATAACTCCGTCAATACCGATTAATTCATTGAATTTACTGGCTACGTTAACCGCATCTTGACCAGTCATAGCATCGGCCACCAGTAGAATCTCTTTGGGTAAAACCCGTTTCTTTATCCTCTGGAGTTCTTGCATCAATTCTTCATCTATGTGCAGCCTTCCGGCAGTATCAATAAGGACAACATCATGCCCATTAATACTTGCAGACCTTAAGGCATTCGTGCAGATAGTTAACGGGTCTTCCCCCTGTCCGGGATTATACACATCAATCTCTAGATCCTGTCCTAGTTTCTGCAACTGGTCTATTGCTGCCGGACGGTAAACATCAGCCGGAACAAGATAAGTGTCACGTTTCTTCTCTTTCAAGAATCTGGCTACCTTACCAACTGTTGTTGTCTTACCAGACCCCTGCAACCCGACAAACATTATAGATACCGGAGGCTTTCCCGACAGGTTCAGTTGAGAATTCTCCCCGCCTAAAAGATTGGTAAGCTCTTCATTAACGATCTTTATTACCTGCTGAGCAGGAGTGAAACTGGTCAGAACTTCTTGCCCTAAGGCATTAACCCTAATGGCTTCAATGAAGTCCTTGACAACCTTAAAATTAACATCTGCCTCTAAGAGGACCAGGCGAATCTCCCTCAGAACATCCCTGATGTTCTCCTCAGTAAGCTTGCCATGGCCCCTGAGTTTTTTGAATACTGCATTTAACTTTTCTGTTAAACTCTCAAGCACAAGCTCTCCTTTTAAAGAGAAAATTTAATTCACAGTTTAATGTAAGGTAACCGTTCACAGTTGTCGGTTCACAGTAATTACAACAACAGGCTTAAGCCCGCTGTTATTATGCAACGATTGAAGCAATTCTCCTCTATCCTCTGTTTTTTTCAACCGTGAACCGATAACTGTCAACCGTGAACGGTTACAATGTAAGTTTGCTAATCTAAATAATTTTTGATGATTTGTCAAGGGGAAAACTGACAACAAAAATATAATTATTCACCTACTTAACGCTATACTCAAAGCTGTAGTTAACTTTATGGTATCTTCATCTGCCTTTCTCAGTCGGGTGCAAACCAATCGGGCAATATTCTTCACGATCTTAAAACCCATTCTTGGGTCTTTATCTGCCAGTTTTTGAAAATCTTCCTTTTTTATTTCGCGAAGGGTACAAGTACTAATTGCAGTAACAGAGGCAGTTCGGACGTTCTCTTCCAGTAGCCCCACTTCACCAAATATTACGTGGTCACTGGCACTCAATCGTGTCAGTATCTTTTCTTTTTCTTCAAAACCTTGCCCGTCGATTTTCATAGTCAATGTCTTGGACACCTCAACTGACCCATCCATTATGATGTACATACTATCGCCCACATCCCCCTCCTGGATGATTATTGACCCATCAGGGACATTAATCTCCTTCATTATTGTTATAATTTTCTCAATCTCTTCTGTAGTTAAGTCAGCAAAGACAGAAATCTCTTTCAAAAAAGCAACTTCGTCCATAGCTTCTCCTGTAGTAACTATTCAGGCACAAAGAGACAAAGGCACTAAAAATACGGTTTACGGTTAACAGTTTACAGTTAATAATTAACCGATAACTGGTAACTGATAACTGGTAACTGAACTATACTTTGTGCCTTTGGTGCTCTGTGCCTTTGAACCTGAGCAGTTACCTCCTGTAAGCGTTCAGCCATCAGATGTTGACCGCTGAACGTTTCCCTTTTTTAAATCTTTTGCCGCCAATAATGATAGCAAAGTCGTTTTTTGTTATAATGTAATCATCCTCTGGGTTTATATTAACCCCAATCTCTTCTTTATCAGAGAAATAGTCCTTATCAGACTCTTCAAATTTTTTCTTTATAAACATGTTGATAGCCGAGACATCGTCAGACAAAATGTCCTCTAACTGCAACCCCTTCCTTTCGGTTAATATGCCAATAAGAACTGAATTGTGCTTCTCTCTCAAAAATTGCACCAACTCTACATATTTCTTTCCAATAAACCTATCTGGTATTTCAATTTTCTCCAGTCTATGCTCCTCATCATATGATAACAGGCTGGAAACCACCTTAGATAACCCGGGGTGTACTGTAGCGCTGGCCAATAGTTCTCCTATATGTTCGTCCCTCACGATTATTTCATCTACATTTGCCCTCTTTAAATGCTGTTTGTTCTCTATGCTTAATAGCTCTGCACAGGTTCTGACATTTGGGGCTATTGTCTTTATAGCGAGAGTCCCCAGAGCTGTTCGTTCATCAGCCTTCTGTAAAGCGTGATCTCCGGACGTATCGGCAAGGACTATGGCATACTTAGCCTTTTTTATGTTGGCCCGATTCAATACGTCTTCATGAATAAAATTGCCTCTAATAAACTTAAAATCGTATTTTTCATACTTAGACCTCAGGAAATCTATCTCATCCATAGAGAGTTCGTTTACGATTACAATGGTGTTCTTCTTTGTATGGTCATCCAGTGTAAACACTTTAATTGCCTTTTCAGCATTTGAATTCCAGCCGCAGATGACGATGTGATCCTTATCTTTAATTGTTTCCAACCCTCTTCCCTCCTTGATCTTTTGCTGAACAAATAACGAGGCTATGGTGGCGGTTACAATGGAAAGCAATCCAATCCCTGAAAACATTAGTACCAGACCAACCAGTTTTCCAGCCAATGTGCTGGGCACTTTGTCTCCATATCCTACTGTTGTAACCGTAACTACTGCCCACCAAAATGCATCCCCCATGGTTCTGATAGAAGCCTGCATTGCATCACGTTCAAAGAAATACATACTGAGAGAGCAGAGAGACAAAACCAAAAAGGTTAACCCCATCACCCTAAACAGGTGCTCTCTCCTGATAGTGAGAAATATTTTATTCAAGAAACCTAATATACTACTAAAAAAACTATATAATTTTTGCATAAGAGGTTTTATTAATTTGGTTCTTCTCCCAATTAGTTGGGAGAAAGTGGCACAGGATTCGAGGATTCAAGGATTTGACGATTCGAGGGTACTGGGGTTCAAGTGAACGGAACTTAACCACTTGAATCCTTGACCCCTTGAATCCTTTTCATCGACCAACTCTTTGGGAGATGAACCATTAATTTATACTTTCAGGCCCATCAGCCCAGTCTTTTCTGCCATAAAACGGTCAAATTCGTCATCGTCAAGCTTGGTACGTTGTCCCAGAAACTCCTCTACCATGGGGCCTCCGGAATATACCGCTTTCGGAGCGTCAGAGAGAACAGCTTTCAAGATTATGTCTGCAATCAAACCCGGCCCTGGAATAGAAATGCCGGCAAATACCTTCCCCAAACTGGCGCCGGAAGCCTGGTAAACCGGCTTATAATCAGCGGCGGTTCTGGAGAGAAGGTCACCGGTCATTTGATTGGCCACCTCATTAAATTCCGTGGCTATTGCACCAGGTCGAATTGCAACTACTCTTATATTCCAAAAGGACGTACCTCCATACGCAGTGCATCAGTAATGGCCTCCACAGCATGCTTTGTAGAGGCATAAACCCCGCCCAGGGGAAAGGTGAATTTCCCGGCTATGGAACTGAGATTAACAATTGTCCCTCTTCTTAGCCGGCGCATGCCCGGCAAACACGCCTGGGTAACCCTGATCATGGCGAAGAGATTAACCTCAAAAACACGTCTGACAGCCTCCATGGAAACATCCTCCAGCGCTCCCCGTATACTGTATCCGGCATTGTTAATGAGAACTGAGACAGACTCCTGCAGATTTGAAATCTCACGGCAGAATCTTTCAACGTCCTCGGGATCTGACAGGTCTACCTGTTGTGGAGTAATACCCTGAGCCTGATCTGCGAGTTCAGCAAGACGCTCTCTCCGCCTTGCTGCTGCAATAACCTTAAAACCCTTTTCTGCAAGCCTTATAGCTGTCTCCCTTCCTATCCCACTGCTTGCCCCTGTAACCAGTGCCATTTGTCCTTTTTCTCCCATTTTAACCTCCCAGTCAAGACATTATCCCTTTCCTAATGTCCTTTTTTTACGATTGTATCTCCTATATATCACAAAAATAGCAAAGCCACTATAATAAATCACCGTATGACTGTAATTCAGCCACTAGACCATAGACATCAGACATTAGACTTAGGGGGGAAGGGAAGGAATTGGAATACTTAGACACCAATAGATATGAAGGATTATGGGCAAAAGCTCAAGAAGGTTTGAGAATTCTCCAAAGGTTAATTTCCTATATAGAAAAGTCTGGTCTCTAAAGTCTGAAGTCCAGTGTCTGAATTGCAGATATGATACCTTTAGTGTTGCAATGGAGGATATTTAATGGTATATTTGCAATACAATCCTGGGAAGACAGGGAAAAACAAAGTAGAGGAAATAAAAATGAATACCGTTGAACAAATAAAACTGTTTATGGAACCCAGAAGTGTGGCATTGGTTGGTGTATCCTCCCGTACAGGAATGCACTCTTTTAATATTCTGGAAAATATACTCGATCTTGGATACCGGGGTAATGTATATCCGATAAATCCTAACACTAGTACCATCTTAGGCAGAAAAACCTATTCAAGTATCAAAAAAATTGATGCAGACGTTGATCTTGCAGTGGTATCAACTCCAAGATCTCAGTCACCTGGCATTATTGAGGAATGTATAAAGAAAGGGATAAAAGCCATAATAATTGTAGGTCAGGGTTTTGCTGATGCCAGTGATGAGGAAGGTAAGCAGCTTCAGGAAAATATAATAAGAATGATCAGAAACACTGAGACCAGGATAATAGGCCCAAATACTATAGGAGTATCCAATCCATTTGTAGACTTTAGTACATCTTTTGCTAAACAATCTGAAATTAAAAGGCTTCCCATAGGAGTTATCAGTCAAACCGGTATGTTTTCTGGCAGCTTTCCAGACTTGAATCTATTGGGCAAAGGGATTGATTTGGGCAATGCCTGCGACCTGGATTTTGCTGATTGTCTGGAGTATTTTGAGTACGATCAAGACACGAAGATCATATTTCTCCACATCGAAGGTATAAAGAATGGCAGAAGATTTATAGAGGTAGCAAGACGTGTAGCAAAGAAAAAGCCGATATTGGCTTTAAAGACAGGGGTCTCTCCACGTTCGGCAAAGGTGGCACAGTCTCACACAGGCTCAATGATAGGCAAAAACGAGATATGGGAAGGGGTTCTTAAGCAATGCGGTATAATCAGGATAGGTGATTTTGATGAGATCGGCGATTTAATAAAGGCATTCTCTCATCTACCCCTGATGAAAGGCAGGTCTATAGCAATAATCTCGCTTAGTGGTGGAATTGGGCTTATGGCTATGGATGCTTGCGAAGAATACCAGTTAAACATACCCGAGCTATCCCCGGAAACAAGAGAAAAGATCATTAGCATCTCACCTGAGTGGCATACCATAAATAACCCTGTAGATATTTGGCCAGCCATGGGGATTTCAAGACGACCCTTCGGAGAGGTTCTTAGAACAACCATAGAGGCAGTTTTAACTGATAAGCGAATTGATGCTGTTTTGCTGATCGTTGGGGCCTGGTTTGAATCTATATCTCCTCCATTTTCAGAGATTGTTTTAGAGGTCGCTAATAAGTTTAAGGATAAGCCGATTGCCTGGGCACCGTATGAAGGCTGGTTGTATAAGATCACAGCAAGAGAAATAGAAGACAAGATAAAGAAACATGGAAAAGTGGCAGTCTTTTCTTCGCCCAAAAGGGCACTGAGAGCCCTGTCCAAACTGGCAGATTATTCGGCGTTTCAAAGAGGAGAGTAGTGATTGGGATAGGTATCGAAATCATCGCCTCAATGTGTAGACGGCTGTTGCCTCTGTCCAATCAGACGGTTCCAACTGGTTAAGCCTCTTTACCAGGTCGCTTATCATCCCGGTGGATTTCGCATCAAAGACCCTGAATAAACCCTCCTGAAAACCAAGAGGTATTATATCCTCTTTTTGCCGTGTAGCTATTACCTTTATCCTCTCCTCAGCAACAGGATATTTATATTCTGTGAGGAACCTTGCCTGAAGCTTGATTTTGCTTCCCTTCAGGGGAAATTCATATACCTGACCGGCAGTTACGGTATTGTCTGGATTCACCGAGTTTGGCATAAGGAGTGTTACCGAGCCATCAACAGCCACGGAGAAGATATAAACATAGCAGTCGCGATTAGCCTGATAAAATATCTTTACCTCATCACCTTCCTTTAAATCTGCCTTTGAGAGCGAAATCTTCAATGAGATGCCTTCGCCTTTTTCAGGATAGACAGGTTTGACAAGGGCTTTTAGTTTCACTCTGTAAAGGTTTCTGTCCTTCTCATCCCATCCCTCTTTAATAATATTAACCTTTTCAACCTTTCCCCTCACTGCTGCATATATTAAATCCTCGGCAAGCTGGCTATTTGAGACGAGTGTATGAGACCTTATAAATACGCCAACTGCCTTTTCAACTGCCTTGTTCTGAGCATCTACCTTTGCCCGTTCTTTAACCTCTTTCTGGGTTTCTATCTCTCCCATAATTGCCATACCTTCCGATTCAACCCAGACGGGTTTTTCAGAGGCGTGTACAGGAAAGATTATCGCAATCCACATAATAACTGCAACAACAAATTGCCATTTTCTTGTCATACAAGTAACTCCTTTTCAATAACTCCACCATCCACTCTTAACGCCCCCCTCGCCCCCTCTTAGCTTAAGAGGGGGCGAGGGGGAGTTACTTAAATTTCTCCACACCAAATCCCCCTTTGTCCCCCTTTTTTAAAGGGGGGATGGGGGGGGGCTCACTTATATCGGCACAGAGGGTATTACCTTAAAAAGTGACCATAATGAAGGCGATGGTTTACTATCTCTGACTTTATATCTTTTATAGGCATCATTTCACGGATTATGTAACGGTATAATCCTGCCTTCGAGATGTCCCCGATAAAGAGGGCACCAACAAGCCTGGTTCCATCCGGGGTAAAAACCAGTTTACGATAGGTCTCTGGAGTGGCTGTAATGTGTATCTCGTAAGCGGTACCCTTCGTATGAACGATACCCATAGACACGAATGGTTCATCAGCCACCTGGGCTGCATTTAAAATGCCAAAGGTTCCTGAATAAATACCTGGCTGGCCCGCCATATTCCGTCCGGCACAGCTACCCATCTCCGCTGCATTAGTCCAGAGTCCGGTTACAATCCTTTCTCCTGCAATCGGATCTAATGTCACGGCCACATCCCCGGCTGCAAAGACATTCTGAATATTGGAGCGGGTGAATTTGTCAACTACCACGCCCTGGTTTACGAGGATACCGCTTTTATCAAGAAATTCTACATTGGCACGGATTCCCTTGCCGATACAAACCATTTGACAGGGGATTTCCCTGCCACTGTCCAGCAGTACTCCAATGACCCCGCTGGAATCGGATAAGATCCGGGTAACGCTCGATCCAGTCACCAATTTTAGGCCTGCTTTATTTAAGGCATTACGAATCAATACCGTATCGTCAGGCTCCATCAACTTTGAGAGGACCTCAGGAGATTTCACGATTAATGTAACATCCATGCCTCGTTCAAGCAAGGCAAAGGCTGCCTTGAGATTCAGCAATCCTCCTCCCAGCATCACAGCATGTCTGGCAGTCTCTGCTCTATGAGCCATAGCACAAGCATCGGCAATGGTCCTTAATACAAAGACACCTTCGGCTTCCACCCCAGCGATGTCAGACGGGATATTAGGAACACTGCCGGTAGCAATGAGTAGTTTATCGTATGGTAGTTCCTCACCACTCTTAATAGAAACCTTTTGATCGGCTGTATTGACTGCCTCCACCCTGGAATTAATGCGGACATCAATATTGGCGCCCCGGTAGGGACCCTGACCTATAAGCATCATCTCCGGGAACTTCTTTTTACCGCTAACTATAAAGGGGAGCATAGGCCGGAAATACGGCATATCCTGTTCATCCGACAGGACTGTGACAGAGCCCTCTGAATCCAGTCTTCGGATTGCCTCTGCCGCGGCCATCCCCGCTGCACTTGCCCCAATGATAATATACTGCATCTGTTTTACCGCCATTATTAACTCCCTTTTCCAGAGATCATCTCTCTGGCCGCATCCTGACGGACATCACCGGAGAATGCCGCAACGGTCCGATAAACCAGAGCCTGGGTAGGACAGGCATCCACGCAGGCCGGAACCTGAAGGTCCGGACATCGGTCACAACGATACGCCTTGCGGGTCTCCATATGTCGTCCAATAACACCATAGGGACAAACCATTACACACGTCCAGCACCCTATACACTTATCACTGTTGGTTATGACAACCCCTTCTTCGGTACGACTGATAGCGCCACTGATACAGGCGTGCATACATGGGGCATCCTCGCAGTGGCGACATAATATCGGAACCTTACGATCCGGGGGCGCCCATTCCACATAGACACGGTTTTTAGGAGCCGGCTGTTCTGAAATGGCTTGAAACAGGTTTTTGCTCCTTGAGTGTTCTACTGAACAGGCAATTTTGCATGTATGACATCCTACACAACGATCCAATCGGACAAATATCTCTTTTGGCTGAGACATAATAGCCTCCTATTTAGTAACTATTCAGGTAGGCATAGAGGCAAAGAGCACCAAAGGCACAAATTTTTCTATCCTATTTAGCCTATAGGCCACAGGCTATTAGCCTGTTCTTTGTGCCTATGTGCCTTTGCCACTTTGTGCCTGAGTAGTTACCCTATTTTAATATACGGTTCTTCTCTCCATCATCTAGCCCAGTCCTAAACCGGCCCGACGGGCATCAATGGCATCGAGAAGCTTGTCTGCTGAAGAATCAGGGTCAAGATCTACAATAAAGTAGCCGCCTGTTAAGTCCTTTACCTTTTCTGTCAGCACCTGTGTTACCAGAGGGCTGCCCAGAACAGGGAGCATTACACCCACGTGGGTTGGTAATCCTGCGGCAACCGCATAGGCGCCAATGGAGACGGCCTTTTCAGATACAGCCTCTGCCGCTGAAGCCACCACAGGAAGCTTATCGGTATCAACTCCCAGATAATTGGCTACGGCAACACATAAAGCCACTGCCCGTGAGTTATCCACACATGAACCCATATGCAATACAGGCGGGAGAGGGCCGCCCAGGTTATTTGCTTCACCGATGGCTGTCAAGACGGCTTTAAGCCCATCGCCGCATAATTCGTCCACATTGGCAGGATTCATAAACCCATGGCGCATAAGCGCACCGGCTCCACAACCTGTGGCAACTACAAGGACATTTTCCTTAAGCAATTTTTGCGCAATTACTGTAAAATTCCGATCCTGAGGCACTTTAACATTATTGCACCCGGCAAAGAGACATACACCCCTGATGTTGCCGACCTTTATATTGTCAATGAGAGGCTTGAGGGGGTCTTTAGCGTCAAGCCTGGATAATGCGGCAACAATGGCTTCTACTGAAAATCCGGCAACGACCGGGGTTTTAATGTCTGGAATGTCAACAGTTCTTTTTGCCCTTTTAGAAAAGTTCTTAATGGCAATGCCGATAACTTCCCTGGCCTTTTCCGATGCCGCCTCTTCTGAAAAGTCTACATGGGTGGCGCCTGAGATCTTGCATATATCCATGGTAGTAACAATTGTAGTACCCATACATTCAGCCACAGTAACCAGAGAAGGCATAATACATTGGTAATCAACTACCATGGCATCCAGGCGCCCCGGTCATGATAGCCATCTCCTGACTGACTGAGTGGGTGCAGGCTGGAATGCCATGACGCATCATTACCTCATTGCCCGTACAGCATACCCCCACCAGGTTGATACCTGAGGCGCCGGCTGCCTTGGCCTCTTTTTCCATTTCTCTGGCAACGGACACTATCACATCGGACAAAACCGGATTGTGACCATGGACTGCTATGTTCACCGCATCAGCCATTATTACCCCCATGTTCGCCTCTGTTACAACAGGCTTAGGGGTTCCAAAAAGAATGTCGGCTAAATCTGTCCCCATGTAGCAGCCAGCCAGATCGGCGACACCACACCGCAGTCCACCCAGCAACAGGTTGACTGCATCAGCGTCCACACCGTAGAGGGTACGGTGCATAATCTCAGAAACCTCATGATCAATGCCTTTTGGTACCAGACCCAGGTCGGTCAGGACTTTGACACGTCCCGGAGTCACCACAGTTGCCGCCCATAAGACAGGGGTGTCCTTCTCATGGAAATCCGCAAGGGCGGCTTTAGCCACATCCAGCGCAATGTCATTTTCTTTTCGTCCTTCAATCGGGATACCTAAACGGGCAGCCACTGCCTTTAGCTTCTCCACATCCTTGACCATATAATCCCGCGTCTTACCTTCTGCCATCTTCAGCATTGCATGTGCCAGGTGTCTGGCATGTCCGGAATGGGCTGCTGTCCCGGCGGCAATAGCCCTGTCTATGCCTCGGGCCACCATAACATCTGCACTGGCGCCGCAAATCCCGGTCTTGGGCTCATCTCCGAACGGATTGATTCGACACGGCCCTTGCAGACAATGCCGGCAGCAAAGGCCCGTCTCCCCAAAACCGCACTGTGGCGTCATAGCATCATACCGATCCCAAACCGTTGTTACACCCATCTCTTTTGCCTTACTTATCATCTGTTGAACCGCAGGATCGGCGCTTTTCCTTGAATTTTCCTTACCATCCGACATAATCTATTCCTCCTTTTACAATAATAAGGGACATCTAAAACTCTATTTATGTTTTGAAAAAGTATCCCTGAGAGCGAATTGCATAGATTTTTTGGGGAACCCACCTTAGCGAGCGTAATGTAGAAAATTCAGATGTTTGAGCCCGAAGGGCGAGTTTATGAATTTTCTATGGAGCGAGCTTAGATGGGTCAAAAAATGTATGCTGAAGCGAAAAGGGGTGCTTTTTCAAAGCTCTCAATAAAGAATAGCTGTCCAACTTAACCCTTTCAAAACATTAACCCCCATGCCCGGTGCGGGCACAACGAAGGATGAAAATTATCAAAAGGATTCAAGGGGTCAGGAGGTCAAGGATTCAAGTAAAAGGCGTTGAAATTAAAACCCTTGAACCCTCGAAACCTATTTATCATATAAAATTTCAGTATGGTACCATAAGATAGTTTTGTCACTCAAGCTTAAACCCCTTCTCGTAAAAGAGCCTTATGCACGCATCTGCCACATCCGCATCGTAAAGAATACCGCTGTTCCTGGAGACTTCCTCCAACGCTCCATCCAGACCTATAGCCGCACGGTAAGGCCGGTGTGATGCAATAGCTTCAACAACATCAGCTACAGCCATAATCCGTGCTTCCAGCAGGATAGCCTCTTTAGACAGACCGGCAGGATACCCCGAGCCATCCATCCTCTCGTGATGTTGAAGCATGGTCCGGGCAATTGGCCAGGGAAATTGTATATCCTTCAGTATATCGTAACCAACCGGGGGTGCATCTTAATCAGTTTGAGCTCAATCTCGCTTAATCTGCCAGGCTTACTGAGAATCTCTGCCGGTACAGAAATCTTACCGATATCGTGTACAATCCCTGTTAAGTTGATTCCATAAACCTGGTCTTCTGAAAGGCACATCTCTCTGGCTATGGCTGAAGCAAGGATGGTTACCCGTCGCTGATGACCGGCAGTATAGGGGTCGCGCATTTCAACTGTTACTGCCATGGCTTCAATAGTTGACTCCATAGCCTTTATTAGCTTCTGTACATTCTCTCTGCGTTCTTCCTCCATATGCCTGCGCTCGGTGATGTCAAGCACAATGATCTGAATCGCGGGTTTACCTTCGTACGTGAGCGAAGTAGCGACTACCTCTACAGGGAAAACCGTCCCATCGAGCCGAATGTATTTGTCCTCCACCGGATACAGCCCTTGTTCACCCTCCAACATCCGCCGGATTCGATCCCTTGCAGCCTCCCATCCCTCTGGATGCACAATTTCACTGATCGGCTTGCCAGCCAATTCTTGCAGTGAACTGGCACCGAGCATCCTGGCACCAGTTCGATTGATGAACAGCAATTTATCTTTTCTGTGTACCGCAATCCCGACCGGCGCAACCTCCAGCAGTTGCCGATAACGCTCCTCGCTCTCTAGCAGCGCAACCTCCACCTTCTTGTGCTCGGTGATGTCCTCAAATATCCCCAGCACACCAATGATATTGCCATGCTCGTCACGGTAAGGCAACTTGATCGTATGAACCCATCGTTCTGCGCCCTCAACCAGGTATTTTTCCTCGATGTCCTTCAGCGTCCCTGTGTCTATAACTGTCCGGTCATCGGCACGGTATTTTTCAGCCAGCTCACGGGGGTAAAATGCAGAATCGTCTTTGCCTACAATCTCTTCCGGTTTAATCCCCAGGCTATGGGCATATTTCGCGTTGCAGGAAATATAGACCGAGTTTCTGTCTTTGATAAAGATAAGCTGCGGCAGGTGTTCCACCAGACTGCGATAGAGCGTTTCACTCTTGAGCAACGCATCATCTGCCTGCCTGCGCTCGGTGATGTCCTGCGCAGTGCCTGCCATATAGATTAGCCTATTCACTGTGTTATGCTTCAGATCGCCGCGACCACTGATAAAACGGATGCTGCCATCGGGCAGGACAGTGCGAAACTCCAGTTCGCCAGGCTTTTCTCCTGACATACAGGCATTTATCCACGCCTGCATCGCCGAACGGTCATCAGGATGTATAAGATTAATGAAGGTCTCGGCATTCGGAATAAATGTGTCCTGAGAGACACCGTATATGTGATACGTTTCATCCGACCATGTTATCCTGCCTTCCATGTCATAGCGCCAACTGCCGATATGGGCAATCTGTTGTGATTCGGTAAGGAGACCGTCCTTTTCACTCAGCGCCTCTTCCATCTGCCTGCGCTCGGTGATGTCACGGAATACGGATAGAATGTACTTGCTTCCCTGAATATCAATCAGTTCGCCGGATAGTTGCCCTATCCTTATCTCCCCTGATTTAGCCCGGAAGGCTGCTTCCATGCCGACCACTCTGCCCTGTTTTTGCAGCATCTCTATATACCGCCCATGATCAGCGGGGTCAACCCACCAGCCTATTTCCAAATTCGTTCGGCCGATGACTTCTTCCGGAATATAGCCGGTTATACGGTAAATGCTGTCATTGGCTTCAATGACACGCCCATCAGAAATAGCGGTCAGAAGAATTGGATCGGGGCTGGAGCGAAAGAGAATGGCGAATTTTTCTTCGCTTTCCCGGAGCGTTTCCTCCATCTGCTTGCGCTCGGTGATTACCTCGGAGAAGAGGATGATGCCCCCTATCTCGCCACTCGCTTCGTACCAAGGCTGTATCTCCCAACGGCACCCAGTCCAGCCCCCCATCGGCTCGAGGAAACGGGTCATCCTCGGCTTTTTCCGTCGCACCTGCCAGACACCGTTGGTGCACTTCTTTCCACCGTTCAGGAATTTCAGGAAAAACTTCATAATGTGAGCGGCCAATGATATCCCGTATCTTCAGGTTATAATCGGTCAGGAAACGACGGCTCGTCACGATGTACTTCATATCCCGATCGAACATTGCGATGGGTGCCGGCGTATTCTCGATAAACTGGCTAAACAGTTGCTTGTTTCTCTGTACTGCTACGGGACTTGTCTCCATAATAAGACTGGAGAGGTTAGCTTCCTGCCGGAGTATTTCTTCTATCTTTTTCCTGCCTTTCATCGCTCACCTATTTTATAGCAATCCCTCTGCCCTGGGATTGCTTCGCCCGCCTCTGGGGGGCTCGCAATGACACTACCCCCCCTCCTACCTCCGGTTTCTCGCAAAGACTTGTTAATCATAGGGGGCTTTCAAGGAAAAACTCAGGGGATGAAATGGGGCAAATAGTACAGTTTGGTCTTTTCTTACAGAAGTTTTTCCCTAAGTGGACTATTAAGGCATGATACTCATTGTACAGTTCCACGTCCTTCGGCAGGTTCTTCATGAACAGGTCCTGGATTTCATGATAGCCGATATTGGCTGATATAAATAAATTATGGCGTGAGAAAACCCTTCTGGTATAGGCATCTACCACAAAGACAGGCTTGCATCCTGCATAGAGAAGGATGCTGTCGGCTGTCTCCGGGCCTATACCGTTAATACCCAGCATCTTATCTCTCAGGGTCTCCATGTCCTCAGAGAACATCAGAGAAAGATTCCCTTCGTATTCCCCGAATAAAAAATCCATGAATTTCTTTAATCTTCTGGCTTTTATATTGTAGTACCCTGACGGCCTGATAGTTTCGGCCAGCACTGGTTCTTCGATACAATACAATCTCTCCGGGTGAAGCAGGCTATCCCTTTTAAGTCTGGTAATGGCCTTTTCAACATTTTCCCACGAGGTGTTTTGTGTAAGTATTGCTCCCACAATTACCTCAAAAGGGGTATCACCAGGCCACCATCCCCGCGGCCCAAAAGAATCATATAGCCTTTGGTAAATCAACATTAACGCTTGAAGCAAAAAGGATACCTTTTCAGGGGTTTTATGTTAACCTATTTCTTCCAGAAGTATCTTGTGGTCAATTAAGGAGATCTTCTTAATCCTGCTGTTCAGCACTTTCTGTTCCCCAAAGATATTCCTGATAAATACTTTACCGTCTTCAGGCTCTATAATATCTACACTTTCCAGGATTAGTTCTTCCTTGCCATCTCGTTCTAAATATGCATTAGCTTCACACATTGTTTATCAACTCCTTAAGTTTTTCAGTTACCAGGCACTCTACTAAATGTGGTAAGGGTTCGGGAGCAACTCCTATAATCTCTACCTTTTCTTGTAGCATAGGCAAGAGTAACTTTTTTGCCGGGCTAGAAGAAACAGCCTCAGCCATCTTCGGCGTAAGTTCTCCCATCATTGAATTGGCCATGACTATTCCCAGAGACCCTATAATTATATCAGCTGAAGGAACTGTTCTAACTATTGCATTCTCCCCTGTTGCTCCCTTGTTAGCCTTAGCTCTCATCATGGCAGAGGTAGCGATTGAATTGGTCCCCAGAGCTATTATTTCAATCCTCTCTTGAAATTCCTCTTTCAATCTCTTGATAATGGCACTACCAATACCACCACCCTGTCCGTCGATAACACATATACGCATTATAGGAATCCCTGGTTTTTATGTTGAAAATCAACTGCCATCAGCTAAAGCTAATGGCTTGAGGGTTCAAGGATTCAAGGGATCAAGCGATCAAGGGGGAATCTTTTCTTTGCTATTCTCGAATCCTGGAATCCTTGACCTCTCGAACCCTTGCGGTGCAAAAGATCAAACTGAAGTCTTCGCCTAAAAGCGAGGATTTTTCTCCCATTCTCCAAAGGAGACAATAACACTGTAACCTATGGATGTCAAATAATTAGTTGACACTGAAAAATGAAAAATTTCCTTTGGAGCTAATATTAGAAGGATTTTTGGGGTACACATCTTGACAAAGCGGAAGGGAATTTTTAGGTATTGTTAATTTTGTATAGCTATGGTAACCTTCCAACTGCCTTATTTCCAATAAAGGAGGAGTTGTCATGGTCACCTGTCCCAAATGTGGTTGTGGAGAATGCAAAAAAGATGGCATCGTCAAGGGACGACAACGCTATAAATTTTTTTAACAGATGTAATTCGGAGATACTTTTATGAAATCAATCTTGTCGATAAAGCAATTTTTGTTTTCAGGTAGCCTCCACCGGGAATATTTGTGGGCGATATTGCTATTCGCCTTAATAGCTTGGTCTACATACGAATTTCGGGGAACCCTTGGCGATTTTTTATGGCAAGCGTTCCTCGGGATTTTTACTGGTGTATTCGTTGGTTACCTGGTAGATGCGGTTGAAAGTTGGTATCGAACGCGTTCTATCAGAAAGATACTATCGTTTCTACGTGTGGATAAAGCAATTCCCGTCATCATCGCTGACAGGTCAATCCATGTGGACGATGTAAAGGACAAAAAGATAATAGCAAAAATCGGCGAGTTGTTTGAATCTATTAGTGAATCAACCGAACTTCAATCCAACGATTCATTGTTTCGACTCAAAAACGTGCTTCACAATAAAGAACCCCTTAGGGATACGGGTCCGGGTGAGTCAATTGCTATCGGTCTTTTTTACAGTGCTTATTTTACGCTTTTTTCTACCAGCTCGAAGCCAGCGAATAGCTCCATCATACAAGTTATGAGTCCTGAAATTGATAATCCGTCGTGCAAATATGATTACCCTGCTCAGCGACTGATCTTCGGCGGCCCGAGGTACAATCAACTTACCCGTTATCTCTTAGCCAACGATAAAGTTCCGATTCATTATCCAGAGGATGAAATTCAGAAATACAGGGGAGAATTACATCTTAAAGATGGTACCCAAAGTTGGAAACCTCCTACTAATGGGGGTAGTGATTATGGGCTGATCCTTAGGTTGAAATCCCAGATACATGTATCTGGTTGCCAGACATGGGGTGTTGCAGGTGCAGCGAAATGCATTTTTTCGGAATCGGCAGCCCGTCAGCTCGTAGAAAAACTCAGATCAGAAAAAATTGATCCTATATCGGACGACTACTTTGCTGTAATTTACTGTGAGGTGCCGGTTCAGGTTGATCATTATACAATTGGTGATGTCGGGATAGCTTTTGTACAGAGAATACAAATCTAACCAAAGGCATCAACCGGACGCCGGGGCGCTGGTATATTTTTCATTCAAGTTCAGGGGTGGCAACCGTTTATGCCCGGCGTTGAACCCGACGAACAATCCAATAGATATGCCTAGTAGTGCCTGCCATAAAAACTTGCCTCCAATAATGTAAGCCTTGCAGTAAAACGCGAGTACCGCGGCCGCCAGAATGAACACAGTAAAACCAACGTATTCCTCCGCGTAGAGCTTTCCGGATAGATATTTATTCATTGTCTAACCTCTCCGTATACCATTGAATAGATTTCCTAACTCCCTCATCGATTGTTATTTTTGGTTCATAACTAAATTTTTTTTTCGCTTTTGAAATATCAGCAATGAATTTCATAACCTCACCTGCTCTATTTTCTTTAATCACGATTTTATTTTTGCTATTCATATATTTTTGAATCAATCGTGCTAATTCTATTATTGAGATGGCTTTGCTTGAAGAGACGTTAAATGTCTCATTTTTTACTTGATCAAAATTTTCTGCGCACCTCAAAACTCCGGAAATTGCATCATCTATGTAAGTAAAATCCAATAGTTTTTCTTTGCCGTAAACAACCAAATCTTTGTTTTCTTTTGTTAATTTGATAAATAATGGGATAACCCTATTGCTGTCATCATATATCCCGTAAACATTTGAAAATCTGATAATGATAAAATTTATACCATAACATTGATGATAGGCATGAACTAAAGCTTCTCCACCAATCTTAGATGCCGTGTATGGACTTTCACAGTTTCTAACATAAGCCTCATTCTCAGAATAAACTACTTGCTTTGAGTTTCCATAAACTTCTCTGCTTGAAGCAAAAACAAACCTTTTTATGTTTTTTTTTCTGCAAAATTCCAAGGTGTTAAATAAAATCTCAAAGTTATCTCTTGCCAAGCTTGGCTCCACTATCAAATTATAAACTCTAGCATTTGCTGCTAAATGGATTACCAAGTCAACATTTTTTGGTAAGTTCTCAAATGTTTGTTTGTTGCGTAAATCTCCAATTATAGTTAGTTCATTGATTTTATCATTCCATTTATTTGGCTTCAAATCTACGCCGACTATCTCATAGTTTTCTTCTAACAGTTTTTCACATAGTCTCGTGCCAATAGTGCCACTGCTTCCTGTAACTAAGATTTTTTTGATTTTCATATTATCACCCAGCGATGTCCGGTTAAGTTATTGTATATGAATTCCCTGAGCCGCTTGACGAAAACGTGTTCCTGATATTCATCATGGCAATAGATGGCAAGGAGGATATAGGTGATCAATCCGGCCAGCATCTGCTCCAGTCCCAGTGAGCTGATGTCCTCTAAGAAAGCTGCTCTTTTGAAAGTCTTTCTCCAGGGCAATGTATTGCCGGGCAAAATGATCCTCATTGAGAACCTGTAAGAGGTGCCGCCAATATTTACATCCATATCATAAAGAGGATCTTCAACAGAATCTCTGACATTTACCTGGGCTGCATGATGGATTACTGCTTCTGGTCTTTCCCTTTCCATGATTTCTTTTACAATCGAATCCCTTATATCTTCCTTGTATAATACAGCCTTTGGATTCAGGTTTTCCTCTTTTCCTGATGAGAGGTTGTCTATTACAATCACTTCATGGCGGTTATTAATCAACATATCAGATACATGTGAGCCGATAAACCCTGCACCACCTGTCAGCAAAACCCTCATCTTTTGATTCCTCCAATACTGACGGCTTCGTAAGAAGTCCATCTGCGGCGTTCCCTGCCTGTGCCATGCACGCAGACAGGCGCTGCATCCTCAGTCATTGCAGTGTACAAGTAAGTATGCCTACCTAATTCCTTCGGATTTGCGCGCCTTGCATCCGGAGCTTTTTACTGTGCCGTCTGATTTTTGACTTTTTACGACTTCATCAATACTCACTTTAGCATTTTTCCCCTATAACCCAAGGATTCCTTTAAGCTCCAAATGGGTCATTATCTTCAAAGGAGTACTCATGTTATTTTTATACGCAATAAAGACTACCCCTCCATTTTTAGCTGTTTCCATGTCTATCTCAGAATCTCCTATATACAAAGCTGCCTCTTTAGGTAATTTAAAATGATCCATGATTTTCAAAAGACATTCAGGGTCGGGTTTGGGCATCTTCACATCCAGGGATGTAACCGAATAGTGGAAATATTTCTCCAGGTCAAAACGATGGAGGATAGTCTGTAAAGTGATGCCCCTGTTGGTAGCAATAGCTACACAATAGTTCTCTTTCAACAACTCCAGCATTTCAATAAGCCCTGGTTCTAGTTCCATGTACTGTAAATAAGGGGTATAGTCAATACGGCTGGTAAATTCATGCGCCTCATCCAGTCTTGTATCTTCTTTAAAGAGAATGTCTATTACCTCTTTACCGGTATGGGTATGGGCAATATGGGTCAAGAGGGGATCTTTTTCATCTATAGGGGGCTTCCCAAATTTATCAAGTATAAAATTGTAATATGCCAGGTTTGCCCTTTTGCTTTCAAACATAACCCCGTCACAGTCATAAATAACAAGCTTTACTTCTCTGTAGGTTCTCAATTGGAATTGCCTCTCGGTCTATAATTGTTGAAGATTATGTAACCGTTCATGGTTGTCGGTTAACAGTCCACAGTAATTACAACAGCAGGCTTAAGCCCACTGTTATTATGCAACGATTGAAGCATTTTGGATATTGATTTTAATTCTCCCCTACCTTCTGTTTTTTTAACCGTGAACCGATAACTGTAAACCGTGAACGGTCACAAGATTATGGTAAATTAAACAATTTGTCAAGCAGCTTATCGCTTCGAGATTATACCCTATTCACCAGGTTATATTTCTCGGAAAATAGTCTTAAGCTATTGAAGAAACTAGATTTTTCTTGACAAAGCGAGGAATAGACATCTAAAATGCTTTATTATCTTACTCAAATACATTTTCTCTCTGGCTCGTGAAGGGATTCTTTACTGGTATGGTTGATATAATAGATGAAAAGTTTGAAAGGCTGAAAGAGATACTCAGGGATATGGGCTCCGTATTAGTGGCTTTCTCCGGAGGGGTAGACAGCACCTTCTTATTAAAGGTCGCCCATGACGAATTGGGAGACAAAGTCTTAGCCCTAACAGGACTTTCTGCTACCTACCCAGAGCATGAATTCGAAGATGCCAAGAGACTGACTTCAGAAATAGGGGTCAGGCATTTGATTGTTCCAACCAACGAATTGGATATGCCGGATTTTTATAAAAATACCAGGAGGAGATGCTATTACTGCAAAAAAGAACTGTTTGGAATATGCAAAAAGAAGGCAAAGGATTTCCAATTAGACTGGGTAGCGGACGGAACAAATTATGCTGATCGGGAAGATTTCCGACCTGGTATGGAAGCGGCAAAAGAGACAGGAATCCGTAGCCCCCTTTTTGAAGCAATGTTTACAAAGGACGAGATTAGAATACTAAGCAGAAAGCTACACCTTTCGATCTGGGATAAGCCTTCTTTTGCTTGTCTATCATCTCGTTTTCCCTATGGAACAAAGATTACATGCGAACTGTTAAACAAGGTTGGTGAGTGTGAAAAATTCTTAAGAGCCATGGGGTTTAAACAGTTTCGCGTAAGATACCACAAAGAGATTGCCAGGATTGAGGTTGATCTTCAGGAGATGTCCATGTTCTATGATAAAAACACCATGCTCAAGATAGCAACTAAATTTAAAGAATTAGGATTCCAGTATACTACTTTAGATTTAGAAGGATACAGAACAGGGAAAATGAATGAGGTTTAAAAGAAAGACAGATAAGAACTACCTGATTATTCTACTATTATTAATTCTTGTTATGATATTCTTCACCATCTTTAGGCAGCAGGGAATTATCCATATTTACCGTTTAACAAAGGAGAAAGATCAGATAGAGGCATTTAATAAAAAGATCGAGGAAGACAACCGTAATTTAAAAACAAAGATTCATTCTCTGAAGAAAGACAGAAGTTACATAGAAGGGATAGCCCGACAGGGGCTGGGGTTAGCCAGAGAAGATGAGATTATTTACCAGTTTAAAAGTCCAAAGAATCTGAGGAATGAAAACCTTAACAACAAAAAAAGTCAAAAATGAAGGCGGAAATGAATCTTGACACTGCTGCTGGGTTATGATAGTTTTTTAAATAGTTTGCAACTATTCAGGTGGATAGGCTGAAGTTTAGGCTATAGACTATTAGCCTGTAGACTATTAGCCTACTACAGCCTACAGCCTAAACAACCTAATTAGGTCAATGCGCAGTGACTAACAGCCTTCAGTCTTCAGCCTAAACAACCTGAGTAGTAACTTTACCTTGAGAGTCTTTAAGTATGATTTTCTTTCCAAAGAAGGACAATATTGGCATAGATATAGGTTCCAGTTCTGTTAAATTATTGGAACTTCAGGAAACTAAAAAGGGCTACCAGCTAAAGAATGTGGGGATTGGCTTCCTGCCCCCAGGCACTATTGTCGATGGAGCTTTAAAGGACCCAGGCGCTGTTACTGATATTATCAAAAATTTAGTGTCGAATCTTGACATAAAAACTAAAAATGTAGCTACCTCAATATCCGGACACTCTGTAATTGTTAAAAATATATCTCTGCCCGTTATGCCTGAGAATGAACTTGAGGAATCAATTAAATGGGAAGCAGAACAGTATATCCCCTTTGAGATTGATGATGTGAATATTGATTTTCATATATGGGGAGAAAACCCTGAAGACAAAAGTCAAATGAATGTACTCCTGGTAGCTGCTAAACAGGACATTATTAACGATTACACTAAGGTAATAAAAGAAGCCGGGTTGAATGCTGTTGTGATGGATGTTGATTCCTTTGCCTTAGAGAATATGTTTGAGATGAATTACCCATATAATGAAGATGAGGTAATAGCCCTTGTCGATATTGGCGCTAGTGTTTTGAATATGAATATTCTTAAAAATGGTATCTCTGTTTTTACACGAGCCATATCTATTGGAGGCAATAAGATTACTGCGGAGATTCAAAAGAGAAAGGATATTGGCTACGAGGAAGCGGAGACTCTGAAGATAGGTGGACAGGTCAAGGAGATCGACTATAGTGAGATAGAAGATATTGTTAAGGAGGTATCCCTCTCATTGGCTACAGAGATTCAAAGATCTATGGACTTCTTCTGGGCAACCTTTACAGATCAACACATCAATAAAATATACCTGAGCGGAGGATGCTCAAAGAGCATTGAATTAAAAAGGCTCATAGAGGATAGGGTATCAGATATTCCCGTAGAGGTACTAAACCCCTTTGCAGGTATTGATTGTGGTGAAAAGGCATTTGACCCGGAATACCTTGAATACATCGCTCCGCTGATGGCTGTGGGTGTAGGTTTGGCATTAAGATGGACTGGGGACAAATGATAAGGATAAATCTATTACCAGTAAGGGAAGATAGAAAGAAAGAAGGTGCAAGGCAATCAATATCTATAGGTATACTCTCTTTGGTACTGTTGGTACTTGTTCTTGGTTATATTCAGATTAATGCATCCAGGAAAATCAATACATTAAACTCTGAGATTAAAAGTACCGAAGATGAGATCACTCGCTTAAATAAAGTAGTGGGGGATGTCGAAGAATATAAAAAAAGAAAGAAAGAACTGCAGGATAAGATTAAGGTCATTGGCATGTTGAATCGTAAAAAGACCGGCCCGGTACACATGCTGGACGAACTCAGTAAAAACACCCCAGGCAAATTATGGATTACCTCATTGCAAGAAATCGATTTAAAATTAACCCTGAGTGGTATAGCACTGGATAATGAAACGATTGCCAGCTTTATGAGGAACATGGAAAGGTCAACCTATTTCTCAGATATTGAGATTATTCAATCACAGCAAGAAATACAGGAAGGTTTGAGACTTAAAAGGTTCGATATCACATGCCGGGTATTACTGCCTGAAAATAAGTGAGTAATTGAAGTGGCTCCCGTACTGGATAAAATAGCAAAATTACCTACTCCAAAAAGGATAATGATACTTATAGGTATCTTGCTTTTGATATCTGGTGGTTACTACTACCTTTTTTATATGCCCAAGCAGACAGAGATAACCCAGCTTCAATCTAAATTGGAGCAATTGCAATCAGATTTGATAAAAAGACAGACTATTGCTAGAAAACTGCCACAATTTAAGAAAGAAGTGGTAAAATTGAATGAGGATTTTACTATAGCATTAGTCCAGCTCCCAAACAAAAAAGAAATCTCTACTCTGTTATCCAGCGTATCCAAGTTGGGAAGGGAGACAGGGCTTGAGTTTTTGTTTTTTAAGCCACTGCCAGAGGTGAAACAAGGTTTTTATGCTGAAATTCCTGTTGATATTACGGTGTTAGGAAACTTTCACAAAGTTGCTACCTTCTTTGACAGGGTGAGTAGG
>Ga0210031_1000453_pt1 | contig 23960 bp, 20 predicted proteins | sample CryGeyCG2014_080_FD_185455 | JGI IMG/M metagenome (GOLD analysis project Ga0210031, IMG submission 185455) | Groundwater microbial communities from aquifer - Crystal Geyser CG03_land_8/20/14_0.80 (SPAdes) (version 2) | ecosystem: Environmental > Aquatic > Deep subsurface > Groundwater | place... | reverse complement strand
TTTCTTTGTTGAGCAAAACAAAAACTACTAAAAAGTAAGATTAAAAAACTAATTAAAACAAATAGCAAAAATGTCCTTTGAAAAATTTTCATATTTTTCATTTATTCGTATATTAGTATGGATTCGTAATTCGTAGGGTTTTTACATTTGGCAACAATAATAATTAGTTGGGTAACAACCCTCTTCTTTGCCGAAATCAAGCCACTCTTTTATCATCTCCCATAATATTCTACCACTAAGCCAGATAATCTTTCCTAAAATTTGGAAAAAAACTACTGGTCTTTGCCACCAGGGTTTCTCTCCCATTTCTGCCCAGAGGTTTTGAATTTCTTCCGCCTCTTCCATAATCTGTAAGGTAAGACAAGCTGTTTGGTCATCGTCAAAAAGGCCCATCTGGGTTACCTGTTCGCAGGTTAGGAGGTGTTTGCCAACTTTTTTCCCTTCTAAAACTTCAGGATATTCTTCAGCCGGAATCCAGCATTGAGCTAACTCACACCTCGAAAAATCGAGTTGTTCTAAAATATAAGACCTCCGGAATTTAAAATTATCTGGTAGCGCCTCTCCTCCGGGAGTTTTTTCTTCAATGTCATTTACCAGTGCTTTCTGAAGATTCTCCATCTCGGTATAGCCATTAAGGATTGGCCCGAAATATTGACCGCAGCACCCCCAACAAGAATAGGGAGAGCACGTTTCTTTACAATAGGGCTCGCCAGTATCTGGGTCTGAACCCTCCTTTTTACAATATTGGCAAGTAATTACATCCCTCGGCTTTTTCGGATCAGGAGCGTACTCTTCTGACCAGCAACATCTTTCTCCGCATTGGTCGCAACTCTTACATTGGCTGGCATCTTCTTTGCATTCATCTCCCGCATAAATTCCTCGCGGAACAAACCTGGCTTCAGTCGGGCAGCGAGGATCTTGACCAGCTTTAAGAACTCCGGCAGCAATATAATAGGATTTATAACAGCCGGTCTGACACCAATCCTGGCAATTCCAAGTCTTATAATCAGTTAAGATTTCATCAGCCTTATCTGCCATTTGTCTGCCATCAGCAATCATTCCTCCAAATTCAGCTAACATTCTCCCAGCTAAATAGCTCGTTCTATCTAACATTTCTCCAATTGGAATTTCTACTCCGCAGGTCCACTCACCTGTCCCTTCCAAAGGAAGACAGGACTTATTGGTAAAAGTTTTAGCTCCTATTTTACAAGGGATTGAACAGTTAATACAGGAACAGCTATCAGTTTTTTCGTCGTATTCAAGTTCAGGACAGCCGGGAGGGCAAGAAACATCTTCGCACGGGTTATCAGCAGCAAAAACTCCCCTCTCTTTAGTATATAAAAAATTAGGGGTTAAAGAAAGGAAAAAAGAAAGAATTAAAATAATTGCAGTTTGTTTTTTTAGTTTTACCATAATGGTTTGTGACAATAGAAAATGGCTGGGTCAAAACCTTCAATCCAAGGGACCTCTCTCTCAATATTTTTCCATTCCGGAACCTCTTCAATTTTTATATTGGCTAATTCCGGAATCCTTAATTGGTCATAACTAATCGGGTCTTCTTGACAAAGTCGCATTAAATCACTGGCATCTAAAACCCAGAGTAAATCCCTTTGAAAATCATTGATGAGTTTGAGATTGGTTCTGGTCTCGTCTAAATTATCTAATAGTTCTGCCCATTCGGCTTCTTCATCATCCGGCGTCTTCCAGTCACCAGTTCTGATTAAAATTTCTTTTATCACTTCTTTGGCATGGGGGTCGGCAATGAGTAAATTGAGATTTTCTTCCTCCTCAAGAAGAATTTGGAGAACCTCTCTTATTGACAATAGATTTCTTAATCTTGTATCATCTCCGACTAAAATATTTTTTAAGGCCTCCTCGCTCTTTAACATCCTTTCTAAGTTTTCATCATTTCTCAAGACCAAAATTAATTTTTCCCTGAGGGTTTCTTCGCTTTGTAATTTGCCCCTCATCTCATTGACCAGAGAATTAAAATCAGGATAGGGGATGATCCCCATCCCGATACTGTTTGGGTTTTTGGGAGTGCCATAGACGGGATTGTCATTTCTATCTTTGCCCGAAATATAATCTCCTTTTCTTTCCTGGCCAACTTTAATTGAATAATTACTTCCCCAATTTTCTTCCTCAGAACTTTCCCCTTGGGGATTCATTCTTTCCATCGAAGTTTTGGAAACGAAATCGCCAGCAAACCAACTCGAGCCGCAATTTACTTCCTCGACCAAATTACCGAACTCATCATAAAGCAATAGGGTTTCACCACTATCTGATAAATTTCCACTATAAATTAAATTAGCAGTAATATCGGAAACAGTATTTTCATTATTTTCTAAAAGGTAAAATCCCTGAGCTGGAATAGTCCCCGAAAGATTGATTTCAAATTTGTTTTTGACAGCCAGTTTCCAATTGGAAAGATCAATGTTTTCTTTGCTATTATTATATAACTCAATCCACTGATCAGTTGGGTCAGCTGTAGTTCCCATCCAGGCAATCTCGTTAATGGCCACTTCATTTTTCAAAAGGTCAAGGTTCCGCAACATGGTCTTAGCCAAATTCTTATCAGTTGATAACAAGTCACCTTCAATCAAATATTTCATCACCGATTTAATTCCCAAAATCGTCTTTAATTTTTGAGAATCAACTGGTTCACCAACCAGTATCTTTTTAATCAGATCTTTAGTGTCGGGATTTTTTAAAAAGCATTCAGTTATACCTATCTCTTCAGCTGGTGGGCAAGTATCGCCAGGGCAACAGATTTTTTTATTTTTTTCCATTTCCTCAGTTAAAGGAAAAAGACCCAATTTTAATCTCAGCTCTTTTAAGGCCGTTTTAATATCACTAATATTTGGATAAGGATCTTCCTCCCCTTCTTCGAGTAAATTTTTATCAATGAGAGCCCTCACCAAGATGTCTTCATAAGGTTTACTGGAGTCATCAGGATTACAACAAACCGGTTTTCCTTCGGCATCCTTTTTTATACAAATGCAATTGGTTCTTGGAATTTCACTGGATTCAAAACCACAATTTAGGCATTTACATTCCTGGAAGAACTCACAACTATTAGCAGGGCATTCTTGGTAATAATACTCGCGAACCATTCCTTTGTTTTCACAAGAAGGATAAACTCCGCAGTTTTCCCAACAGCCTTCATTTTTGGTTCCTTCACAATAAAGATTGGCTAAAGGATTGCTCGAATTGCAATTTTTCCAATTTCCTGTTGCTTCATCTAGCTCACAGATTTCACTACACTTAGCCCAATTACAAACATTTTTACAGCAATCTCGGCAACAATTTTGGCAATCATATAATTTTTGTAATTCCCCTACCGGCTCTTTTAATTTTTTTCCCTTAATCTTAATTGCTTCAGATAATCCCTTGATACACTCTAATCGGTCTCGGGTAGCTAAAGAGCCAGCTATGGCATCCCCATTTCCATTAAATAAATAACAATCAGCTGGCTTATACGGTGACGAGCCACTTTTTCCCCAGAGATTTTCAATTAAACCACCCAAAGGAATTTCAACATAGCTAGCTGCTTTAATTTTGGGAGGACCAGGGGCTGATGGGCCAGCCGGCGCTCCAGGCGGTAGGGAAACTTCGAAAGCGACCAATTGAGGATTAATTGTATTTAAAATTAGGTAAGCCGAAATTAAAATAATTAAACCTAAAATCCCGGCTGACATCTGAGATTGGGCGTCTTTCTGGGCAGAAGGAGAACCGCCGGAAATTAAATAACGAACCCCGCCATAAATAAAAGAACCAAAAGCAATCAGGGCTCCAACAAATAAAGATAATTGGAAAATGTATCTAATATAATCAGGTAAAGCAGTTTTGGTAGTAATTGGAGTGAGAGCCCCTGGAATTTTAGGATAGGTAACCTCTAAAGATTTTTGGGCAAAAACAAAAGATGCCCCTAAAAAAAGAAAAAGGAGCAAAAATAAAACTAATATTTTACTTTTCTTGGTTTTTAGCATTTATTAGCTTGTTAATTCGTAATAGACAGTCAGGCTCCAAAAAGGCAGGGCGCCGACAAAAGGAGCAACTTCACCAATAATTGGAGTTAAGAATTTTTTCCACTTCCCGCGGAAAAGTTTTCTTAACCCCCTCTGGGCTCTTTCTGGTGCTTCTATTTTTCCTGATTTCAAAAACATCCAGCCAGAAATAAAAATGATACCGATTCCATCAGAAATCCAGGAGGGAATTTCTCCGAGCCCAAAAAAGATATCGAGGATGAGACAGATAATTCCGAAAAGGTCGAGCAAAATAGCAATAAACAACATAATCACCCCCGGTCTGGTTAAGGGAGAAGCTTCGGCCTCTTCTGGAGCTTCCTCAGATGGAGTTGGCGGAGTAAGGGCGGGTTTTTTAAATCCTTTACTAATTCCTCTGCCAATTCCTGTTCCAATTCCTTTGAGTGCTTTGGCCGCGCCAGCGGCAATCGCAGGTAATGCCATAGATGTTATAAAGCGCCTTTAGCTTCTCTAATTTTTAAGACCTCTTCGGGGGCAGTAGTGATAATTTGGTCTTCGGTATAGGAAGCAACCACTTTTATTGCTACATGTTTCTGGCCAGCAAAAAATATTCCCTCTCCTACCTCGGCTTCTAATAATAAATATTTTTCTTCTTCAGTTAAATTAAATGTCTTTTGGACAACATCAATAGTGGCTGGCGACTGTTTCATTAAAAGTTGTAATGAAGAATTAGTAACGATTGGTTGGCCATAAGAAGATTTCATAAAGTCGCCAATGTCCTGGGTGATAGTGGTTACTCCTAGCCAATATTTTCTGGCTCTTTTAGCAATCCCAAATAAAAATGATGCCCCATCTTCGGTCTGCATTATCCACCAGGCTTCATCAACCACCAGGATTCTTTTTTTTAATTCTGACCTGACCTCGTTCCAGATGTACCGCATAATAATGAACATGGCTATTGGTCTTAATTCATCTTCCATATCCCTAATTCCAAAAACAACAAAGGGTTTTTCCATTGAAATATTGGTTGGCTGATTGAAAAACTGGGCAAAGGTTCCTTTGGTAAATTTTCTTACCCTTCTAACCAGAGATTCGGCTCCTTCCATTCCTTCGAGAACTGCTTCCAAATCTGACATTAAAGGAATTCTCTCTTTCCAGGTTGAGGGATCGGTTTCGGGAGTGATATCTCGGGCCCCATAAGTTTCAGTTAAGGCCCGGTCAAGTATGGCGTCTTCTTCCGGAGTCAATCCACCCAACATAATTCTGAGAAGCCCCACTAAGTTAATGATATTTGACCTCAAAACATCTTCCGGTTTTTCATCTTCTCTGGGAGTGGGGAGATCGAAAGGATTAATATGATTTGGCGAAGCCAAAGAAATATTAAAGAAAGAACCACCAACCGCATCGGCAAGAAACTTATATTCGTTCTCTGGGTCAAGGACCAATACGTCAGTTCCTGCCATCAGGGACCGCAAAATCTCTAATTTAATACCGTAACTTTTACCGGAACCCGCCTTTCCGAAAAAAACTTCATTCGCGTTCTCCAAACTGAAACGGTCAAATAATATCAAAGAATTGTTATGACGATTTATTCCGTATAGAATCCCTTCATTAGAGCTCAAGTCAAAAGAAACAAAGGGGAAGATAGAAGAAAGGGGGCCAGTGTTCATTGGGGTGTGAACCAGGAGCTTGTCTAAACCTGAGGGAGAGCTGGCATGGAATCCTTCCCTCTGTTGATAGAGAGCAGGTTTAATATAAATTAATCTGGCTTCAAGAATTGACCGTAAGGTGGTTTCGATATCTTTTAATTCTTTTTGGCTATCTGCATAAATAGTTAAGTAAAGCCCGAGTTTAAACATTCTTTCTTGGGCGGTTTGCAATCTGTCTCTCAGGGCTTCCAAATCACGATAGGCAATTTCCAGGGCTGGATCCCTGATTAATCCTTTTTCTTCTCTTTCCATGAGCTCAGCCTGAACCTCGGTGGCCTTTTTTCTTAATTGTTTCAAAATCATTCCCGTTTCAATTGGATGGGCGTGGAAGCCAATATCCATTGGGGTATCCAAATTAATTACTGGAGAAAACCAGGCAGTAGTTAAATATCTTGGATAGGAGAAGATAAAAAAGGATTTGGCAAATTTTTTCCCCAATCTTAAATAATCCGGGGCAAGGGTAATCGAAGAAGGAGCAATAATATCCCTGGCTTCCATTGCCCGAGTTTCAAAAATCTCCTCTGGGATTTCTCTTTTCTTTTTTAAAAATGGTATCGCTATTTTCATATTATCTAATTAATTCAGGAGGAATTTCCGGATAATAACCGACCTCAGCCTCCTCTGGATGGTATAAACTCCAGAAAAGTTCAATTAGCTCTGAAGTATTTAAGGGAACACATTGTAACCCGCATCTTCTTAACCCCAAAGCGACAAATTCCATCCTTTGCCAAAGTTGAGATTTGCATCTTTGAAATTGTTCTTCAGTCAAAGTTAGGATTTCTCCTCTTTTCACCAACCCTTTCACTGCTTTCATTCCCGGGATTTCAATTAAAGTGAAGGGGATAACGACAAAAAAACTCTTTGCCATAATTGCTCCACCAGCAATTAAATCTTTAATAAACTTTTGATACTCAGCAGTCTGAATTTTGAGTAATTCATTTTCTTGTTTTTCTTCCAACTCTTTTAATTTTTCAAGATAACCGGTAATATTAAGTCTTCTTGATTGAACAACAATCTCTAAGGAAAAATCTAAAGAATTTAAGAAATTCTGGAATTGATAGATAATGGCATTTTGTTCATCCTCTGATTTCAGGGCAAAGTTTAAAGAAGAAACCATCAGCACTCCTCTCATTGCCTTGTTTCTCAAAAGGATAACTCCCTCTCTAATTTGGTCGATTTCTAAAAATTGTTGAGTAGAGGCCTGCGTCATACTACTTTGTTTTAATTTCAATTTGGGTTCTTAATTTTTTTAGTTGACTCTTTTCGGCAATTTTTAATGGCAGCTCTTCTTCTACCTCCTCTTTTTTTATTTCTTCTTTTTTAAAAATCATTATCGGAGCCTCAACTTTCCTCCAGATAAAGATTTTTGGGGAAATGCTAAATTTGAAAAAATTCCCCAAAATAGTTGGCAGCGGCCTTCCTCCAATTCTCAAAAAAGCCAGAATGATTGCCCCCACTCCCAGGACGACACAGGCGATTAAGAAAATGGAAAAGGGAACGATAAAATAAAGAATAAAACAAACCGCTCCGGCAAGGAAAAAGAAAACGAATTGCTTGAAAGTGAGGGGACCGACAATTTTCACCTCATATTCAATAAATTGAGGTACAGTAAATCTCATATTATTCAAAGGGTTCGCGATAAATATCTTTTGCCGAGGGCGGACCCACCTTTGGTGGGTACCCCGGTTTTTCTTCCGAAGGCTTTGACGGTGGAGTAACTTCGGTCAGGGGAGTAACTTTCGGCATAGCTGTTGGCGGGGCAACCAGAATTTTATAAATTTCCTCCAAATTACTTTTTACCGGATAAAAGATAAATCGATTAATTTCCTGGGCAGTTTTCTTGGCAATATCTTTTTCAAGCTTCAACTCCTTTTCTAAAGCTTCCTGGAACTCATCCGGTGGCGTCACTCCCACTAAAACCTGGCCAACATATTCAACAATTTCTTCAAGATTTTCTAAAATTCCGTATCTTTTACAAATATCATAAATATTATTACCAGTTTCCTCAGCAAAAAGAGCATCCTTTAACTCCTGAGGAAGTTTTTCATACAATTTCCAAAATTGTTCGGATGTATATTTTTTTAGCATAAATATTGACAAATTTAGTATATGGTGTATAATATGAAATATGAGTAGTACCTTTACAGTGCGTTTTACGCAAAAAAAGGATAGAGGAACCGGGGGATAGAGAGAAATCTAATTAGAAGGAGGAAACAAAAATGAACATACTCGATCGGATTTTTGGACCACCGAAGAGACGGACACCACCGGTAGTGGAAACAGAGGAGGAGAAAAAGCTGAGGATGGCTCAGGAGATCTCCAGGGCCTTCGGTGAAAGGCTTAGGATTAGAAGATGGCCAGTTACCATCCCTCGTCCAACCATTGAAGAAGACGAGGCAGACATTCGAGAGCTTCAGGATCTGGCAAAGGAAGCAGCCGATGCGGAGCGAAAGGCTACCATATTAGCCGAAACCGAAAAGGAAAAGCTACGAGGAGCCGAGGCTGTCAGGGACTCAATCAGGCGGACCCAGGGTAAAATCCGGGAAGCCGAAGAGAATCACCAAAAGATTCCGGGGGTGCTTGGCACCCCGCCCGAGCCTACTCCGATCCAGAAAGAGGTTCAGCAGCGGCAAGCTGATCTCGATCAGCGGGAGGCAGCTATTTCTCCTCGCGAGAATGCTCTTAATCAGCGAGAACAGGAACTCAATCGCCGGGAGAGAACGCTTTTTCAGAGAGAGCAAAAAGTCTCTCAACGAGAGCAAACCGTTGTCCAGAAGACTAACGAGCTTATTCAGCGAGAGAAGGATTTTCCCCAAAGGCAAGCGGCAATTTCTGAGAAAGAAGCTGAGCTTGCCAAGAAGGAGGAAGACCTTCGTCAGCGGGAAGAGACGGTTGCTCAGCGAGAGACTGAGGTTGCAACACTTGCTCAGACCGACATCGTTAAGAAAGCCCAGGAACTAGGCCAAAGGGAAGAAACGCTGAATAGCCGGGAGGAAAACCTTGATCGCCGGGAAACCGAGCTCGATCAGCGGGAGAGCGCACTCGAGCTTCGCGAACGAGAACCTAAGCGCCGCGGGAAAGGGTCCTCTCGCCGGGAAGAATAACTATCTCTCTATTCTCTATCTTCTTGATGGGGGCGGAAGTGTTTCACTTTCGCCCCTAACTTATTTTTAGGTGCTCTTTTTTACTTTTCTCTTTTCTTTTCTTGATAATTTGGGAGTAATCTCCCCCCTTTCTATTTTTCCACTTTCTTCTTCTATTTTTTCAATTTCACGCGTTATTTTCTCTCTTTCTCTAATTAAAGCATTATATCTGCTGGCAGTTTTTTTACTTTCTTCTCCCAACCTCTTAGCAGTAGCCTCTTTTGTTTTTAGATTTCTTTCCAGAGTACTTACTGTTCTTTGGGTAGCTTTTATTTCTGCGTCCAATGGTGCAAAACGAGGATCAATTCTTTCTCTTTCTTTCAGTACTTTTGGCGGTACCGCCTTCCATTCAGGATGGGTACTTAGTATTTCTCTTTGGGCTAGGTCTAATAATTCTTCCCTCTCTTTTCTAACTGATTCTATCCTGGTTCGTTGAGAAGTTAATCCTCGATTAATACTTTCGATTTCTTTACTAACTCCCTCAATTTGGGTATCTAAACTTCTTGAAGTCCTTTTCGCCTTATCCATTTGTTTTTCTAAAACTCCGATCTTGCTTCCTATTTTCGTCCTTTTACTGCCCAAACTCCTCATTTTTAATTGAGCAGCTAATTCGCCTTCCCAACCCTCCTTGTTTTCCCTTGCTAATCCTAACCTTTTTCGAGCCGTCTCAATTTCCTCTTTAGTTCCCGCCCTTTCCTTAAGTTCAGTTATTCTTTTCTTTGCCATTTCTTCCTCTTGGATGGCTTTGGTTAAGTGTTCCCTAATTATTTCCTCCGGTGTTTTTAATTTCTCTCTTTCTCGGAGGCCAATTTTCCAATTCTCTCTTAAAATTTCAATTCTTCTTTTAGCTGCCTCAACCCCTTTCTCTTTTAATGCCAATTCTCCTTCAATCCTTGTTCCCTCACCTTTTACTGCTGTTAATCTATTCTCAGCTCTAGTTATTGTTTCTGGGGGTGTTTCAGGAATTGCCTTCAACTTAGTTAGAGTTTCTTCCAGCTCTTTCCCTCTTCCTTTTAATCCTTCCACATGTTTTCTAACTTCATTAATTAAGGTGGTTTTAGTTTCAATTGCTCCTTCTCCTCTTCCAATTTGTTTATCCAAACCTTGTAAATCTTTTGGTAAAGCCTTAAATTCTTTTTCCAATCTTTTTCTTTCTTCTTTTGTTTTAGCCTTTCTTATTCTTGAAGTTAGGGATTCTTCGGCTGGCTTTAATTCTGCTAGTCGGGTCTTTAATTTTTCTAAGTTCTCTTTTTGTCCTTCTCGTAACCTCTCTTGCTCATCTGGTGACAATTTTGGATATGGTTTAACCATCTCCTGCTCTAAATTGGCTATTTGCTTCTCAACTCTTTTTATTTCTTCCTCTGGCGGAACAACAGCTGCTTTCTTTTCTTCCATTTTTGCTACAAAGGCGCCAAAATCTGGCCGGCCTTTTCGTCCTGGCATAAAGTTCATTCCTTTCCAGGCCCATTCCCGACCAAATGGAGTGGTGGCGAAGAAATGAACTATTCGAGGATTCTCTTCATAGAGTTTTTCCAAAATAGCTTTAGCTTCTTTAGGATCTTTTCCTTCAAACATTGCGTTTAAGCCTTCGGTACCATTTATGGCATTGTCAACAACATCTTTTTTAAAGTTATTCACTAAAGCCGACATATGAGCTGAAGACCATTTTCTCATTCCTCTCCTCACTCCAATATCCTGGAAGGATTTTTTCTCCATATCCTTGACATCTCCGGATTTAAGATTCCCTACCCAGATTTCCCTGGCTGCCATATCTCTAGCCGCCTGTTCCTCGCTTATTCCTTCTCTTTTGGCTATAGTTTCAATTTCAAGTTTTATTTTCTCATCTTTAGATATTTCACCAGCTATTTCACCAATTTTTCCCTTGAGCTCTTCTCTTGCCTTCGGGTCAGTTTCTAATTTAAGAGAAACTTTCTCATTAACAAATCTATTCAAAGTTTCCAGAACATCAGAGGCACTTTTTTGATAACCCTCCGTATCAGCTAGGTCTCCTGCCTCCCTGGCCATTTGTTTTTTGAAACCTTCATCCACCCCGGGTTTATCTATGAGACCTTTTTCCGCCATCCAGGCAGCAGCGGCTACCCTATCTTTTGAAGATAATAAGGTACCAATCTGTTCAGCCATTTCTCCGGCTTCCATACCTTTGAACATCTCATCAAAATCAACCCGACGAGCCCGAGCGGCATATCTTCTTAAAGGTGCGACGGCTACCGCCTCAAAGCCTTTAGCCATTCCTTTTACCGGCAAAGCTAAAGGTTTGCCTATAATAGGAACTTTTTCTAATAATCCAGCTCCTTTCCCAGCCAGTCCCCCCGCCCGTCCCAAAATACCAGCCGCGCCAGCTATCCCTTGTACCCCTAATCTCTGAAGCGGGAACATGGCGGCCTTGCCAATCATCATTCCCTGCTCTTTAAAGAAACTGGTAATGGCTCCAGCCCCCATGGCGCTTGTTGAGGTGGCAGTGAAAAAGCCAATGATGAGAAAAGCTAAAACCACTCCATAAGGCAGGAGATTATTGATAAACTCAACCACTGGAATAGTTAGCCAGCCCCAGGCTAAATCCGGCGGTATGGTTGATATCATACCTGGAGCCAGGATTAGTAATTGTTCACCTAAATAAAGGAAAAAGGCGCCAATTATTCCAATTAGCGACCATTCAATAAATTGTTTCCACCATTCCTCCCAGCCCAAGATGCTTTTGAAAAGATATTTTTGACTGCCGGGGAAAACCCAAGAGAAAAAAGCCAGCGGCGAAACAATGACCAAGACCCAAATCATTATGTAGCGCATTATAAAAAGGATGGCATACATTAAAAAAATAAGTGCCGCTATCCAATCAAAGGCAATCATACCAATAGTTTTACCCAAAAGAGTGGCAGCATAGCGGATATCAAAGAAGTGGATTAGGGATTGGTAAAGAGCTGTTCCTTGAGTAACAAGAAGGTTCCCCAATAATTTAAAACCAGTTACCTCTTCTAAGAAAAAGTTCATGAAAATATTTTGAGCATCCATAATCAGCCCGCAGATTACCGGAGTAAAATTAATCAAAATGGCAATAATGATTAGACGAGGCAGGGCTTTTTGGGCCTGATATTCTTTAATTCTCAAAGCAGTAGCCAAACCAATAATGACCAAGGCAACAATAAAAAACATATTGACAAGATCCCTGACAATCGGCCAGCCAACATCAACAATCCCTCCATAAGTATAGGGAAGGCTGGTAAAATAAGGACTCAAAACCCAATTTAAAATCAGACCAGCTATACCGACAATTAAATTAGAAAGGAGCAAGAGAACTTGAAGGTAAATACTGATAATATTAATAGGGATGGCCATCAGGGCGCCGAGAATACCTCCCTGAGCCTGAACAAACTCTAAAGGAAGAGCCAAAAGAAAACAAAAAACAGTAGCAAAAATGAAAAACTTTTTAATTTTCCCCTCCATTAATTTCATTTTATCATTTTACCACAAAATGAAAACTTTTAGTAAGTGAAATCCAATTTTCAACAGTTAAAGTTTCCGCCCTCTGCTCAGGTTTTATATTATTTTCCAAAAGTAAATTTCTAATTTTCTCTCTGTCAATTTTCAGTCCTTTAGATAAATTATTAATTAGCTGTTTTCTGGGATGGGAAAACCCCGTCTTGACGATTCTAAAGAATCGTTCGCGAAACCGACGCGAAACTGGAACGCGAAACTGACGCGGAACTATTTTAATGATGGCAGAGTCGACTTTTGGTTGAGGCCAAAAAGATTTTTTTGAGACAAAAGCGATAATTTTTGGTTCGGCATAAAATTTAACCGAAACTGCCAGAATACTCATATCTGGCGGTTTGGCACAAATTCTCTCGGCTACCTCTTTTTGAACCGTCAAAATCATTTCCTTTGGTTTGATTTCAGCTTCCAAAAATTTTCTAATTAAAGGCGAAGTTAAATAATAGGGAATATTGGCCACCACCCTATAATTAGAAATTAGACTACAACCCGCCCACCACCCTCCCGAGCTTCGCTTGGGCCCCAATTGGAAATTAGAAATTTTAAGGATATCTCCCTGGATAATTTCTACATTCTTAAAATCTTTTAATGTTTCTTTTAAAATCTCAATCATTTTTTGATCTTTCTCTATGGCGACAACTTTTTTTACTTTTTTTGCTAACTCGATTGTTAAATTTCCAATTCCGGGGCCAATTTCTAAAACAGTGTCATCTGGAGAAAGCCGAGCTGACCCAATAATTTTTTTGACAACTTTTTTATTAACTAAAAAATTCTGACCTAATCTTTTTGAAAGACGAATTTGATACTTTTTAAGTAAATTCTGAATGGCCTTTTTGGAAGCTAAGTTCATTATTTTAATATACCATACTGTATTGACATATAAATTGGCTAAGATATCCTAAAAGAAGATATGGATAAAAAGGAAATTTTGATAGGGACTATTATTTTATTTGGATTAGTCTCTTTTTCTTTCTGTTTTTTTTCCACCGCACCCGCCGAGCGGGTACCCGGCGGATGGTCTTCCAATTTAGTAGAGAGCATTGGAAATGAAGGTTTCGGAGACTTGTTTTTAGGTCCTGGCCAAAGATTTTCTTTAGAATCACCGGATTTTGTTTTGGTTGAAAAAAATAGTTTAACTAGTCTGGCCCCACCGACTACTTTTACCCCTCAAGTTTTTGGAGCTTTGGTTGGAGGATATGAAACAGAGGATATTAAAAAAATAATTGTTGAATACGAAGTTGAGGAAGGAGATAGTCTCGGGCAAATTGCAGCCAAATTTGATATTACTTTAGAGACCCTGCTTTGGGCTAATAATTTAAACAAAGATTCGATAATCAAGCCCGGTCAAAAATTAATCATTTCACCAGTTTCGGGAGTAATTCATCATGTTAAAACTGGGGACACAGTTTCCGAAATTGCTCAAAAATACAAAGCCAAAACCGAAGATATAAAATCTTTTAATGAACTTTCCGGTGAGGCAGATATTTTTATTGGCGATATTTTAATTGTTCCCGATGGAGTAATGCCGCCACCTCCGCCAAGCCATGCTCCAACCTGGGTTGCTTTGGCTGATAGCTACTTTATTTGTCCCATCGCTTCCCCCTGTCGGATTACCCAGAGACTTCACTGGTATAATGCCATTGATTTCAGCCATGGCAACTGCGGGGAGCCAATTTATGCTGCTGCCGGTGGCCAAATTCTTAAAGTAAAACTAACCAATTCCACCTCTCGCTGGGCTTTTAGCGGAGCTGGAAACCATTTAACCATTTTGCATCCCAATGGAGTGGTGACAATGTATGGCCATATTGCCACTAGTTTTGTTAACCCCGGGGAACAAGTTTCTCAAGGTCAAATTATTGCCTTAATGGGAGGCCAACCCGGAACTCCCGGGGCTGGCATGTCAAGCGGTTGCCATTTGCATTTTGGAGTCACCGGAGCCAGAAACCCCTTTTCTAAATAGACCCTTCCCTTATTCGATACATTAAGGCTTCTGAAAGATGATTAAAAGAAATATCCTCCGAACCTTCCAAATCGGCAATAGTTCTTGCCACTTTTAGAACTCGATGGTAACCCCGGGCAGAAAGTTCGCCGGAGTCAACATATTTTCTTAAAAGATCTTGTCCTGCCAAATTTAGTTGGCAGTATTTTTTTATTTCTGGAATCTCCGTTTCGGAATTGGTTTTTTCTTTTTTAAACCTTTCTCTTTGAATTTGCCTTGCCCTTTCTACCCTTTCTCTAATCTTGAGACTACAATTTTCTTCATCTACCGCCACCAATTTTTCATATTTTAACGGCGGCACATTAATAAAGAGGTCAATTCTATCCATCAAGGGCCCGGAAAGTTTTCTTCTGTACATTTGGATTTGGGAATTGGTACAATTACATTTCTTTTCCGGATTACCATAAAAACCACAAGGGCAGGGGTTGGTAGCAGCAACCAAGGTAAAACGAGCCGGCAAAGTTAGGGAATGCTTTGCTCTTAAAACTGTAATTTGGCCTTCTTCAATTGGTTGGCGCAAAGATTCCAAAACATCGCGATGAAACTCCGGGAATTCATCCAAACATAAAATTCCCCGATGAGCCAAGGTAATTTCTCCTGGTCGGGGAGGATTGCCACCGCCAATTAAAGCCACTTCAGAAGAGGTGTGGTGGGGAGAGCGAAAAGGCCTTAAATTAATCAAAGGCCGATTTCTTGGCAATAACCCAGCTATACTATAAATTTTCGTCACTTCTAAAGATTCTTCAAAAGATAAAGGAGGCAGAATTGAAATAATCCCCCTGGCTAACAAAGTCTTTCCTGCTCCTGGCGGCCCCATCATTAGTAAATGATGACCTCCGCTAGCCCCAATTTCTAAGGCTCTTTTGGCATATTCCTGGCCTTTAATATAACCTAAATCGATTGGATAATCTGGAGTTTTCAGAAAATCCTCAGGATTTGTCTCTTTGGCTAAAATTTCTTTTTTCCCCACTAAATAATCAATAACCTCTTTTAAGTTCTCAGCACCAATTACCTTTATTCCTTTAATTAGACTAGCCTCTAAGGCATTTTCCTTTGGTAAAATTAGTTCCAAAAAGCCTTTTTCACGGCTAGCCAGAGCAAAAGATAAAACTCCTTTAATTGCTCTTAATCTTCCATCTAAAGCTAATTCTCCTAAGAAAATTTTATCACTGGGGTCAAATTTAATTTTCTCAGCGGCTAATAAATAACCTAAAGCGATGGGCAAATCGTAGAGAGACCCTTCTTTTTTCAGATCAGCTGGAGCCAGAGAAACCAAAATCCTAACCGGTTGGTGATGAGGAGATTGAAAACCCGAACTCTCAATTGCTGCCCCTACCCTTTCTTTGCTTTCCTCAACCGCCTTATCTGGCAGGCCAACAATTTCAAAATGCCTCAATCCGTATGAGGCATCAGTTTCAACTTCAATAATCTGGGCGTCTAAGCTAACAACCGCCGCCGAAAAAACCTTAGAGAGCATATTATTTTTTACATCTGAGGCAAAAGCGGAATTCGGGAGAGACTTTTAATCTTTCTTCAGGGATTTCTTTCCCGCATTCTTCGCAGATTCCGTATTTGCCTTTTTTAATCTTTTCTAAGGCTAAATCAATATTTTTCAATTTTAATTCTAAACTATATTCAATAGGCAAAAGAGTACTATATTCTTCAACCTCATCAGCCGCTTTTTCCAAAGCTGCGCTTCCTGCCTCGCCACCATCAAAACGGGGGAAAATTGTATCCCAGTCTCCTTTTAATTTTTCATCTTTTTTGGCAAACCTTTTCAGTTGCTCTTCGATGGTAACTCTTTCTTTCTCTAATTTTTCCTTTAATTCTAATAATAATTTTTTATTCATACCCTACCACTATTTTAACAACCTCTGTTTTAATTGGCTAATCCGGGAAAATGCTATTTCAATTTTTTCTTTTGAAACCCCTCCATTTTCAGAGGCTTTTATGAACTCGTCCAAACCTTTCTCCACCCCCAATCTATAACCAGAAAAAATTAAAATATCTACCCCCGCCTCGACTGGTTTTGTCACAACTTCCTTTAAGGAGAATTTTTTTAAGAGAGAATTTTGATCCAGATCATCAGAGATAATTAAAATCTCCTCACTCCCTAGATTATTTTTAAGATATTGAATGGCTTTAGCAGAAAAAGTGAAAGGCAAAGAAGAATCAATCTCTTGATAAATCACATTTGAGGTCATTATTAACTCTGGACTGGCTGTCATTGCCTTTTTGAATTGAGAAATTTCTGGAACTTCAGCCCTTACTCCTAATTCTTCCTCCGGATTAAAAGATATACCAGAATAACCGGGAAAATGTTTTACTGCCGTTAAGACTCCAGCTGCTTTCTGGCCTAAAATTAAAGATTTGGCCAATTCCCCAATTTCCGAAGCTGGTCGTTGAAAAGAGCGGCTAAAAAGAAAATCGGCCGAACTTGCCGTATCCAAAAGAGGGGCCAAATTGAGATTCACTCCCAATCCTTTAAGCTCCCCGCCTCTCCTTAAACCGATTTGATAAGATACTTCAGGGTCTTTAATTTCTGATTGGGGAGTTTTTTCTTCTAAGAATCCAATTCGGGAAATTACTCCACCCTCCTGGTCAACAGCAATAAATAATGGAAGACCCGTTTCTCTTAAAGAAATTTCTTGAAGTCCAGAAATTAAATTTTTTAACTGTTCTCTATTTTCAATATTTTTTGAAAGTAAAAGCACTCCGCCTGGTTTATATTTTTTAATAAATTCTTCCAATTCAGGAGTAATTTCTTTTCCCTCAAAACCAACAATAAATAATTGGCCAACCTTTACTTTCCAAGCCGAAAGTTCCTCTTCTCTTTTTAACTCTTCGATTGTTTTTTTCAGACTTTCGAAAGAAGTGGCGAAAATGAAGTAATCTTTAAATAGAGCATAACAGATTCCAGAATCTTCTTTGGAAATAGTTAAATAACGAAAATTAACATTTTGGTAAGATGCGCTCTTGAAATAAGACACCTGAGTGGAAATTTTTTGGCCAGAAAGAAAAACCCCCTCTTTTGCTACTTTTCCTTCCCAATCTTTTAATAATTCATTTAATCCTTCTGCCTCCTCAATTTTTGTAATAAAAACTATTCTTTTTCCTTGCTCTTGAGAATAGATAGCTAAAGTGTAATCTTCTTTTAATTTTTGAAAAATTTCTTTTTGGGTTTCAACTTGAAAAGCTTGAGAGAGGTCTTCTAAGGAAGCCAAGCGATTCTGAATTAGATTTTTAATAGCAATTCGCAAAAAAGCGCCCTTTGCTAAATCCTTTGTAATTAGCCGATGAATTGCTTCAGGGATTTCTTCATTTTTGGAAATCTCTAGGGCCTCGGTTTCACTAACCGAAATCAGAGAAGGAGGAATGAGGATTTCTGGCTTTTTTGTGATTTCTTCTTCTGGCAGAATCTCTTCGGCCGGTGGGATAATTTCTTCAGCTGACGGTTTTCTAACTCCAAAGAACCATCCAAAAAAACCGATAATTAGGAGAAAGAGAAAACAAAATACCGCCCTTATTAAAATTTTTTGAAAAACTTTGGGAGGGCCCGGTTTTTTAGGAAAGAGCTGAGGGATTAAAACTTCTTCCTTTTCTTTAACTTCTTTAGAAGGAAGCAGGATTTCTGGCACCCGCTCGGCGGGTACCCGGATTTTTTCTCTCGTTTCCCCAAGTTTCAAAGCAGCAACTCTCTCTCTTTCTTTTTGAGCTTCAATTTCCCGGAGACGATAAATCGCCTTTGCCATTGTTCGTATTTCCTCCCTTTTTAAAAACTCCTTTTTTTCCTCAATCTCATTTGTCATTTTAATTTCGTTATTTGGATTTCTCTTTCGCTGCTTTCAACGAAAGGTTAATCCTTCCTTGTTCATCAATAGAAATTACTTTGACCGGGACAATATCACCAACTTTGACTATATCTTCAACCCTTTCCACTCTAAAGGGAGCAAGCTGGGAAATATGGACCAATCCTTCCTGGCCAGGGAAAATCTCAACAAAAGCTCCGAAATCTAGAATTTTTTTCACTTTACCTTGGAAAATCTCTCCTACTTTCACTTCCCTGGTAATGTTTTTTATCCAGCTAATTGCCTTTTTGGCAGCCTCCTCCTTCTCAGCTGTGACAAAAATTTTTCCGGTATCTTCAACCTCTATTGAAACCACGCATTCCTTAATTATCTCATTAATTACTCTTCCACCCGGGCCAATTACCTCCCTGATTTTTTCTGGATTAATCTGAAGAGTTAAAATCTTTGGGGCAAAAGGGGAAAGTTCTGGCCGGGGTTTTTCCAAAACCTTCTTCATTTTCTCTAAAATTTGAAGCCTAGCCCGCTTACCCTGCTCTAAGACCTCTTTCAAAATTTTTGAATTTAGACCATCAATTTTGACATCCATCTGGATAGCGGTAACGCCTTCTCTTGTTCCAGCTACTTTTAAATCCATATCGCCATGGTGATCTTCCGGTCCCTGAATATCGGTTAGAATTTTGTAATCGCCTTTTGCATTTTCCATCAATCCGAGGGCGATACCAGTCGCCGGTTTTTTTATTGGTACCCCGGCATCCATTAAAGCCAGAGAAGAACTGGAGACTGAAGCCATTGAGGTAGAGCCATTGCTAGAAAGAATTTCTGAAACAATTCTTATTGTGTAGGGGAATTCTTCGAAAGAAGGAATTAAGGGTAAAAGGGCTTTCTCAACGAGCATTCCATGCCCAATGTCTCTTCTGCCCGGTCCCCTGATTGGTTTTATTTCTCCGGTAGAATAGGGAGGGAAATTATAATGGTGCATAAAGCGTTTCTTTCCAACAATCTCCATCCCCTCTAACAATTTGACATCCCCTGGCGCTCCTAAAGTTAAAATTGAAAGGGATTTAGTTTGGCCTCGACAAAAAAGACCAGAACCATGGGTTCTGGGTAAAATCCCGGCCTCACAAGAAATCTCTCTTATTTCATCTAACTTTCTGCCATCCGGCCTTCTTTCTTTTAAAATTATATTTTGATGAACTAATCTTTCTATTTCTTTCTCAAAAAAATCTCTGACATATTTAGTTTTTCCCATTCCGGGATACTTCCCTTCAATATAATAAACCAATTCCTCCTTAAGGGCATTCACTTCATCCATCCTTTCTTTCTTTTTCGGTTGGTAAAGCGCTTTTTCTAATCTGTCTCCAAGAAATTCTTTAATTTCTTTCTCCAATTCTAAATCCTGGGGAGGGGTTTCGATTGAAATTTTTTCTTTTCCCGCCTCTTTGGCAATCTGATTTTGAAAATCAATTAGTTTTTTCAAATGGGGTATAGCCCACTCAGTCGCTTTTAAAATTACTTCTTCTGAAACTTCTGAGGCCTCAGCCTCCATCATATTGATTAAAATTTCAGCAGATTTTTTCACCCCGGTGATGACTAAGTCCAGCTCGCTCTTTTCCCTTTCTTCATAAGTTGGATTAAGAATAAATTCGTCTCCAATTTTACCGACCCTGACAACAGAAATTGGTCCTGACCAGGGAATCTTAGAGAGAGACAAAACTAAGGAGGCAGCAATTAAACCAATTATGTCCGGGTCATTTTCTCTGTCCCAGGAAAGACAGGTGATGACAATCTGGACCTCTCTTTTTAAATCCTTAGGAAAAAGAGGTCTGATGGCTCGGTCAATTAATCTCGAAGTCAAAATTGCCTCATCTGAAGGTCGGCTTTCTCTTCTGATATAACGGGAACCCAAAATTTTCCCAGCCGCATAATATCTCTCTTCGTAATCAACGGTCAGAGGAAAAAAATCTATTCCTTCTCGTTCTTGGTCTGAGATTACCACCGTCGATAGGACTAAAGTATCTCCGTATTGGACCAAACAGCTGCCGGTTGCCATCTCAGCTAAATTTTTTATTTCTATTTTTAATTCTCTTCCGCCAAGTTCTAATTTAAAAGTTTCGTTCATTTTTTCAATAAATATTTTTCTGGATTTTCTTCTAAATCAATAAATTCATCAGCCACCTCTTTTAATTTGCTGGAAGCCGATCTCCCAAAGGCGATGACTTCTACTCTTTTTCCCTGATTTTTCAAATATTCAACTAACTGAAGAAAGTCGCCATCTCCCGAAGCCAGAACAATTGTATCAACACTCGGAGCAATACGGATGGCATCAATAGTTATTCCCACATCCCAATCGGCTTTTTTTAAACCGCCGTAAAATTCCTGGAGGTCTCTGACCCTGGTTTCAATTCCTAACTTGATTAGGGCATCAAAAAATGGTCTTTCTTCCCCGGTTTTTGTTCGAACGACGTAGGCGAAAGCCCGAATTAAACTTCTTTGAGCCACGGCCAATTTTAAAATAGCTCCGAAATTAACCCGAGCACCGTAGAGATTTTTTGCTGAATGGTACAAGTTTTGAACGTCAATCAGTAGTGCCACTCTTTGCCCAATATGTTTAATTACCATGTCACTTTTTAATACCAATTTTTTTGGCAATACTATTATATCTTCTGGTATCTTCTTCTTTTAAATAAGCCAAAAACTTTCTTCTTTTCCCTACCATTTTTAATAACCCCCTTTTTGAATGGAAATCCTTGGGATGGCTCTTCAGGTGGAGAAGCAATCTTTTAATTTCTTCAGTCAAAAGAGCAATCTGAACCTCAGGCGACCCGGTATCTAACTCATGGAGCTTATATTTTTCAATTATTTTTGTCTTTTCTTCAGGCGTAAGCATATTTTGCTGATTTCATTATATCACCTCTTTAAATAAAAAAAAGTAAGCCCCTTACTTTAATTTTGCATTTTGCATTTTGAATTTCTATAGTGCCCCCACCAGGACTCGGACCTGGAACCTTAAAGTTAAGAGCTTTCTGCTCTACCAATTGAGCTATGGGGGCGTTAAACTTCAATTTTCTCTTGTATATTTACTGGTCGAGGAGTTTCTTTTAATGATTTCCACTCCTTTTGTTTTAATTCTACTTCCGGCGCTATATCTTTCAAAACTGTTTTTATCCAACCAAAAACTCGATAGCGCATATCAGTTCCTTTCGGAACCTTGATTTTTATTGTTCCATAATAAAGGTTATTTTTTTTAAATCCTTTGTTGGGAGGCTTAGTGAAACTTTTACCAAAATTTTCGAATGGAATTCCAGTTAATTCTGACCAAAACCGTTTTATTTCTAAATCATTTTGTTGTGGATAAATATTAAGCCAGGCCTTTAAATTTCCGGGAGAAATTCCCAATACTCTTTTAAGCCACCTTGTCACGAAAAGTACAAAATGAGGGTCGGAATTAGAAAAAGAAAAACCATTTGTCTTACTTCCTTCCGACCAATAGAGAAAAGCACCTATAAGTCGGTAAGTTTCGAAAGAAAGAGGAATTTTAATTTCTTTTTCCGCTTCTTCAATAATTTTCGCTATTTCCCTTTCCCTTCTCTCTTTTTGGCTATTAGGCCCTCTGGATAAAAGCAAAACTTGTCTTGTATAAAGTCGTTTTCGATCTGCGGGGCTTAAAAGAACATTTATGCACCAGAACCTAATTGTACTTTTCGCTACACCCAACTTTTGTCCGATTTCTCTGTAACTAAATCCATGCTTTCTGAATTGAATTGCCCTTCTTTTTAATTGTGGATATTTTGTTTTATCCATTTTTATTCTAAGTTGCTACTTTACCATTAAGTTATGGGGGCACGCGCCATCAAGGCTGAGGCTCCGCTCAAATTTACTAAAGTAAATTTGAGAAAGTCGCCCAGCCTTGTGTCGCTTTTCTCCAAAAATCTAGCGATTTTTGGAGGCCTCATTATTTTTATTCAAGACATTCGGAAGCATCTATTGGTTGACCATTATGATGAAGTGTAGCACAAGGTATTTTTCCTGCCCTTCTTACCCCTTCGCAGGCCGAGCTTACTAATCGGTCTGTGCAGACTTCGGCATTGGTAGGACAATTAATTCGAAACCAACCCTGCTGAAGACCAGTCCAGTCTGCCACTCCGATAAATTGGAAAAACAAATTTATAATCAGCCAGGCAGCAAAGATTATAATTAAACCAATAAACACCGAAGTAATTAATTTTTTACCCTGACTGAACAATTTCGGACTCCCTTCTCCTCCCTCACCAAAATAGCCGAGGATAAACATTACTCCGCCAATCACCAACATTAAAATGGCAATTGGAGGAACTAATTTTAATAAAACAAAATCAATTGCTCCATCTAGCATGACGAAAAAATGACAGAAAGTGCAGGGCATTTCGCAACAGGTGCCACCGACTAGGTCGCCATTGCTTAAGTCTCCACCCAAATTAACTGGTTTGCCGCAAGGGACTATTCCTTTGTAAATTACATTAACTCCTCCCTCAGTTTGGTAAACAGTATAGGCTAGAGAAAGGGAGGGGAAAAGCAAGACCCCTAAAAAAATAATTAAAAAAATTTTTTTCACCTTAGTTAATTATAACAAATTTGTAATGCCCTCGGTAGGAGTCGGACCTACAATCTTCTGCTTCGAAGGCAGACATGTTATCCATTACACCACGAGGGCTCCACCTTTCTTAATATTACCAAAACAATTGAAAAAAACAAGATTTTGAGCTAAAATGAATTTATGCGAATTCCTAAAGAGGTCCAATCTGTTATTAACGAGCTGAAAAAGAAGAGATTTGAGGCCTATATTGTTGGAGGCTGTGTTCGAGATTTTTTAAGAGGGATAGAGCCTGAAGATTGGGATGTAGCGACCAGTACCAAGCCAGAAGAGATTCAAAAAATATTTCCAAAAAGTTTTTATGAAAATAAATTTTTGACTGTGACTATTCAAACCGGAAGTAAAAATCCAAAATTAAAAGAAATTGAAATCACTACTTATCGAAAAGAGGCAAAATACACTGATAAGCGTCACCCTGACCAGATTAGTTTCGCAAAGACCATCGAGGAAGACTTGTCGCGGAGAGACTTTACGGTTAATGCGATAGCCATTGGTCAGAAAATAGAAAACAGAAAACAGAAAATAGAAATCGTTGATCCTTTTGGAGGACAAGAAGATTTGAAAAATAAAATAATTCGGGCGGTTGGAAATCCGGAAGAGAGATTTAATGAGGACGCTTTAAGAATGATGAGGGCAGTAAGGTTTGCGGTAACCCTGGGAGAGGATTGGAAGATTGAAGAAAAAACGGCTGAAGCTATAAAGAAAAATTCTCCCTGGCTTCAGGCAATTTCTAAAGAGAGAATTAGGGATGAATTAATAAAAATTATTATGACTGAAAGAGCGGCCGAAGGGATAGAGCTTTTGAGAGAGCTCCAACTACTGCAATATATTATTCCCGAATTAGAAGATGGTTATAAAGTCACCCAAAATAAGCATCATATATATGAATGCTACGAGCATTATCTAAGATCATTAGATTTCGCGGCTAAAAAAAATTTCAATAAATATGTCAGATTAGCTGCCCTTTTTCACGATATTGGGAAGCCAAAAGTCAAAAATGGCGAGGGCCCGGACGCTACCTTTTATAGTCATGAAATAGTTGGGGCAAAAATGACGGCTCAAATTTTAAATCGATTAAAATTTCCTAAAAAAGATATTGAGAAAATTGTTAAACTGGTGAGATATCATTTATTTTATTATAATGTTGGTGAAGTTTCTGATAGCTCAGTTCGGA
>Ga0210031_1000445_pt1 | contig 24096 bp, 20 predicted proteins | sample CryGeyCG2014_080_FD_185455 | JGI IMG/M metagenome (GOLD analysis project Ga0210031, IMG submission 185455) | Groundwater microbial communities from aquifer - Crystal Geyser CG03_land_8/20/14_0.80 (SPAdes) (version 2) | ecosystem: Environmental > Aquatic > Deep subsurface > Groundwater | place... | reverse complement strand
AGCTCTGCTCGTCGCCGCGCGCCACTTGTCGCCTCCGGGGTCGCTACGGCCCATGACCTTCTACACCCTGTTCGGGTTGCTTTACACCACCGGCCTGCGAGTCGGGGAGGCAATCGCCCTAGACTTAGCCGACGTCGATCTCGCTCGGCAGCGGCTTTTCGTACATCAAGGCAAATTCCGCAAATCGCGCTGGATACCCATGTCTGCCTCAACCTGTTCGGTACTGCAACGCTATATTTAAGAAAGGACCCGTATCTTCCCGGCCGTGCCACAAGATCCCCTCTTCGCCAACCTCCAGGGCCGACGCTTCTTCCTCCAAATTGTGTACACGGCCTACCGCCAAGCCCTGAGTCGCTGCGGGCTCCGCGGAGGTAAAGGGGACCCTGGCCCTCGCATCCATGACCTTCGCCACAGCTATGCCTGCAATCGCCTTTTAGCCGCGTATCGCCAGGGCGAGGACGTAAACGCTCTGCTGCCGGCGTTGGCAACCTATCTCGGCCACGTCTGCATCACGTACACTCAGGTGTACCTACGAGCAACAGCCGAGCTTCTAGAAATTGCCAATCAACGATTCCACAACAATTTCGTTCAAAACGTGTTGAAGAAAGGAAAATAACATGAAAACCAATAATCTCATCGCACCTTTTATACAAGCCTTTTTCCTGAACTTCCTGTTGGCACAGAGAGGCCTAAGCCCCAACACCATTGGCGCCTACAGAGACTGTATCAAACTGTTCCTGAACTTCGTTGCCGGTCTACTTGAAAAGCCAGTGGACAAGCTGACCATAGAAGATTTCCAGGACAAGCTGGTTGAGGCCTTTCTGGACGATCTGGAAACGTCCCGTGGCAACTCAACACGGACCCGCAACGCTCGGCTTGCCGCTCTGCATGTCCTGTTCCGGTACATCGCCGGGCAGCAACCCGAGGCCATGGGACGTTGCCAACAGATCTGTACTGTACCTTTCAAGAGAACTTCGCACAAGACAATTGAATACCTCGAAGACAACGAAATCCGCACTGTTCTCAACAGCGTCGTTCCAAGTTCCCGAAACGCCCTGAGAGACTATGGACTGCTCCTCTTGCTGTACAACACTGGTGCCCGAGCACAAGAGATCGTTGACTTAAGAATTGACAAGTTGCGATTCGAAAAACCCTACCAAGTAAAGCTCCTGGGAAAGGGACGTAAGGAACGCGCCTGCCCGCTGTGGTCGGAAACCGTTCAGGCTCTCCAAAACTACATCGAACGACGGGAGCCTTCCGCAACGGAGTGTCCATCGCTGTTTCTCAATACCAACGGAAAGCCGATCACTCGTTTCGGTCTGCGCTACATCATCCGTCAATATGCGGACAAGGCAGGCGAAGTGTGTGCCTCCATCAAAACCAAGAAAATCAGCCCGCACACGATCCGTCACACGACAGCAATGCACTTACTCCAGGCCGGTAACGACATCAGCGTGATCAAAGACTGGATGGGACACGCCGATTTGAGCACAACTCATGGCTACGTGGAAAGCGACATGAAGATGAAGCGCAAGGCGCTGGAAGCCTGTCAACCACCGAATGCGAAAACACCGGCGAAGGGCCACCCAAAATGGCTAAAGCCGGGAATCCTCAAATGGTTGGATGACCTTTCATAAAGCTTTGAAATTATGTGAAGCGCCAGAACTGGTACGGCAGAGATAGAGGAATAAAAGGCTGGCTACTTCACATAATCAATCGCTTCACATAAACTGATGATCCGCATGGTCCCGTTACATCTCGGGCAGACCAGGGGATCTACCTCGTATATCTTCTGAATCAGCCTGGCCCAACTTTTCCTGAAAGCCTTTTCGTTTCCCTGCGGTTCGAGGATGCAGGGGATGGCGTCATCCAGCCCTTCCTTCTGGCGTTTTCCCCGCGAGACGTTGCTGTAGTATCCGTATTATGCGGAGTTCGAAATTATGCTGAGTTATTTAGTCAGGGCTAGTGTTTAACCAATTTAGCCAAAATTTAACTCAGCATAATATTACAGTGATAAATCAAAGACTCTCAAGGAAGGCAAGAACAGTATCTTTTGCTTGGTAACGCACACTCTCCAGTGATGGGTCCTGTATCCTTTTAAGCGCTTGTTCCTTCATAGTTAGGTCTGCTTCTACGTACATGTGAGTTGTAACAGGACTTTCATGACCCAGCCAAAGGGCAATGACGGTAATATCGACACCAGACTGAAGCAAGTGCATTGCCGTTGTGTGACGCATGGTGTGGGGTGATATCCGGCGCTTTCTTAGCGTTGGAAACCGTTCAGAGGCTCTCTTCACCGCAAGGCGAAGCCGGTATTCAACACCGGATCGGGTAAGCGGTCTGCCGTGGCGGTTAGGAAAGACAGTATCACTGCCCTTCAGGCTCAATCGAAAACACCACTCTTTCAAATGTTTTGCCGTGCTTTTCCATAACGGAACCGACCTCTGTTTGCGCCCCTTGCCATGAATGATAATGAATGCTTTATCCTCCAGAAAAACGTCGTCGTACTGTAAACGGATTATTTCAGAGATCCGTGCTCCTGAATTATAAAGCGTCATGAACAAGACATAATCCCGGTGTCCGCTTAAGGTTGATTTGTCCGGAGATGTAATAATGGCCTCTACTTCTGCGGGTGAAAGAAATTCAAAAGCCGACCGGTCAAATCGTTTCTGGGGTATAGCCAGGACTGTACGGATGGTGGAAAGAGACTCAATATCCCGATATGACGCATAGTGCATAAAAGAACGGATTGCTGCCAACCTGAGGTTTCGGCTTCTTTGGGTATTCCCTCTCTCGTTTTCAAGATAGTCCAGAAAATCGAGCACCAATTGGGCATTTATATCTGGCAACCGCAGCGATGCGGGTTCTTTATTCATCTTTTCTTTCGTGTATTGAAAGAATAATCGAAAGGTGTCACGGTAACTGGCAATAGTCTGTGGACTGGCATTCTGCTGCGCTATCAGTCTTTGACAGAAGAAGTCCTGTATTAACGTGGGAAAACCGATTGCGGGTTTGTTTTTGCTCATAAACAGTCCCTCCCGGCAAAATTTTCAAATCTCTTTGAAACTACGGCGAGAAGAGCAGGAACAGCGCTGAGATACCAATAGGTATCGGTCACCTGGGCATGCCCCAGATAAACGCTTAAAGCAAGGATCTTCCGATCCAGGTTCTTGCCTTCCTCAACCCACTTAAGCAATCTCCTGACTGCGAAAGTATGGCGGAAATCATGAATTCTGGGTGGTCTTTTACCTGTGTCTGTCCATCCCAGATTCGGGCGCAGGTTTATGAAGACATATAGAACCTGACGATAATTTAAAGAGATACCCTTTTCACTGATAAAGAATCTTTCGGCCTTTGCTCCCGGGTGACAGGCATCTCGAAAAGTCAAGTAGTCCTGCAATGCCTGTGATGCTGAGGAGCTAATCGGGACCAGTCTCGATTTTTTGAATTTTGTCCGGTTTATGGTAATGATATTCGTTTTTAAATCAACGTCTTCCCTGGCCAAATTGAGCGCTTCCGAGATTCTCAGCCCGGTACTGACGAGTAAGCCAAACAGAGTTACATAGGTGCGGGGATGCAAACCATCGGTTGGCTTGAGGTGTGATGCCGTTTGCAGTAATGCTACTATTTCTTCATCCGAATATATGTGAGGTGACAAACGGCGCTTGGAAGAACCCAGCAAGCGTTTGGGAGGAATCTCTGTGCGTGAGTCAAAAAGGAATCGGTGTTTTGCAAAACGGCGCACCACATCATAACGTCTTGCCCAATAAACAGGATCGGCATTTTGAGGAAGTTTTGCCCACCGAACCGCAATTTCCGTTGTTACTGGCCCCTTGTGACCGATTTGATCTGCATAACGGGCAAAGAGGAGCAATTCTTTCCCTTCACCATCCAGTTGATATCCAAGTTTTCGTTTAAACTCCAGATATTGTTGAGCCTGTTTAGTCATGGTTGATTTTTTCATAATATCCTCCCGCTATCAGGCCAAGGCAGAGCTACTTCAGCAAGCATAGGGATATTGACCTTTGTGTAGATGACAGTCGTGTCAATACTCTTGTGCCGCAGGATATCGGCTATTTCTTTTATGCTGACCCCCTGCTGAATCATATGGGTAGCAATCGTGTGTCTGAGCACATGCGAGCCGTATGAAGGAAGTTCAAGTCCCGTGCGTTTAAATCCGCGCCGGATGATAGCTCCAATTGCACTTCCGTCAAGAGCAGCCCCCAAGGGGTGACGATGACTGACAAATATCCTTCGTTCAGATGTAGGAGGGCGACCACTTCGCAGATACGCTACAATAGCTTCACCAACATCTTTCGGCAATGGGAGTTCATTCGTTCGGCGATTCTTTCCCTCCGATAAACGGATAACTCCGGAACGCCATTCGATATCATCCAGACTGAGACACGCTACTTCACTCCGCCGCAAACCCAACCGAGATAGACAAAGAGCTATAGCATAGCCGCGAAGACCATCCACCTTTTCCCGATCAAAAGAAGACAGCAATGCCTCCAATTGCTCTTTAGTCAAATATTTGGGTATGTGAGAAAGTTTCCAATCGGCAATCGCTGGAACCGAACTCACCAGCCTGTCATCGCACAAACCCTTGATAACCAGAAATCTGAAAAAACTTCGTAAAGCCGTTGTCATTGCCTTGAGAGTTGGGATTTTGTTTATTTTTTTTTGCTTCATCATGAACTGAATGACATCGATCGGTGTTAATTCACTCAACTGTTTTTCAGAAAAATGAACAAATCTCTCACGCAAAAATGTTTGTAGATAGCCTGAATACTGATGTTTCGTTGTTTCTTTGGCTCCTGAGACCTGTAGTAGAAAATTTTCAAAGTCATGCACGATGTCGTGGTAATCCATACTTCTCCCTCCTAGTTTTGATGTGATATATTGGTTTTATTATGCTGAGTTGCGGAATTGCAATGGCGAGTTTATTTTAGCAATCTCGGGCAAACAAGGAAGGAGGGAATAGCTAACTCCGCATAATTTCGAACTCCGCATAATACGGATTATGCAAAGCTTTGCATAAGCCTTAATATCTCACCATTTGCTCGCCCCGGTTCGGGATGTGCGAACACATCGCGGCCAGCCATTCCAGCGCCGGGAAGTTCTTGGTTGTCTCGCCGTCCTTGGCTGTATAAACGACCGTCCCCTCCTGGTCCAGATACTGCGTACGCTCCTGGGAGAAGGACGCCCGGATGATGTAACGCGCCAGATTTTCCATAGCCGTATCATCAGTGGGCGATATACGGTTGCCGCAGAAGACCCCGTATCAAGTACGGGGCAGGCTGTGAAACCCGGAATGTTTCCATGCAGAGAGCATCCGCGCCATCTCCTCCGTGATCTTCCCCTTGTTCAAGAGCATCCGGAATATCTTATGCCGGAAGAGGGCCTCCAGCTTTTTCAACTCCAGGGGTGGGGCGACGCGGAACATGCCCTTGTTGCCATAGAAACAGCCGTCCGTCACCAAAATGTGACAGTGCGGATTGAATCCGAGAAAATCGCCGAAGGTCTGGACAGCGATGACGGCGCCGGGGAAGGGATCATTTTCAGGAACCGCATCCTGGAGAAAAACCTTCAGGGCTTCCCAGGCGCAGCGGCTAAGATCGGCAAGAAGCTTCCGGTTCCCCGATCAGGTCGAGGACAGGCTCCGAGGAAATACCTACGGAGGATTTTCGGTATGCTGAATACGAAATGACGGTGAGGAATTTTCTTGAGCACGTCGCAGCACAACCATTCCCCGAATTCTACCACGCGCTTCTGATGACACGAAGGACAGAAGTGCCGGCGCTTGCAAGAGTATGCCAGGAGATATTCATGGCCGCAGTCTTTACATCCCCGATCAGGTCGAGGACAAGCTTCACACGGGCAAACCCGTTGTGCAAATTACCCCCGTATCAAGTACGGGGCAGGCTGCATCGAGATAACGATAGATCACCTGCTCGATATATGGCCGCCAGAAGCCGTATTGCCTGGAGAAATGCTCGTCATAGATTTGGACAAAGGTTTCAAAATAGTCCTCTACACAGCGGTAGTAATCCGAAGACTGCGGATTTCGTGGACGATAAACAGCGGCAGGAGCGGACATGATTTCTCCTTTGAGAAAATCAGACCGCCAATAATAGAACGAGCGTTCTATTTGTCAAGAAGAATGGTACGGTGTGTCAACATTTATCTTGCCTCTACCGGGAAAAAGTTTTAATAACACCCATGCTCGAAGCGGGCTCAACGAAGCATGACATTCTGTGCAACTGAAACATAGTTTACCGGCGAGGGAGCAAGCCCCATCGGCGGCGCGCCGGAGGAATTGGAGACTTTTGACGGGGGTGAAGCCGCTATCCGATCCGAGGCGCAGAACACGGAGGCCTATCTCGACCGGATGATCCGGCTCTTGCGCGGGGATGGCGTCCGCTTTCCCGACAACAAGGTCATGAAGTTCAGGACATTGGAGACACTGGCCGACGGCTCGATGCTCCGCGCGAGGGGCTTCTGGGGCGAAGGGGATGAAGAACGCCTTGTGGCGGTGGTCTTCGGCCCCCAGTACGGCCCGCTGACTACGCGCATCGTGGAGGAGGGCATCCGGATCGCAGCCCGGCGGGGTTTCGACGATCTGGTCTTCGCCGCCTTCAGCTTCGATGCCCGGGCCCAGGTGACGATTCAGGAAGTGCAGGACCCGACCGTTAAGCTGCACATGGCGCAGATCGCCCGGACGTAAACATGGGCGACCTGCTCAAGACGACCGTCTCCAGCCAGCTCTTCACGGTCTCCGGGTCGCCCCGGACGCGCCTGACACAGGAAGACGACGGACAGTATGTCGTCCATATGGAGGGCGTGGACATCTACGATACTGTAACGAACGCCGTCCGTTCGACGGGGGCGGAAAAGGTGGCGGCGTGGTTTCTCGACAGCGACTACGACGGCAGGTGTTTCTGTGTCTGCCAGGCCTTCTTCCCGGATAAGGGCACCTGGGAGAAGCTCGGCAAGGCCCTGGGGGGCGCACTTGATGAAGAGGCCTTCGCGAAGCTCTCCGGCACGGAGTCCCTGCCCTTCACGGCGGGCGAGCACCAGCGGATCGCCATCAAAGTCATTGACCCGCGGGGAAATGAAGTCTTGCGGGTGCACCGTTTGGGGGTGTATGATACAAAATAATGTAAGGGCTATTATTAAGAATCGTCATACCGGCGTAGGCCGGTATCCAGTCTTTTAAACCTGGATGCCGGGCAATGCATAGAAGAAAAAATCCGGCGAGAAAAAACACGAAAATCATCATCGTTGGGAGGTGAATCATGAATAACTGGATTGTCGTAGATTCAACAATCTGTGCGGGAAAACCGACCATTCGGGGTACCAGAATCATGGTGAAGAATATTTTGGGCATGATTGCAGGCGGTTACGCATTGGATCAGATATTGGAAGCCTATCCTGAGTTGACCCATGAGATGGTCGAAGCCGCGCTTCAGTACGCCATGATGGTTATTGACGAAGAAAAGGTTCTGGCCCATGCTTGAAACGGAGCTTCGCATTCTACTGGACCAGAATGTGCCTTATGCCGTGGCGGTATGGCTTCGTACGCAACGGCCCTCATGGCTGGTTCGGCATGTCAAGGATCTCGGATTCGAAGGCCGATCCGATGATTCTCTTTTTCGCTGGGCTCAACAGGAAAAAGCTATCGTAATCACTTTTGATGAGGATTTTGCCGACTCTCGCCTGTATCCTTTAGGGCAACATTACGGCGTCATCAGGCTCCGGGTATGGCCGACGACCATCGAAAAGACAAAGGAAGCAATGGATCGCTTGCTACATCAGCTCCCGGCAGAAGAGTGGATTAGCAGCCTCATAATTATTGATAACCTGAAAATAAGGGTACGAAAATTATGAATTCCCCTCCACAATCAGCCCCTGTCCTCATTCAGCCTGTCGAAAGTCCGGTGATCTGCCGGCCCTATCACGAGCCGTCGCATTACTGGGATTATGACCGACAGACTGGCCGCGCCAACAAGCGGGATGGCCGTCGCCCCGCGGCCTACTGGTACAAGTTTGCCGAGGCTGACACGCGGCGGGGACAGCTCTCCCTTGAATTGGAAGAAGACCGGCGGGACCTGACCCTCGTAAACAAGCTGCGCGCCGACGTGAAGCGCTGGCGGAATTCCGGCTGGGAAGGAGCAACAAATGTTACCAAAGACCTGCTCCGGCACTGGTCACGGAAAGACCGCCCCCGGCGCTTTTTCTTCTGCCAGTTGGAAGCGGCGGAAACGATGATTTTTCTCAATGAAATCCGCGGTTACCGGCGCGACAGGCAGAGGGGAAAGCCGCGCTGGAACCCCGAATTTACCGATGGCGACTTTAAGCTGCTCTGGAAGATGGCCGATGGGTCTGTGGAATCCCTGACCCGCTACGCCTGCAAAATGGCCACCGGCAGCGGCAAGACGGTGGTCATGGCCATGATCATCACCTGGGCCTTCTGCAACCGTGCCCGTGTGCCCTCTGACGACCGCTTTCCCAACGCCGTTCTGGTCTGCTGTCCGAACCTGACCATCAAGGAGCGGCTTCAGGTCCTGCGTACGGACAACCGGGGCGATGACTATTATACACAGTTTGACCTGATCCCGCCCCCGTACCGCGATCTCCTGCGCACGGGCAAGGTTCTGGTCACGAACTGGCATTTTTTCGCGCCGGAATCGGAGCACAGCGAAGGCGGCCGGAGTTACGCCGTCGTGAAGAAGGGCGAAGAAACGGATGAGGCATTCGCCAGGAACCGCCTGGGCGAACTCTGCGAGCGTGGTCCGATCATGGTTTTGAACAACGAAGGTCATCATGCCTACCGGCCGGCCCCGATTGCCGAGAAGGAGACGAACACCGAAGCAAAAAAGGAGCGCGAGGCCGCCACGATCTGGGTGCAGGAACTGGACCGGATCGCCGGGGCCTGCGGTATTCGCTTCTGCATGGATCTGTCCGCCACGCCGTTCTATATCAAGGGGAGCGGATACCCGGAGGGCGAACCGTTTCCCTGGATCGTCAGTGATTTCGGCCTGGTGGACACAATCGAAAGCGGCATCACGAAAATCCCCCGCCTGCCCGTGAGCGACACAACGGGACAACCAGACCCGAAATATTTCCGTCTCTGGCGGAACATCACCCAGGATTTAGCGGCGGGGCAGCGGCTGTCCAACAAGCGGCCGAAACCGGAGGTAGTATGGGAACGCTCCCAGGATGCCTTTGTCCAATTGGCCGGAGAATACAAGAAGGCCTTCGGGAGCCAGTTCCTCTGTGAGCAGGTGGTGGGTCGTGGTCTCAGGCGCATGAACTACACGCCGGACCCGCAGACGGAACTCCTGCCGGAGGAGTACGTGGATGTGTACGGCATCCCCTTTTCGGTGATTCCCTACAAGGGCAAGCCATCACAAGCGCCGCCCGGCCGGCCGGTCAACCATGTCTATGCCATGCAGGAACGGACCGCCTATGAACTGCGTTTCCCAAACGTTGAGGGCTACGTGTACGCGCTCCGGAAACCATCGGTCAGGGCCGACTTCAGCACACTGGAACGGCTGGTCATCGAGCCCGAACGTACCCCGACAGCCACCTTCTTGCGGATTATCACCGACCACCTGGAAGGCGGCGCCCGCGGGGGAGGGATCGGGGAATACGTGGAGCACAACCGCGCGGCGAAGAAGACGAATAAGATCGCACTAAATACCAGGCCGCCCGGCGCTGGGTTACGGCGGTAAACAACTGGGGACGGCTGGGGGTGTGGGATTTTAAGCCCTGCCGGGATCCGCAGACACTGCCGCGACTTGTGGCTGATTTTGAGAGAAGATGATTGAGTTTCTCAATTGTGGATTACATGTGTGATACTTATTTTTCAGAAATATTCTCCTGTTTGAGCCGGACTTTCAGCCACATCTGCAGCCGTTCTTCGAGAGGACCAACCCACTTCTCAAGCGATGCAATGTCTCCGTCGACCAGGGCTTTCCTGTGCTCGGGTGTGAGATCATAGGATGCCAGAACACCCGCGGGGTTTTCCGCCAGGGCTGTTAAGAATTTGTTGTCTTCTACCGCTCTCTCAAGCACGGTCAGGATGGCCTTTACCGAAGAGACCTTGAATTCGGGAATCTTTGCCTGGAGATCAAAAGCCGGGTTGGTCAGGCGGTTCGCGGGAGCCTCCTTCCAATGAAAGGCCATAAATGCCTGACCGGGTCTGACCCGATGGGTCTTCTTGACTTTGGTCTGAATCGCTCCTCTGCAAGAGCTCAGAGAGATCACATCTCCCTCCACAATTCCGAGCCGACTCGCATCCACAGGATTGATCTCAACCCGACTTTCCGGTGCCAGCGTTTCCAGAACATGGGACCGATGGCTCATGCTTCCGGTATGCCAGTGTTCCAGGATCCTTCCCGTGGTTAACAAAATGGGATAGGCGAAAGTGGGCAGTTCTGCCGGCGGGCGGTCAAGGACCACATGAAACTTGCCGCGACCCCGGGTGAATTGACCCTTATGCAGGATGGGAGTTCCGGTATGTTTCTTATCCCAGCAGGGCCATTGGAGTCCTCCTCTGCCGAGGCGATCATGGTTGATCCCTCCGTAAATGGGAGTGAGCCGGGCAATCTCGTCCATGATCTCCGCACTGGACTGGTAGTCCATGGGATATCCCAGCCGCTTCGATATCTCGGCAATGATCTCCCAGTCCGGTCTGGCCTCCCCCGGCGGATCAATAGCCTTGCGAACCCGCTGGACACGGCGCTCCGTATTGGTGAAGGTCCCGTCCTTCTCCGCAAAACTCGTCGCAGGCAAGATCACATCAGCCATCTGGGCCGTTTCTGTCAAAAAGATGTCCTGTACGATGAGCAACTCCAGCCTGGCCAGAGCTTCTCTCACATGGTTCAGATCGGGTTCGCTGAGCATGGGGTTTTCCCCCATCACATAAAGCGCCTTCAGTTGCCCCTCATAAGCTGCCTGAACCATCTCCGTGATCGTGATGCCCGGTTTTTCGTTCAGGTTCTTTCCCCAGGCTTTCTCAAATTTTTCTCTCACACCAGGATGGTCCACCCGCTGGTATCCCGGATAGACCACGGGTAAGGCGCCCATATCGCAGGCGCCCTGAACATTATTCTGTCCCCGGAGGGGCGAGAAGCCTGTTCCCTTGCGCCCCAGATTTCCGGTGAGCATTAAGAGGTTGGCAATGGCCTTTACATTATCCGTTCCGGTCGTGTGTTGTGTTATTCCCATGCCGTAGAGGACGATGGCCTTTTTTGCCTTTCCGAAAAGCAGACCACTCTGCCGGATTTTCTCTCCGGCGACGCCAGTGATGGCATCTACTGTTTTGAGGTCATAACCATTCAGAGATTCGAGAAAAGGCTCAAACTCCTCGCACCGCTTTGCAATAAAGGTCTGATCATGGAGGTTCTCTTCCACGATCTGCCGCATCATCCCGTTGAGAAGCGCCACATCCGTTCCAGGAAAATGGTCCAGATGAATTTCCGCCATGTCGCACAATTCGATCCTGCGCGGGTCCGCCACGATCAGCTTCGCTCCGTTATTTTTAATGGCCCGCTTGATCCTCCGGCCGATGATGGGATGACATTCGGTCGTATTGGACCCGATGACAAACAGGACTTCGGCCTGATCAATATCGGAGATGGAATTGCTCATCGCTCCATCCCCGAAGGCCGCCAGTGCGGCCGCCACGGTAGAGGCATGACAGAGCCGGGCGCAGTGGTCCACATTGTTCGTATGGAGAACCGCTCTCGCAAATTTCTGGAAAAGATAGTTATCCTCATTGGTGCACTTGGCAGAACTGAGCAGACCGATGGCATCCGGCCCATGGCGGTCTATGGTCAGGCCGATGTCCTGCGCCATCCGGTCCAGGACCTCATTCCAGTCCGCCTCGCGAAATATCTGGTGGATATCAGTCGTGCTGACGTTCTTGGGAACTCCTTCCTTTCGAATCAGGGGCCGGGTCAGTCGATCTTGGTGATTAACGAAGTCCAGGCCATAACGCCCTTTGACACAGAGGCCGCCTTTATTTACCGGGCTCTCTTTTGCACCCTGAACATCAACGATTTCATTGCCTCGGATGCCCAGATAGATAGAGCAACCCACACCGCAATAGGGGCAGATTGTTTTGACATGGTCTGTTGGCTGTATGTAGTGTTTGGGAACAAGGGCTCCGGTTGGGCATCTGGAGATGCACTCGCCACAGGACACGCAGATTGAATCATGGATCGGCTTATCGCCGAAGGTGCTCACTTTGGTTGCGTAGCCTCTGAAAGCCAGGTCAATGGCACCGACCGCAGCGATCTCCTCGCAGGCCTGTACGCATCTTCCGCAGAGTAAGCACTTGTTGTGGTCACGGTCAAAGGCAGGGTGGCTTTTATCCACTGGCAATATTTGTGTACCCTTGCGCAATTTATCTAAGTTTTCCTGTTCGATGCCCAGATATTGGGCAACCTTCTGAAGTTCACATCGTTGGTTCTTAGTGCAGGTCAGGCAATCGCCATGGTGGTTAACGAGGATGAGTTCCAATGCGGCCCGTCGTGCCAGGTTCACCATGGGCGTGTCGGTACGAATCACCATCCCATCCACTGCGGGTGTGGTGCATGAACTAACAATACCGCGCATTCCCTCGATTTCGACAAGGCAAAGTCGGCAAGCTCCGTACGGTTTTAGGTCAGGGTCATAACAGAGAGTTGGGATATAAACACTAGCACCCAATGCCGCCTCCAGCACAGTCATGCCTTTAAGTGCCTTTATTTTTTTTCCATTAATCATCAAACTCATGGTACCAGCCTTTTTTCTATCAGTGGCCGGGATCATTGTGCTCATTTGTTCTCCCTTCTCAATAAATACCTTTTAGTTCAGACGGTTTTTTAACAGGCAGTTCCGGAAATTTACTCCGGCTCAAGGTCGCATCTTAAACATCGTTGTGCCTCTTCTATTGCTATTGCTTCTGGATAACCGATTTCTACTACCTCGAAGCCTTCAAGCCGCCTGTCGAGTGATAGAACTGGCATTGGGGGACGATGTTTTTCCGATTCCTCCTCTGACATCTCGGGCAAAGCTGTGACATCTTCCGGTGAGGCTATCTTTTCCTCGATGAGACCTTTGCCTCCAAGGTATTTATCAATCGATATCGCGGCTTGCCTTCCTGCGGCGATAGCCTCTATAACTGAGGCTGGCCCGCTAACCGCGTCTCCACCAGCGAATACGCCTACCCTCTCCGTCGCGGATGTGTCTGGATCAGCGTGCAGAACTCCACCCCTATCGACCTTTACCCCCATCTTCTCTGGAATTTGAGGGATCTGTCCAATGGCTGTTACGATGGTGTCGAACTCTTCCTCAAATTTGCTGCCAGACACTGGTTCCGGCTGTCGCCTGCCACTGGCGTCCGTCTTTCCCAACTTCATCTGAATGCATTCCATCTTGAAGTGACCGTTCTGGCGGTATATATTGACTGGAGCGATAAGATACTTTATCTTCACGCCTTCCTCCAAAGCCTCCTCAACCTCTTCTTTAGAGGCGGGCATCTCTTCCCGGCTACGACGATAGATGATCGTTACCTCTTTAGCGCCGAGTCGAAGAGCAGTGCGTGAGGCATCGATGGCGGCATTGCCTCCACCGATGACAGCAACCTTTTCTCCCAGCTTGACCTCTTTCCCCAGGCTCACATCACGAAGCAAAGAGACGCAGTCTACTACCCCTTGAGAGTCTTCTCCGGCAACACGCATTTTGGTGCCAACGTGTGCTCCCAGAGCCAGAAATATTGCATCAAACCCCTGCTCGCGAAGTGAATTGACGGAATCTATTCTGCAATTCGTCTTTATCTCCACTCTCACTTGTTTAATCATTTCTATTTCAGCGTCCAGCACCTCCTTCGGCAACCTGTATCTTGGGATGCCGACTCTCATCATCCCTCCAGCTTCAGGCAACGTCTCGAAAACTGTTACAGCGTGACCTCCAGTCTTTGCAAGATAGTATGCGGCTGTCAGCCCGGCAGGGCCCGAACCCACCACAGCAACACGCTTCCCAGAAGGTAAGGCAACCTTCTGGTTGATGGAGGCTGCCTTCTTGGCATGGTCAGCCGCAAAGCGCTTCAGCGCTCTGATAGCGACAGGCTCGTCGAGTTGACTTCGCCGGCACTTATCCTCACAGGGATGGAAACAGACATAGCCGCAAACCGAAGGGAAGGGGATCCTCTCTCTAATCACCGAGAGGGCCTCGTCATAATTCCCCTCAGTGATCCGGCGAATGTAGCGGGGCACATCGACTCCCGCAGGGCAAGTATGACTGCAAGGGGCCTTAACCAATCCTTTGCATATCGCTGCTGCACAGTGTGATCTCTTGATGTGAGATTCATATTCATCTCGGAAATACCGGATGGTCGAGAGCACAGGGTTAGGAGCTGTTTGTCCTAGACCGCAGAGGGAGCCTGCCTTGACGGCTTCACCCAGTTCGATCAACAGGTAAATGTCCTCCATCTTGCCCCTTCCGCAAGTAATGTCTTCAAGGATGTCGAGCATCTGTTTGGTGCCCCAACGGCAGGGGATGCATTTGCCGCAGGACTCAAGCTGGGTAAATGAGAGGAAATACTTTGCCATATCCACCATGCAAGTGTCCTCGTCCAGCACCACCATGCCACCTGATCCCATGATGGAACCTGCTTCAGCCAGTGTTTCATAATCAACAGGAGAATCTAAGAAGCTGGCGGGTAAACAACCCCCAGATGGACCTCCTGTCTGCACGGCCTTGAAGCGTTTACCTCTGGGAATGCCCCCTCCAATTTCAAAAATAATCTCGCGGAGGGTTGTGCCCATTGGCACCTCAACAAGACCACTATTAGTGATCTTCCCGGTGAGGGCGAAGACAGCGCTCCCCTTACTTTTCTCCGTGCCTATGCTGGCATACCACTCTGCACCTTTTTCGATTATTACGGGGATGCTTGCTAATGTTTTTACGTTGTTAATGTTGGTAGGCTTACCCCATAAACCAGACTGAGCGGGGAAAGGAGGGCGGGGGCGAGGCATGCCTCGATTGCCCTCAATCGAGGCCATCAAGGCGGTTTCCTCACCGCAGACAAAGGCGCCCGCGCCTTCCTTAACGTGCACATTGAAACTAAAATCCGAGCCCTGGATGCGCTTGCCCATTATTCCATAATCCTCTGCTTGCTTAATGGCGATGTACAAACGTTTAATAGCCAGGGGATATTCAGCTCTACAATAGATATAGCCTTCGTTGGCTCCGATGGCATATGCGGCGATAATCATTCCTTCAATGACGGCATGGGGGTCGCCCTCCATGGTGCTTCTGTCCATGAAAGCCCCTGGGTCACCTTCATCAGCATTGCAAATCATGTATTTCTGATGGCTAGGCGCCTTGCGGCAAAACTCCCATTTTTGCCCTGTGGGAAACCCGGCGCCACCACGTCCTCGCAGTCCGGAGTCTTTGATCTCCTGAACCACCTCTTCGCGTTTCATCTGGAGTGCTTTTACCAGCCCACTGTATCCGCCCCGGGCAATATAATGTTCGATATTCTCCGGGTCTATTAGGCCGCAATTTCGCAGTGCAATCCGCACCTGCGGTTTGATCATGGGTAGCTCTTCGAAGCGCGGGATCCCGTCCACCGATCCCTCCCCCATCATGCAAACAGCCCACTCAGGTTTTGGATCATCATCCCGAAGGAAGGCCAGAAGAATTTCCTCCGTCCTTTTGGCTGTGAGGTTTCCGTAATAGATGAAAGGCCCTCCGGGCTTTCGAACGGCCATGATCGGCTCCAGGTAGCACGTGCCGATACATCCCACCTGCAGGATGCGGCCCAGGAGGTTCATCTGTTTGAGCGTCTGTTTGGCCGCCACATAAACCTCATCCGCCCCCGCCGCCTTACCGCACGTCCCCATCCCGATCTGGATGAGGGGTTGCCGAAGATTCTCGAGTGCTTTCCAGTTTTTTTCGGCCCGTTCCTTTATCAACGTAAAATCCATGGTCCACCTCAATCTCGCTTTTCTCGGATCACATGAGGATCCCTTCTTCTCTAACCCGAATCTCATCGAGGAGCTTCAATGCCCTGGATCGTTTCAGGCTTCCGTATACTGAATCGTTGACGACCATGATCGGTGCTAATGCACAGGAGCCGAAGCAGGCAACGGTCTCAATCGTAAAAAGGCCATCCCGCGTCATCTGTCCGGGTGCCACCTGAAGATGCCCCTTAATGTCCTCCAGAATCCGGTCTGAACCTTTTACATGACAGGCGGTCCCGCGACAGACCCGAATGACGTTTCTCCCCACGGGTTGAAACCGGAACTGGGCATAGAATGTGGCTGTCCCGAAAACCCTTGCCGTTGACAGTCTGGTAAGGCGGGCTATCTCGAGAAGGGCCTGCTCGGGCAGAAAACCCAGCGCCCTCTGTACCCTCTGAAGCATGGGAATAAGTTCATCGGCCCTTCCCTTAAATTCCTTCCCTATCTCATTGAAGAGACCCTCTATCTCCAGCCTACTTTCAACAGCCAGTTCCTCATAGATGGCCTGTTCCATGTTTTTCTTCCTTTCTTAGACTGAATCTCCTGAACCTTCACCCGGAAAAACAGAGGTCAATTACCAGGCTTCACGCTCCAGTCGCTTGTAGATGAACATGAGATGTTCTTCGGTAAGTTCCCCGACATTCTTCCGGATCCACCCCAGATCACCGGAAAGAATGGCAGCCTTGGCCTTACGGGAAAGACGATATTCCTTCAAGGCCTCGGAACCGTTCTCCATCAATTCGCGCCAGAACTCTCCGTTCTGATAAGCCCTTTCCAGAACCCGGATGACCTCTTCCTTCTGGATCAGTCGTTCCTTATGCGTCTCGACGATGAGCTCTTCCATGGATCCCTTCTCTTTTTGTTTCAGCGCACTCTTTACAGCCGCCTTAAATTCATCCTCCGTAAAGGGTTTGCGCAGATAGTCCGAGACCCCCATCTTGACGGCCTGGACTGCCGAAGAAACAGAGGGATAACCTGTGATGATGACCACATTTGTTCTGGGTCGCTTCTCACATACATGCTGAACGACATCCATGCCATCCATGTCGGGCAACCGAAGGTCGGCCACTAAGAGGTCGAACTCACCTGCCCTGAACTTATCCAGGGCGCTCTGTCCTGTGTCGGCCATATCCACCTCATAGCCTTCTTCCCGCATCACCATCTCAAGTCCTTTGGCCACATTCATCTCATCCTCCATGAGGAGGACATGGGGCCGATAAGACGGTTCACTTCTTATGGTTTCTTGAATTGCGTTCATGGTCTTTACATCCTTTCCTCTGTTGTCACCCTCACCCTAAACTTTGCAAGAAAGATGCCAATCATTACCAAAGAGAGTATAGAGGTGATTGATAAATAATTTTAATGGGTTGGAATAAATAGCCCTATTTGGAAAAACGAATACGGGGTGTCAAATCGTATAGAAGTTTATATACGGAAAAAGGGGGAAGATGCGATTTTACAGGTTGCATTAAATATTTATGGATGTATAATAAAACATACACAGGAGGCGTTGATGGATCAACGGATAGATTTCGAAACACTTTATAACATCCTTGGGGATATTAGCGCATCGCTTCATTCCGACGCCCATGTCAAGGATGTACTGGAGACCATGGTAATGAAATCTGCCCAGATGCTGAATGCCAAGTGCGCTCTCATCCGGATTTTAAACCCGAAGACCAACCAACTGGATCTGAGGGCGGCATATGGTCTGAGTGATCGGTACCTTTCTAAAGGACCGGTATTCAGCGAAAAAATCATTACGGATCTCTGCCAGCAGAACAGAATCATCATAATCCGTGACATCTTCAATGATCCCCGTGTTCAATACCCCAAAGAGGCATGGGCAGAAGGAATCCGGATGATGCTTGATGCACCGATCACCTTTAAAAATAATGTTCTGGGTATCCTTCGCATCCATTTCACCGAACCGAGGGATTTTTCCGAAGAAGAACTGCATTACCTCATCCTCATTGCAGAACGAGGGGCCGCCGTCATCCAGAGGGCCCAGATCATTGAGATGCAGGAATCCCGATACGATCAGTTGGCCCTTCAGACGGAAAAATTATCGGCTCTGGGCCGGATGGCCGCCGGAATCGCCCATGAGATCAACAATCCCCTTGCCGGCATCCTCCTCTATAGTTCAAACCTGCTCAAAAAGGCTCCGAAGGAGGGACCCTTCAGAGAAGGGCTTGAAATCATTGTACAGGAGACCCTACGGTGTAAGACCATCATCCAGGAACTCTTAGAATTCTCCCGGCCAAGCGAGCCTAAGGCGGTCATGACCAATGTGAATCATGTGATTGAAAAAGCCCTCCACCTTCTGGAAAATGAGTTCCGGCTCCGGTATATTCGGCTGGAGAAACACCTGTTCGATCCATTGCCGGACCTCCTGATCGATGAGAACCAGATGAAACAAATTTTTGTGAACCTGCTCCTGAACGCCATTCAGGCGATCGAAGAACAGGGAACCGTGACGATCCGGAGCTATGTCAGCCCTGACAGAAAGAATGTAGCTATCGATGTCTCTGACACGGGATGCGGAATTCCTCCGGATCATATGCCCAAGATCTTTGAACCTTTCTTCTCCACGAAGGCAAAGGGAACCGGTCTCGGCCTGACCGTGACCTATGGAATCGTTCAGAAACACGGGGGACACATCTATACCTCCAGCCAACCTAAACAGGGGACACAGTTTACGGTCGAGCTTCCTATTCCCTCAGGGCTTCATCAAAGAGAAATGAGAAGGTAGAAATGAAACCCGTTAAGATTCTGGTGATTGATGACGAACCCGTGGTCTGCAAAGGATGCCGCCTGGCGCTCTCGGATCAAGACCATCTGGTAGATATTTGCATGACGGGCAGGGAAGGCGTGGACCTGATCCGGGAAGGCGCCTACGATCTGATCCTGCTCGATATGAAGTTGCCCGACATAGAAGGCGTGGAGATCCTCAGGACCATTCACGAAACGAAACAGGGTCTTCTTGTGATCGTCATGACAGGGTATTCCACCGTTCAAAACGCAGTGGAAGCCATGAAATTAGGGGCCTTTGACTACCTCCCCAAACCTTTCACCGACGAAGAACTGATGCTGGTGGTCCAGAGAGCCATTGAAAAAAAACGCCTGATGGAAGAGAATCTCCACCTTCGGAAGGAACTCTTCAACCGGTTCAGCTTCGAAAATATTATTGGAGAGAGCCCTAATATCCTTCACATCTTCGAACAGATCGAGAAGGTCGCTCCGACCGACAGCACGGTGCTTCTGTATGGAGAAAGCGGTACAGGAAAAGAACTATTTGCAGGGGCCATTCATGCCCGTAGCCAAAGGACTCATTGTCAATTTGTCGCCGTCGATTGCAGTACCCTCTCTCCCAGTCTTCTCGAAAGCGAACTTTTCGGGCATGTCAGAGGAGCCTTCACCGGTGCGGTTCGGGACAAGGAAGGCATATTCGATGTGGCCAACGGCGGGACCCTCTTTATGGATGATGTGACCAATCTGAATCTTGAGGTCCAGGGAAAGTTCCTGCGGGTCCTGGAGACCGGTGAATACAAACCGGTGGGAGCGAGCCGCTTCCACAAAACCGATGTCCGGATCATTGCGGCCACCAATAGGGATTTGAAGGCGATGATTGAAGAGGGAAAGTTCAGGGAGGACCTCTTTTACCGCTTGAATGTCTTTCCCATCTACATTCCTCCCCTTCAGGATAGAAAGGAGGACATCCCCAGGCTTGTCTATCATTTCCTCAGGCACTTTTGCCGCAAAACGGGGAAACGGATCGAAGGGTTCTCTGATGAGGCTTTGGAGAGTTTAATAAATTACGATTGGCCTGGCAATGTCCGGCAACTGAAGAATGTGGTGGAGCGTCTGGTTATCATGGCGGACGATACCAAGCTCGACCTGCTCCATCTGCTCGATCAGCTTCAGTTGAAACGATCCTGGAAAGGTCATCCGATCCCCGAGACCCTGAAAGAGCTCAATGCCGCAAAGAAGCATCTTCTCGAACAGACCTTCGGACAGATTCAGAAAGCCTTTCTCATCAATGCCCTCCGGGCATCGAACGGAAACATCACCCGTGCCGCCGAGAGAGTGGGCATGCAACGGCCCAATTTCTGCGCCCTCCTCAAAAAGCACCGCATTTTGCCCGAACATATCAAAAACGAAAAAGAAAATTAGGAAAATTAGTACTACTACGTTGCGATGCAAATCAACAGGAGATGCTTGAATTTACAAGATTTTCAGCTTTCTTAACTGACAGATATCCTTTGGCCAGGGATGTATTGACGCGGACGACTTCCCTGTTTATATCCCTCATCGGGTAATCCTCTGTAATTTCAGGAAGCTGATCCGCCTGCTGTGAAGCGCTGATCACGGAACCGGCCGGGACATAGCGGTGATCCGCCACGGTCACCCCCATGAGAATCACTCCCGGTTCGATGACACAGCGCCTCCCCACGGAGGATTTAAAGACCAGGGCCTTCATTCCGACAAAGGTATCATCCATAATAACGGCCGGCCCGTGAATCTGCGCCTGATGGGCCAGGGAGACCCTCTTTCCAATATAAACGGCATACCGCCTGCCATTTACTTCGTATAGATTCTTCTCCACGGCCTTTCTCTCGCTCTCCGTTTTAAGGGCATGGATAACAACCCCGTCCTGGATATTTGAATCATCACCGACATAGAGGGGCTGCCCCTCATCACCACGGACGGATGCCATCGGCGCAACCATGATGTTCCTGCCAAGGACGACGTTTCCGATAACAGCCGCCAGGGGGTGGACGTAGGTCGAAGGATCAATAACCGGCTCCGATACCTTCGTGCAAAAGTCCGTTAATACATTCTTCTCTATCATACCATCACTTCGCAGTTTTTCTCTTCAGCAGTTCTTCCCAGACCTTACTGACAATTTCCCTCGTTCTTTCCAAGGGGCCATGGTTATCAATGATAATGTCGGCATATTGGATCTTATCATCAATGGGCATCTGGGAGGCAAGTCTCTCCAGGGCATCTTCCCGGGAGCATCCGTTTCTCTTCATCAACCTCTCTATTTGTTCATCAGGAGAAATATAGACCAGCGCAACAACATCCACCAAATGCTGCAACCTGCCCTCGATAAGCAGGGGCACATCCGACAGGAATATCCCGTCTGGTTTCGCTTCCCTGATCTCATTCATCCTCTTCCGCCATTCGGGAAGGATATGGGGATGAACAATACGACCGAGGACGGCTAATTTCTCCCTGTCTTTAAAGACGATGGCGCCTAACTTTGTCCGGTTTATCGTCCTGTCCTCATTGAGAATCTCTGCCCCAAAATACTCTATAATCGCCTTCCAGGCAGGACGATCCGGTTCCTCCACGTAGTGGGCAATTTCATCAAAGTCAATCAGACATGCCCCTTTCTCCTGAAACATCTTTGCTACCGTAGATTTTCCGGAGGCAATCCCACCTGTTAGACCCACATTCAACATGATGTTACATCCATTAAAAGAGGATAGGAAAGAATGACAGAGCTGTACGCCATATTACTTCAGGAAACGGTATACTGACCCCTGATCCCTGACCCCTTCATAAAGATAGCGCTCACCGGACAGCTCTCCACACAGGCACGGCAGTTGTTGCACGAGTGTCTTGCCGGATCCCTTTCGCCGATAAAGCTGACCACCGTATCAAAACCTCTCCCCGCAAAGGTCAACAGGGAATAACCGTTTTTCTCCCGGCAGGTAAAGACGCATCTACCGCAGAGAACACAACGCAATGGTTCGTAAGTAATGAAGGGGTGGGCAAAACAGGAAGAAATATCCCGCTCTAAATACTCAAGCTGTCCTGACTTCAAACGAACCCCTAAGAATCTTGCCATACGCTGCAGTTCGCATTTCTTATGGGAAGGGCAGTTCCGGCAATCCACCCGGTGTGCCGAAAGAAGGAGGCGCAGGGCGGTGCGTTGCAGTTGTCTCACGGCAGCGGTATCGGTTCTCACCACCATGCCTTCCCTGGGTTCTACCTTGCATGAGACGGCGGGTTTATTTTCCCCCTCAACCTCCACAAAGCACAATCGGCACGAGGCGGGAGGGTTTTTCATCTCCTCGAGGAAACATAGATTGGGGATGTAGACCCCGCTCTCAAGGCATGCCCGGAGAAGGGTTTTCCCCTCTTCCACTTCTATTTCTCTTTCATCAACTATCAGTTTGATCATGTTTTTTAGCTTCCGGGGGACGTTCGATTTTAGGGGCAAGTTCAGGAGGCGATACTTTCCTTACCGCATCATATTCCCGGGGACAGGATGCCATACATTCCCCGCACTTGACACAGAGACTCTGGTCAATGCCCTTTTTCTGCCCCTTGGTGGTAAAAATAGCCTCCACGGGACAGGAACCGACACAGGCATCACAGCCGCGGGCGCATCTGTCCAGGTCAATGTAAAATGCCGTTAAGGCGCGGCACACCATGGCGGGACAGCGCTTCTCCCTTAAATGTGCCTCGTATTCATCCCTGAAATACTTAAGCGATGTCAACACCGGATTGGGAGCCGTCTTCCCCAGACCACAGAGGGAGCCTTCTTTTATCTCTCTGCTTAAAGCCTCCAGTAACTCCATGTCCCCTTCCTTTCCCTCCCCCTTCGTGAGCCGCTCCAATATACCGAGAAGATGACGGGTCCCGATCCTGCAAAATGTGCACTTACCGCATGACTCCTTCTGGGTAAAATCGAGAAAATACCGGGCAACGTCCACCATGCAGTTCCCCTCGTCCAGCACCACCATACCTCCCGATCCCATCATCGCCCCGGCCTGGGTCAATGAATCAAAATCAATGGGAGTATCGAGAAAATCATTCGGTAGACATCCTCCTGAGGGGCCACCAATCTGCACCGCCTTGAACTTCTTTTTTTCCGGCACACCCCCGCAGATATCAAAGATGAGGGTACGCAGCGATGTTCCCATAGGAACTTCCACGAGACCGGGATGGACAACCTTCCCCACCACAGAGAACACTGCCGTTCCAGGACTGTCAGGGGCGCCTATTTCCCGGTACCACCTGCCGCCATGCTTTAAAATAGCCGGGAGGAAGGAAAGGGTTTTTACATTATTTATCACCGTGGGTTGTCCCCAGAGACCAACTTGTACCGGGTAGGGCGGGCGGTATTGGGGCATCCCCCTCTTCCCCTCAATGGACTGGATAAGGGCCGTTTCCTCTCCGCAGACGAAGGCCCCGGAACCCTGAAACAGGGAGACTTCCAGATTAAAGTCCGTCCCCAATATCTCTTTTCCCAGGAGGCCGACCTGTCTGGCCTGGCTGATGGCAGTGGTCATTGTCTTCACGGCAAGGGGGTATTCCGCTCTAACATAAACAACGGCCTTTTTCGCCCCTACAGCATAGGCGCAGAGAGCAATCCCCTCCAGTAACTGGTGGGGATTGCTCTCGATAATGGTTCGATCCATGTAGGCGCCTGGATCTCCCTCATCTGCATTACAGATAACCGTCTTTTCCTGCCCGCTGGCATTCCTGGCAAATTCCCATTTCTTACCCGTGGGGAAACCGGCGCCACCCCTCCCCCTGAGTCCCGATGCGAGCACTTGCCGTATGACTTCTCCGGGTTCCAAAGCAAGTGCCTTGAAAAGACCGGAGTAGCCACCTTTTGCAATGTACTGGTTGATATCTTCCGGGTCAATCAAGCCGCATTCCTCCATCACTATTCTTCGCTCCAGGTTGAACCGGGGGAAATCCATGACGGTGGGGATCAGTTCGTTCTCAACGCTGGCCCCCAATACATACTCGAAAAGAGGGTCCCCCTCTTCGAGGAAGGCCCGCACGAGGGCCCCGGCCTTGCCGGGGTTTACGTTGTGGTAATAGATAGGGGGGAATCCGGGATTATCAATTAAAACAAGCGGTTCCGCATAACAATGGCCGAGACAGCCCACGGGGAGAATGCGCGCCTCGATATGCCTCTCGGCAAGCGCCTCGGCAAACGCCGCTTTAGTTTCCACGGCGCCGGCGGCAAGACCGCACGTGGCCATGCCGATATAAATATACGGAACATCTGTTTTTCTACTATTCAGGAAGCATTTCTTTGCTTTCTCAA